>Ga0209014_10000364_pt1 | contig 26519 bp, 23 predicted proteins | sample BarGraNGADG00212_FD_184491 | JGI IMG/M metagenome (GOLD analysis project Ga0209014, IMG submission 184491) | Arctic peat soil microbial communities from Barrow, Alaska - Barrow Graham LP Ref core NGADG0002-212 (SPAdes) (version 2) | ecosystem: Environmental > Terrestrial > Soil > Wetlands >...
CGCGCAGCACGAAGACGCGCATGTGCGTCCACGCACTCGTCGTGTCGTGGGCGACGTACGTCGTAACGCTCACGAACGCCCCGCGCCGCCCCGCCTCGTGATCGATCGGCTCGGCCAGTTCGCGGATGTATCGCGAGTACTCCTCGAACTTCCCGGGCTTGGCGCGCCAGTAGTAGACCTGGGCCAGTGTGCCGGTGGAAGCTCCGGTTGGTATTGCTGCCACCGTCGCGGGACGTCCGTGCCCGGCGCAGGCGCCCAGGCCGGCGGCGAAGAAGACAACCAAGCTGAGCACGAACGCGCGCATGTGAACTCCGTGTAGGTGGTGGCCGGTCCGCCAGCGGACGGCCGGTCGGTTCTTCGAAGGCCTTCCATAAAAGGCGCTCACCGCGGCGCTGCCGCCAGATCATCGGGCCCCCGAGACGACCGCCGGGCCGGCTTCGGGTGACTAAGTTTGATGAGAGTAGTCCGGCTCCCCGCACTCATCCCGCCCTCGATGCTATTCATCACCAACCGCGGCCGTGTCCTTAGCGTCACCGCACTGCTGCCGTTCGCGGTGAGCACCAACCTTGCGCAGCCTGCCACAACACTCCCAACCGACGCGCAGATTGTCACTCGCGTGGGCGAATACATGGCGCGGCTGGAAAGCCTCGGCTACACCGGTGGTGTTCTCGTCGTGCGCGACGGCAAGATTGTCATGACGCACAGTTACGGCATGGCCAACCGGGCCGCTGGCATACGCGCCGACACCTCGACGGTCTACAACCTCGGTTCCATCACCAAGCAGTTCACGGCGGCCGCCATCCTGCGCCTCGAGGAGATGGGGAAGCTGCGCACCACCGACTCCATTGGCCGTTTCTTTCCCGACGCCCCGGCCGACAAGCGCGGCATCACGCTGCACCAGCTGCTCACGCACACGGCAGGGTTCAACTCCGATTACTCGCCGACCGACTATGAACCGACGACACGCGCCGAGTACGTGCGACGCATGTTCGCCGCCCCGCTGCGCAGCAAGCCGGGGAGCACGCACTTCTACGCAAACTCCGGCTACTCCCTGCTCGCCGCGATCGTCGAACTCGAGACCGGGCAGGACTACGAGGCTGCCCTGCGTCACCTCGTCCTTCAGCCTGCGGGGATGCTCGAGACCGGCTACAAGGCCCCCAACTGGAACGCCAGCCGCATCGCCCACGGCTATCAGGACGGCCGAGACTGGGGCACCATCGTCGACCGCATTGCAATGGACGGAGCACCGTACTGGGAACTTCGCGGCAACGGCGGCCTCCACACGACGCTCGGGGATATGGCACGCTGGGACGCGGCACTCGCCAATCGCAGCGTCCTCACCGACTCCAGCCGTACGAAGTTCATGACGGGCTTCGTCAACGAGGGGCCCGACGGTCTCTCGAAGTACGCCTACGGCTGGGCGGTGATGAAGACGTCGCGCGGCACGCGGCTGGTCACGCACAATGGTGGCAACGGGGTGTACGTCGCCGAATTTCTCCGTTTCATCGATGACCGCGTGACGATCTTCGTCGCCTCCACCGTGTCGGAACTCACGGCAACCACTGCGGTGCGCGTCGTCTCGCGGATCGTCTTTGGGCAGCCGTACGAGCTTCCCCCCGCCCGTGTCGCCGCGGCACCAGCAGCCATCGCTGCCGCGGCTGGTACATACCTGCTCGCCGACGGCAGTCGACTTCTCCTGCGTGCGGACGATGGGCGCTTGATGGCCGAGGCAGTCGGTCAGCAGGCGTACGCCCTGCTCGCCACGGATGATACCACGTCAGCGCCGGAAGCGACCACCCTCAACGCACGCTCGCGCGCCATCGCCGAGGCCGTGATGAACGGCGACGTCACCCAGCTGCGTACGGCACTCGGCCCGGGGGGTCCTGATTCCGTCGAGGTTGCCTCGCAGGAAGCCGGGCTGCTGGAAGCGCGCCTCCAGCGCTTCGGGGCATTCCGGTCTGTGGAGGTGCTCGGCACGGTGCGTGGGCCTGAAGGCGGATTGCAGACCACCGTGCGCGTCAACTTCGTGCGCGGCGGCGCGACGAACATCTACACGTGGGATCGTGGCGGACACATCATGGACATTGGAGCACGCCCGTTTGCGGCCGTCGAGTTGCTGCCATCGGGGAATGGCGAGTTCCGGTCGTTTGACGCGCGAAGCGGTGGTGGCGCCCGGTTCTCGTTTGCCGCGGGCAAGGCCACGGCGCTGACGCCGCGCGGTCCCGTGACGCTGGTGCGCCCATGAGGATCGTCGGCGGCAAGTGGGCCGGGCGCGACCTCACGTCGCCCAACGATTTTCGCGTGCGTCCCACCGCCGAACGCGTGCGCGCTGCGCTGCTCGACCAACTCAAGGCTGATCTCCCCGACGCGCGCGTGCTCGATCTCTTTGCCGGTACCGGGGCGCTCGGGCTCGAGGCGCTGTCGCGAGGCGCCAAGAGTGCCGACTTCGTGGAGTTCCGGCCGGCCTGCCTGCACGCGCTCAAGGCCAACGTGGCCGCGCTGCGCATGCGCGACTGCACCCGCATCTTCAAGAAGGACGCGCTGCCCTTTGCCACGATGCTCACCACGGCCGGCGCTTATGACATCGCCTTCTGCGATCCGCCGTACGAGTCGAAGATGCTGGACCGCGTCATCGAGGGCTGGCAGGTGACCAGGTTCGCCCGGGTGCTCGCCGTGGAGCACGCCGCCACGCATAAGCTGCCCAAGGGCGCGCTGCGCCGCGATTTCGGCGACACGGCCATCACGATCTATCGCGCCTGAGCGCGCCCGTCAGGCCTCGCGCGATTCGCTCCGCAAGGCGGCGAGAGTCCAGCCCGCGCCGGCAAGATCCACCAGCCCGAACGCGAGGAGTACTCGCGGTGCATCGGCCCCGATGACCATTGCCAGGCACGCCGCGCAGAAGATCATGCGGCCCTGCACCGACGCGACGAAGAACGCGCGTACATTCGCCGAACCGCAGGCCCAGTAGTAATAGCTGACGACCAGGGCCAGCGCGCCGAGTACATGTACCCAGATCTCAATTGTCTTCGGCAGCCCGAGAAGGGACAGGAGAACGTTTGGCGCAAACAGCAGGGCCAATCCGGTCAGTGCGACGTAGACTCCGAAGACCTTGACTGTCAGGGCAGCTGATTTCATGGGTGCTCCAGTCATGGGGTTTTGCAGACACTACCAAATAGGAGGCACCGACGGCCGGCCGCCAGCGGCATGCCACCCCGCATGCACGGCGCTGCTACTGCTCGCCATCAAGAAACCGCCGCACCGCCGCCAGGGTGACCACCGGATCCTCCTCGTGTGGCACATGGCCAAGCGTGGCGAATGTCAGCACGCGGCTGCCGGTTATGTCGCGCGCGAAGCGCACGGCGTTGTCCGGCGGGATCAGCCGGTCGCGTTCGCCCCACATGATGACGGTGGGCTGCCTGATCGTGCGAATGGCGGTCGTGTCCGGGTCGAAGCGCCCCTGCGAGAAGCGCGCCACCAGCGCGGCGCGGTTGCCCTCGCGCCGGGCCATGTCGTAATAGCGGTCCACGAGGGCCGGGGTCACCTTCGCGGGATCGCCGAAGACGTTGCGCACGCTCCCCTCGACCACCGAACGCGGCAGGATGCGCTGCACGAGCTTGTTCAGCACGGGAATGCGCGCCAGGCGAAAGCCGATGGGCACCGATTGCGACTCGAACGGATAGCCCGCGGCGTCCACGAGGACCAGTCGCTGCACCAGTTCGGGGCGCGCCACGGCCACGCGCCACGCAATCCATCCGCCCAGCGAGTTGCCCGCCAGCACCACGCGGTGCGCGCCAAGCGTGTCGAGCACGTGCGTCACGAACCGAACGTACGCCGTCATGCCGTAATCGCCATCAGGAGCGGGGCCCGTGAGCCCGAAGCCCGGAAGGTCGAAGCGGATGACGCGCCGCGTCCCCTTCAGTGAATCGGCCCAGCCGTCCCACGTGTGGAGGCTCGACGAGGTACCGTGCAGCAACACGATGGGCACCGAATCGTCACGCGGGCCTTCATCGCGCAGGTGCACCTGCATGCCGTCGATCGCCAGGAACTGCGAGGGCGGCGGCGCCCAACGCGCCTTCAGCACCTCGACGGAAACGTCGGGCGCCCACGTGGTTGCCACATAGCCGCCGATGGCTGCCAGTACGGTGACGACGATAATGGCAAGTATCGTGAACGGACGTCGCGTGGCGGTCATCAGGAGCTCCGGGTCGGGAAACGGTGGGCAGGGTGCCTGACGGGACTATGTCGCCGGCATCGGTCGCACGGGGCCATGCCCGGCATATACCGTGGTCGCACCCAGGTCGCGCAGGCGCTGCCAGCTTCGGGCCACCGCTTCAGCGGTCTCTTCCGTGACCAGCATCGGATGAGTGAGGTCGGCCGTGAAGACCGCACCGGTGTCGAGCAGCAGGCTCACGCTGTCATCCGAATGTCCCGGCGTGTGCACCAGCTGCCCGTCGAGGCCGATCGTCGCCAGCAACGCGCGACCTTCGGCGCACGTGATCACGAGGTTGCCGTGCAGCGAAATCTCGGTGTAGTGATCCGACTCCTTCACGAATTGCTTCATGAGCGGAATGGCCGCGACCTGTTCTTCAGTGACGATCAGCCGCATCCCTTTGTCCTTCAGATCCTGCGCCGCCCCCGCATGGTCCAGGTGGTAGTGCGTCGCCACGCCGTGCGTGATCTCCCCCAACGGAATGTCCATGCGCTCGAGGTTGGCGGCGAGCGCACTGAACATCCCGGCCCAGCCGAGATCAACGAGCAGCCGAGACCGGCCCGCACTCACCACCCAGAAGTTCGTGGAGCGGTAGCCGACATTGACGATGGACGGCGCGATTCCCATGTGCGGAGACTAACGCGGGCTGCGCCGTCCGTCGAGCGCCTCGGCGCTACGCGCCGCCGAGCGCCTTCTCCAGCAGCGCGTCGAGCTTCTCGAAGCTGTCGTTCCAGCCGCCGATGGCGCCCAGCTTCAGGTTGGCGCTCACCTATACCGGCGGACTCACCGGCACGGGTGACACCAAGGCGCCGCTGTTCATCACCATCGTCGCGCAGGTCGCCCTGCCGCTGGGCGTTCTCACCATGCTGCAGCTGATGCGGCCGCTTATTCCCTCAGACATCTGGCTCGCCATCCTGCTCGGACACATGACTCGGGCGACGCTCACCGTCTGGCGGTTCGGCAGCGGCGCGTGGCGGAACATCCGCGTCGAGGACATCTCTCACCGTGCCGCCAGGCCCTAGCCTCCGAGAAACGCCGCCTCGGTCAGCACCCGGTCGAGTGTGGCGACGAGCAGGTCGACGTCGCCCGCCTGCACGGTGAGCGGCGGCCTGATCTTGAGCACGTTGTCGGCCGGCCCTTCCGTGCCAATCAGTATGCGCTCCTCGCGCAGCCGATTCACGACATAGTTCGCACCGCGTGTCGCCGGAGTCCGCCGTGCGCGATCGGTGACGAGGTCCACGCCGATGAACAAGCCGATGCCGCGCACGTCGCCGATGATGGCGTGACGCAGCTGCAGCGCACGCAGCCCGTCCAGCAGGCGCGCGCCGGTGACCCGCGCATTCTCCTGCAGTCGCTCCTCGTCCACGATGCGAACCACCTCCGCCCCCGTTCGGCACGAGAGTGTGCTCCCGCCGAAGGTGGAGAAGAACTCGATCCCGTTGTCGAAGGAGCGCGCGATGTCGGCGGTGGTCACCACTGCTCCCAGTGGATGCCCGTTGCCCAGCGGCTTGCCGACCACGACAATGTCGGGCTGCGCTTCCTGCTGCTCGAAGCCCCAGTAGAACTCGCCGAGCCGTCCCAGTCCGGTCTGTACTTCATCGGCGATGCACACGCCTCCCGCGGCGCGAATCCGCGCGTAGACTCCCTGCAGGTAGCCAGCCGGTGGAACGACCTGTCCGGCAACGCTTGGCAACGTTTCCGCAATGAATCCGGCAAGTCTTCCACCACGCTCGTGCACGCGGGCAATTGCTTCGTCCACGCATGCCGCGTAGCGTTCGGCGGCATCGCCACCGCGATGCTCGCCACGATACGTGTCGGCCACCGGGACGACCTGCACCCACTTCGCGCGCCCGCCGCCTCCCGGCTTGTTGAACTTGTACGCCGATACGGCGTACGCGCCGGTGGTGTTGCCGTGATATCCATGATCGGGCGTGACCATGTCCTTGCCGCCCGTGTGCGTGCGCGCGAGGCGCAGCGCCAGCTCGTTCCCTTCACTGCCGGAGTTCACGAAGAAGACGTGCGTCAGGTGCGGCGGCATCTTGGCCAGCAGCGCCTCCGCAAACTCCCGCTGCGCAGGGTGCAGGTACCTCGTATTGGAGTTCAGCCGCGCCAGCTGGTCGCTGGCGATGGCCTGCAGTCGCGGGTGCGCGTGACCCACGTGCGGGACGTTGTTGTAGGCGTCGAGGTACGGGCGTCCCCATTCGTCGAACAGGTAGTGCTTCCACCCGCGCAGGAAGAGGCAGGGTTCGCGATAGCTGAGCCTGAGGTTTGCCGCGAAATGCTCGCGACGCGCCGCACCAAGGGCTGCTGTGTCGAGTGGCCGATACTCGACCCTCTCATCGGGAAGGTTGAGCAGTGCGGCCGGGTTGGGACAAGCGGCGCGCCACATCATCAACTCATCGGGATCAGCCACGCCGGGCCAATCGGCGCCGAGTCCTTCGTTCAGCAGCGTCAGCTGGAAATGCAGGTGGGGCGCCCAACCTCCATTCTCGTCAGCGGTTCCGAGCGACGCAAATCGCTCACCCTTGCGGATGCGCTGGCCCGTGGAAAGCGCCGCTACGGCATCGCGCGACAGGTGGCCGTACAACGTTGCGAATCGGCCTCCCGCTGGTGTCTCGTGCCGCAGCACCACCATGCCACCATAGTCGAGGTGCCCTTCGCGATACTCCACCGCTTCCACCGCGCCGTCGAGCGGAGCGTTTACCGGCGTGCCGGCCGGAAAGAAGACATCGACGCCCAGGTGCACGGTGCGCCGGTCAGAGTTTCCGTGTGGACCATTGAAGAAAGCACGGTCCGTGTATACCAGGCGTGGTTCGCCGTAGCAGCCAAGCCACGCGGCACCTCCGAACCCCGTTCCAAGCGAGCGCGCCTCGGCGGCAGTCATCTGCAGCGGGTCACGCGGCGTGGTGGACCCGGCAACGGAGAGCGATCCCACCGGCACATCATCGAGTGCCACGCCCATCACGGGCGCGAAGCATCCGCGTGCCTCACCGAGCCATGAAATCACGCGTTCGGCCGCATCGGTTGCCGGAAGTCCGCAGGCAGCGCGCAACCGGGCGTTCATCAGGTGCTCATCGATGCCCTGGTATGCCTCGAGGAAGCGCCACGCTGGCGCTTGCGACACGACCACGTAGGGATCGTCCGGGCGTTCCCGCTGCATGATCGCCGAATTGGTGACGCTGACCGCCAGCCGGGTGAGCAGGAGGGGCCAGATCAGGTCAACCTGTGCGCCATTGAGTGGCGTCACGTGGTGGTACGCGGCAATGAATTCGGCGAGCGCCCGCTCCGGCAATGGATGCTCCAGCGCCAGGTAGGCTCCGGTGATGGCGATCTCCGCCACCAACGGCCCTTCCATCATGTCGCCGAAGTCGAGTATGCCCGTCACCGCGACGGCACCATCGCCAGGGCGCCCAACGAGGAGATTGAAATCGTTGACATCGTTGTGGATGACGGCGAGAGGCTCGGCAAGCAAGGCCGGCTTCGACACCAGGTACCTGTCGAGGACTCGGCTGACGATGGCGCGCCGACTGGCATCAGTGATCTCTTCCAGGTGAGCACCGATCCATTCCGCCTGCAGCAGGTTCCACTTGAAGTCCCGGCGAAGTGCCGGGTGTACGAAGTCGGCCAACGCATGGTCCAGGCGCGCCAGTGTTTCGCCGACTGCAGCGGCCAAGCTCAGCGAGTGCGGCCGGAAACGAGAGTACTCCGAGCCGTCGAGCCACGCGAGCAGCCACAGGATGCGGTCGGTGCCGCCAGCGTCCTTGCGCACGCACCACGGCTTTCCGTCGAGGCTGACAACGACACCGGCAACGGACACCGAAGCGTCACGCGACCGAATGTGCGAATGCGCAGCACAGAGCAGGTTGACGAACGAGGCCTCGCAGCGCACGCGCATGACTTTCAGCACGTACGTCGAACCGTCGCTCGCGGTGGCGCGGAAGTTCAGGTCGAACTCGCCCGGAAGCGGCTCCAGACGGGCATCGATATTCCACGCGTCGGCGAGCGCCGCCGCCCAGTACTTCGTGGTGTCGTTCATTGCCAAGGCGGTCCGGGTCCGGTGTGCGATCAATGCAAACTTACCCGCTTTCCACCGGGACTGCGGCTCGCAACGAGCGGCTACTCGCTCGAGGACGGACGCCCATCGCGCCGCGGATAGTCCATGTATCGCGCCATCTCGTCGGCCACGGCGCGCCCGTGCATCGCTTCGACCACCGCGAATGCCATGTCGATCCCGGCGGACACCCCCGCCGACGTATAGATCACGTCCTCGACCACTCGCGCGTCGGCGTCCACGCGAATCGTCGGGTCGAGTTCGGCCAGCGTGGCCAGCGCGCCCCAGTGCGTGGTGGCACGCCGGCCGGCCAGGAGCCCGGCCTTGGCGAGGACGAGCGCGCCCGTACAGACCGATGCAACCCTCGTGGCGGCCGCGGCAGCCCGCCGAATCCACTCGAGCATTGCCTGGTCCTGCAACATTGGTCGCGTGCCAAAGCCACCCGGGATCACGAGTAGCTCGATGCGCGGAACGGATGCGAGGTCAAAATCGGGGAGTACGCGCAGACCACCGGTGGCCACAACCGCGCCAGCGCGCTCCGCAAACGTAAAGACGCGGAATGGCGCCGACTCATCGGAGCGGCGTGACTCGGTACCCGGCTCGAGGCGCGTGCGCGAGAACACCTCGTAGGGCCCGGCGAAGTCGAGCACCTCGACGCCATCGAAGATCAGGATACCAACCGTACTCCGGTTCACCAGCCAACCTCTGCAGTCGGGGTCACTGCAAGCAGGGGTTTCGAACGCCAAGGCCAGCCCCGGTCAACGCGTGCGACTCTACACGATCCTGCATGGTATCACCGCGTCCTCGTCGTAGGAATAGACGGCGCACAGTCGGTGGTAGCCGTCGGCCACGATGACGCGTCGCGTGGCGGCATCCCGCACCAAGAGGACAGGTGACAACGCCTGGCCGGCCTTGATCCGTTGCCTGTACCGATCGACGTGGCCGTTGCTCACGCCAAGCAGCGACAGCGCGGACGCCCGGAAGATGTCCTTCGCCTTGAACTCCGACTGCACGGCACGCTTGAGCTTCCGCACGTAGGTCGCCGCAGTCTTCTCATCGAAGAAGAGCGACAGATAGGAAAGGGCGGCCGGGTAGTTGTGCTTGTTCGGCGACTTGGACCACTTGATGGCAACCTTTTTGGGCATTGAAATTCACTCCGTGCGTCCGGCGCGAGAAATGACCATGCGCATACGTTGCTACTCGGATATCACCTGTCGCAATACGAACCCAAACGCCGCCGGCAGTTCGATGAGCCGGTTGAGCACGAATCGGCGCAGCCGAGGACGCCTGGCAGTCCACACCAGGGCATCGGCAAGGCGCGCATAGCGACGGAACGCCCTCGCACTCGCGCCCTCGTAGCGCGCCAACGAAGCCACGGTCGCCCCCACCGCAAGCGCGGCGGGCAGCACCTCGGCCAGTACCCGCGCCTGCTCGAACCCGCGGGACAATCCCTCGCCCGTGATGGCATCCACATAGCCCGCGGCATCACCCACGAGCGCCGCGCGTCGCAGCGTGCGGGCGTGCACCCGCTGCCGCAGCGGCCCCGCGCCAAGCACCCGAGAGTCAGGCGCGGCTCCAGCCAGCCGCTCACCCAGCACGGGAAACCGCGACAGCAAATCGTCGAAATCCGGAGGTCCGGCCAACGCACCGTCCTCCCACAAGAAGGCCACGCCCACGCGGGTTGCCCCTGACGGCGTCACGTACGCCTCCACCCCGCTGCTGAGGTGCACTTCCACGCGCGGCGCCCAGGACGGCAGCGCAAAGTGGCGACGCAAGCCGAAACGGCGCGCGCCGTGCGGTTCGGCTTCGAGTCCGAGCGCACGTCGTAGGGGAGAATGCAATCCGTCGGCGGCCACAAGGAAGCGCGCAGTCACTGCACCGGCGTCCGTCGCGAGTGACACCGTGTCGGCACCGATCTCGTGCGTGCGTGCTGCGCATCCGTCGCGTACCTCGATTCCGCGCGCTCTTGCCGCGCTCGCCAGCGCGCGACGCAGCGCGGTGCGACGCACTCCCAGGCCGCCTGGTGCGGGCAGCCTTGCCTCGACGCTGCGTCCGTCTTCCTGTACGTAGCGTATGGCACTGAACCCGGCGCAGTCATCGGGATTCAGCCATCGTGTCACGCCCAATCGTTCCAGTGCCGCGCGGCCGTGGGGCATCAAGCCCTCGCCGCACGCCTGGTCCATCTCGCCGGTGCGGCGCTCGAGCACCACCACGGACAATCCGCGCGCATGCATCTCGAGAGCGGCCACCAGCCCCACCGGCCCACCGCCAACGATGGCAACGTCAAACATCATCGCTGCAGGCGGTGACGGGCAAATGCCACCAGCGACCTGGCCACGTGTGCGCCAACCCGCAGCGGCGTCACGGGCTCCGGCGGCGCCAGCTCTCCACGCAGGTACTGCCGCAGCGCGGCACTGCGCCGAAGCTTGCCGCTGCTCGTACGCGGCAGCGTGCCGGGCGCCAGCACCACCACCGTGTGCGGCACGATGCTTGTGTGCTCGACGACTGCGGCCACGATGAGCGACTCCAAGCCGGATGGCGCGTCCTCCGTGCGCTCGGCGAGCACCAGCAGGGCCTCGTCGTCCTGGCCGCGTGGCACAAAACCCAGTGCGACGGCGCACCCGGCTCGCACTCCTTCTACGCCCACCAGGCAGTCCTCAAACGTCTGCGGCGAATGGTTGGCACCGCGGATGATCACCACATCCTTGGCGCGCCCGGTAATGAACAACTCCCCGCCGTCCACGAAGCCAAGATCGCCGGTGTCGAGCCATCCGTCGCGCAACACCTCCGCGCTCGCGTCGGGTTGCCCAAAGTACCCCTGCATCACGAACGGCGCGCGAACCCAGGCGCGCCCCTCCTGGCCATCGGCCATGGAGGTTCCCTCGTCGTCACGCACGTCGACGGCCGCACCGGGAATCGGGGTGCCCACCGACACGATGCGTCGCGTGCCCGCTGACACCCGCCCCGTGGCGGCCAGCACATCGGTGTCGACGCTCAGCTGGCGCTTGGTCCCGTCAGCCCGGGTGAACGTTGCCGCCAGCGCACACTCCGACAGGCCGTACACCGGCATCAGCGACTCGGCGCGGAACCCAACGCGAGCAAATCGCGCGGCAAAGCGCTCCTGCACAACCGCCGACACGGGTTCCGCGCCATTCAATGCGTAGCGCCAGTGACTGAGGTCCACGCCATCGAGGTCCTCGTCGCGAACGCGCTTTGCGCACATGCCATACGCAAAACTGGGCGCCGGCGACACGATGCCGCGGTGCCGTGACAGTGCGCGCAGCCACAGTGCCGGCCGCGCGAGAAAGAGTTCCGGCGGCAACAGCACGAGGTTGCCCGGATAGTACATCGCCTCGAGCAGGCAGCCGATGAGCCCCATGTCGTGGTACAGCGGCAGCCATGTCACGCCGGTCGGCGGCGATCCTTGCGGCACGAGCAGCAGTTGGCTCAACGCCGCCACCTGCGCCATCAGCGCATGATGCGTGAGCGCAACCGGCTTGGGGTCTACGGTCGAACCCGAAGAGAACTGGATCAGTCCCAGCGCATCACCCGTCACCGGCTCCTCATGAGCCACCGCGCCATCGCGCAACTCGGCAACCGTCGGGCAGCCGAGCGCGGGCCGCGCCAGTTCGACGGCGCCGCCAAGCAGCAGGCGAATACGCGAATCGGACAGCAGCACGCGTGCGCCAACCACTTCGAGCATGCGCACCGTGCCGCGCACATACTCCTCCATCCGCCCAAGGCGCACGGGCGGATAGAGCGGCACCGGCACGGCGCCGGCGAGCAGCGCCCCGAAGAACGCGTCCATGAAATCGGAACCGGTGGGCAGCACCATCGCCACGCGGTCACCCGGAAGGATGCCGCGCTCCGCCAGCGCGCCCGCCATCCGTCGTGCGCGGTCGAGCACTTCGCTCCACGGCATGGCGAATTCGTTCTCACGCGCGTCGACGAACACCAGCCCGTGCGCGCTGGCCGCTGCGCGCACGAGCGCCGCATTGACCGTCAAGGCCTTCAGCAGTGGGAGGGGCGGTCCAGCGATCATTCCGCCGAACCTTCGCGCGCGCCTCGTACGCGCAGTGCGACACACGTCACGAGTTCGGCAACCGTCGTCACGCCTACGGTGTCCTCTTGCGCGAGGCGCACGCGGAAGTGGTCCTCGAGTCCTACGGCGAGTATGACCGCGTTCAGCGAGTCTACGTGCAGGTCACGCTGCAGGTGGTGTGCGGGCTCCACCTGACCCTTGAACTCCAGCTCGGTGGCGAAGATGCGCCGGATGACATCGAGCACTTCCTGCTCAAGGGCTGGCAGGCGGACCTCCCGGCACGAAGCGCGGAGTCGCGACGAACGCGCGCGCCCACCGCGCGCCCAGGGCGCGCTCCTCGATGGCAATCCGTGCGCGCAGCAGGAGCGCGTTGCCCAGCGAGCCGAGCGTCGCCGTGATCCACGCGCCACTCGCCAGTGGCAGCGCGATCATCTCGATGATCACCGCCACGTAGTTGGGATGCCGGAGCCAGCGGTACGGACCGCCAGTGACGGGCTCGGCGTCAGGAAGCACGATCACGCGCGTGTTCCAGCGCGGTCCCAGCGTGGTGATGGCCCACCACCGCAGTGCCTGCGCGCACAGGAGCAGAACGATGCATGCCGTGGCGAGTGCCGGAGTGAAGGTGCGATCCAGCAGGAGAGGCTCGCCGACGCACGCCATGAGAAAAAGCAGGTGAAACGCCGTCATCACCCGATATTGCCCCCGTTCCTTTTCCACTGCCCCGCGGGCGAACGCCCACCTGGCATTGCGGCGCGAGAGGCGCAGTTCGGCCACGCGCTCCAGCGCGATGGCGCCCACCACAGCGAACGTGAACTCATGGCCCGCTACCATCGGAGAAGCACCAGTTCCGCGCAGAAACCCGGACCCATCGCCATCATCAGTCCGAGATCACCTCGACGCGCCTCGCCGCTGGCCAGCAGTTCGCTGAGCACGAACAGCACCGAGGCCGACGAGAGATTCCCCACATCACGCAGTGATCTCCACGACCGTTCGAGGGCGGCTGCCGGGAGTTCGAGGGCTTCCTCGAATGCCTTCAACACCTTCGGCCCACCGGTATGCGCCACCCAGTGCGTGATGTCGCTTCGCGTGAGGCCATTCGCACGCAGGAAATTGTCCACATCGCTGCGCACGTGATTACGGACGAGGTCGGGGACGGCCGCCGAGAGCACCAGCTTGAAGCCCGTGTCCACGAAGTCCCATCCCATCATGCGTTCGGTGTCCGGGTAGAACACCGACGCGGTGGCGACCACTTCTGGTCCCTCACCCGCCAGGTCGCCGCCTTCCATCAGGAGCGCGGCTGCCCCGTCGCCGAAGAGTCCGCTGGCGATGATGTTCGCCACCGACAGGTCCTCGCGCTGGAGCGTGAGCGAGCAGAGTTCGACCGTGAGCAGCAGTGCACGGCGACCGGGCCATGCGCGCAGGACATCGCTGACCCGTGCCGTGCCGGCCACGCCGCCGACGCAACCCAGCCCAAAGAGCGGGGCCCGCGTGACATCGGGGCGGAAGCCGAGCCGGTTCACCAGGCGCGCATCTATTGAAGGCGTGGCCAGCCCGGTGACGGTCACGAAACAGAGATGATCGATGTCGGTGGGCGCGAGGCCCGCCACGTGGAGGGCCGCACTCACCGCCTGCGCGCCAAGGTCAAGCGCTGCGGCAGTCCAGGCGTCATTACGCGCGCGGAAGGTGGTCAATCCGCGGTACTGCTCCACCGGGACGGCGAGGTGGCGCCCATCCACTCCGACCGCTCGATGCAGGTCCTCGAGGCGTTCAACATTGAAGTGCTTTCCTGCCCACTCGTCGCGCAGGGCTGCAATCAGGGTTTCCTGATCGGCAAAATGTGGCGGGAGTGCGCGGGCGACGGTGCGAATTCTGGGGGCGGCCATGGTGCATGAAACCTAGCGCGAACACCGGCGATTCCAACTGCCGCCTTTGTGCACCGACGCCGACCTTACACTACCGTCCCAAAAAGGCGTCCCACCAACGCCGTGGCGACCATCGCAACCACACCCCAGAACGCGACTCGTGCAGCGCCGCGTACCATCGGGGCGCCCCCGAGACGCGCAGCGAGCAAGCCAAGCCCGAAGAGGAGCACGAGCGACACGCCCATCACCACACTGGTGAGTTGGGCGAGTGGAACGGCGATCACCAGGATCAGCGGTGTCGCGGCGCCGGCGGCGAAGGCTGCGGCCGATGAGAGCGCGGCCTGGATGGGCCGTGCTCGCGTGAGTTCGTGGAGACCCAGCTCATCCCGGGCATGGGCCGCGAGCGCGTCCTTGGCCGTGAATTGCTCCGCCACCTTCCGGGCGAGTTCCGGCGTCAGGCCGCGGCCTACATAGATCGCGGTCAGCTCGGCAAGCTCGAGGTCAGGCATCGTGGCCAGTTCCCTCCGTTCACGCGCCAGGTCGGCGTTCTCGGTATCCGACTGCGAACTGACCGAGACGTATTCTCCCGCGGCCATCGACAGGGCCCCGGCCACCAGCCCGGCCAGTGCCGCGAGAAGAACAGGAGCCTGCGCATGCTGTGCGGCCGCAACACCCACCACGAGACTGCTCGTGGAGATCAGGCCGTCGTTCGCGCCGAGGACGGAGGCGCGCAACCAGCCGATATGTTCCGTGCGGTGTCGTTCGAGGTGGATCATGAATCAGATGTCAACTGAGGGATCATCGACCCGCGTTTCGAGGAAAGAAACAAATGTTGGCCCTACAAAGCTAAGCGTCTATTCTACCTTGCCTTCCATCACCGCCACAAAATCGCGTACGAGCTTCACCAACGCCGGCTTCTTGGTGGCGACTTCCGTCATATTGTGGAAAGTCACTTCTCGCCGACCTTCGTGGTCCAGTCCGGTCAGGCCGTCCTCATCGGGAACGACCGTCTCCTCGGGAAATAGAAGGATCAGGTGCACGTTCTTCGTCATGTTCAGGTCGAACGTCGCCAGGTCCTGCCTGAAATAGAAGACCGGGGCGTCCCACTTGACCCGTTCCGAGACCTTGTTGCTGGCCTGCATGATGATGGTGCGAACGGCCGCGATTTCCGCCTTGAGTGGATGCTTGAGGTGCGCCAGGTATGCATTCATGGCTCTGGTGCGGTCCGCCGGGTGTTCACCGCGTGGTTTCTTCCGTGCGGCCATGGGGAATAGTCCTCGGTTCAGCCGTGAGTGTTGCAGCGCTTCGCTACGCGGCGAGCAAGAGGCCCGCCACCCCGACCAGCGCCACAAGCAGGGCCCCGGGGACGGCAAAGCGAAGCCATCGTCCAAAACTGACCTGCGCGCCAAGCAGCATTGCCAGCATGGCTCCATTTGTCGGAGTGAGCATGTCCGTCACTCCGGCGCCAACCTGATACGCGATCACCGCGGCATCCCGAGGGATGCCCAGCAGGTCCGAGAGCGGCGCCATGATGGGCATGGTCAGCACCGCCTGGCCGCTCACCGACGGAACCGGCACATGAAGAATGGCCTGTGCGGGTATCATCAGCACGGCCGCCAGGCGACCCGATGCGTGCGACAGCGGCGCGGCCAGTCCGTACACGATCGTATCGATCACGTGGCCGTCCGTGAGCACCACGCTGATGGCGCGCGCGACTCCCACGAACAACGCGGCCGCCAGCAGGCCTTCCATCCCCTTGAGGAACGCGACCGCCGTTTGCGAGAGGTCGCGGCCTGACACGAGCCCGACGGCAAAGCCCGAGACGAGAAAGATCGCCGAGAGCTCGTTGAATCCCCAGTCGTATCGCACCACGCCGATCACGTAGGGCACGAACGGAAGGATCACGAGCGCCAGGAGCACCGCGTCGCGGCGGGTCGCCGGGGCGTGCGCCGGCGGGGTCACCTCGGGACGAACGTCATCACGCGCTGTCATGGCCACCGTCCAGGCAATCCACACCGTGACCGCCACCACGAAGAGGCCAAAGCGGAGTCCGGGCTGGCTGAGCGGAGGAAGTTCCGCGAATCGCAACGCGATGCCCGTCTGGAACGGATTGGTCGGCCCGAACGCCGAACCTACCGCCGCCGCGCCCAGACTCATCCCCAGCGCGGTGACGGCGCCGAACCCCAGTCCGCGACTGAGCACGAGCAGCACCGGGATGAGCGCGATGATCTCTTCCTGCATGTTCTCGAGTGCGCCCAGCGTCGCGAACAGCAGGCTGATGGCGATCACCACGAGAAATGGCCGGCGCGTTCGGCCCACGAGCGCGCCCACCAGCCGGGCCAGCGCACCCGTGGCGTCGAGCAGCGCAAAGGCGCCGCCCACGAACAGGACCACGACGATCACGTCGGCGCCGGCGACGATACCACGCGGCACCGCGAGCACGGCAGCCATGGGACCCACCGGTCTCGCAGCGACGCGCGCGTAGGTGCCCGCAACCACGACCTCTCGTCCCGTTGCCGCGTCGGTTTTGCGCTCGTAGGCGCCGGCGGGCAGCATCCACGTGAGGCACGCCGCAACCGCGACACCACCAAGCAGGAGGACCAGTGGGTGCGGAAGACGAAGGCGCATCAGGAGTCCGGGCCGATGGAGGATGACGGAAGCTCGGAGCGGAGATCACCGACGGCAAGCCCACAGTGAAGAACCCAGGCGCCGTTATCTTCCGGGTCCTGGGTTCTTCACTGCCGCGGGCAACCTTCCCTGATTACTTCGGCTTCTGCGGGAAGGCGATGTACAGCGAGGGCAGCTCACCGGTGAGCGACCCAAGCCAGGTGACGATCGACTGCACGTCGGCCGGCGCCAGTTCCTTGCCCAGTTGATGGTGCGCCATCAGCCGAACCGCTTCGTTCAGGTTCGCCACCGAGCCGTCATGGAAGTAGGGACTGGTCTTCTCGATGTTGCGCAGCATCGGAACCTTGAAGACGAACAGATCCTTCGCGTCCTTGGTCACCCCGTAGCGGCCGCTGTCGGCCTGCGAGAACCACGCGTTCACCTGCCCTGCCTTCATGAACCGGTCGCCACCGACGAACGCCCCGAGATGGCAGGACTGGCATCCGGTGTTGAGAAACGTGCGCAGTCCCTGCCGTTCCGCGACGGTCAGCACCGCGCTGTCGCCCACGAGGAACTTGTCCCAGCGCGCCGGCGTTACCAGGCGACGCTCGAAGGCGCCAATCGCGTTCCCGACGTTGTCATAGTTGATCGGCTTTGCCTCGCCGGGGAAGGCCGCGCGGAAGGACGCCACGTAAGCGGGCGAATCGCGCAGGTGCTTGAGCACCTCAGTGGTGTCGGTCATTCCCATCTCTACGGGGTTCAGGATCGGTCCCTTGGCCTGCGCTTCGACGTCAGCCGCGCGCCCATCCCAGAACTGGGCAATCTGGCCGGCGGCATTGTACACGGTCGGGTCGTTGCGCTCGCCCGTACGCCCGTCGAAGCCGAGCGATGCCTTGCGCCCGTCGGCGCCATAGGCATTGAGCGGATGGCAGCTGTTGCACGAGACGTCGTGGTCCTCGGAAAGCAGCGTCTCGTAGAACAGGGCGCGGCCCAGCGCGGTCTTCGCCTCGGTGAGTGGCTTGCCCTGCACTTCCATCTGCGCCGGCAGGGGAGAAAAGACGGCCAGATCGGCGGCAGTGAACACCGCCGGCTGCCCAGCGGTACCAGACTTGGACGACTGGTTGGTGCCGCACGCGGTGGCAAACAGTGCGGTGATGATCGCCACCGCAGAAATGCGTTGCATCATGTGAGAGCTCCTTGAGGACGGTCACAACTATCCGTCATTATGCGAGCAATCCGACTCGCGGTCTGTCAGGCCAATACTGGCTGCCTGCGCGGTTTTCCCTGTACCCTGCTCGGGCAGTAGATTCCGTCGTTGCAAACGTTCCCTTCGACCTGGGTCTTCTCCGTGTGTCTCGCCCGCATCCGCTTCGCCCTCCCCGGCCTGCTGGCACTCGCCGTGCAGCCGCTGCTCGCGCAGGATCGGCTGAAGTCGATGCCAGGCTACGACCGCTACACCCTGATGGCACCCAAGCTCAGCGGCGCCGGCAAGAGCTTCGAGGTGCAGGTGGGACCCGATGCCGGCCACAGCGCCCTCAGCATGGAGCGCATGATGGAGTTCTTCATCGAGTCGCTCGTGCTGGACAAGGGTCCTGCCGGATCACTGAAGTAGACCGGGGAGCGCCGCACATGACCCCGTGGGTCCAGCGCCTGCTGTTGGCCAACATCGCGATGTTCTTCGTGCAGCAGACCATGCCGCAACTGGCCGAGCCGCTCGTTTTCGTACCGATGGCGGTGCTCACGCATCCGTGGTCCATCGTCACGTACATGTTCCTGCACGGCGGCCTCGGGCACATCTTCTTCAACATGCTCGCGCTGTTCTTCTTCGGACCGCGCGTCGAGGGCCGCCTCGGTTCCCGGCGATTTATCACGCTTTATTTCGTGGCCGGCATCAGCGGCGCCCTGCTTTCCTTCGTCTTCGCCCCGTACGCCGGCGTCATCGGTGCGTCGGCGGCCGTCTTCGGCGTGATGCTCGCGTTCGCCTGGTTCTGGCCGCGGGACCAGATCTACATCTGGGGCATCCTGCCGATCGAGGCGCGCTGGCTGGTGGTGATCACCACGGCGCTCTCGTTGTGGAGCGGGCTTGGCGGCTCGCGGGGCGGCGTGGCGGACTTCGCGCACCTCGGCGGCTATGTGGGCGCCTTCCTCTACCTGCGCCTCATCGGGAGCGCGCGCGGAATGAAAAAGTTCCAGAAGAAGGCGTTCGCCGGCGCCAGGACGGACGCGCTTGGCAAGTGGAAGCAAATCGACCCGCGATCGGTGCACGACGTGAATCGTGACGAGGTGAACCGCGTCCTCGACAAGATCAGCGCGTCAGGGCTCGCCAGCCTCACGCCGCAGGAGCGGCAGTTCCTGTCGAACTTCGTTCCACCCGACGACCGGGTGCCGCCCGCGTCCTGACCGCCGGGGGGGGCCGGGCGGGCCGGACGTCCGGGCGTCACACGTACGCGAAGAGCATGGCGTACACGATCCACAGCACCATCATGAATCCCATGGCGAGCGCGGTCCACGCGAAGGCTCGAATCGCCCGGATCACGATTGGCTGGTACGGCACGACGAGGTGATCTTCCAGCGTTCCCGACGCGACCAGTTCCTCGTACTCTTCGGGCTTGTCGTGCTTCAGCTCCTCCACGGTCATCCGGCCGGTGAAGACCACGATGTCCATGGGAAACTTCTCGGGACGCAGGTGCGTGTTGAAGAAGTGGATCGTGAAGATGAACCCGGTGGCGAGCAACGCCTCGTCGCTGTGGATGATGGTGGCGACGTTGACGAACCAGCCGGGAAGGAACCGGGCGAAGAACGTCGGGAACCAGAGTGACAACCCGGTCGAGCCGATCACTGCGATGCCCCAGAACACGGCGAAGTAGTCGAACTTTTCCCAGTAGGTCCAGCGGCCGTAGCTCGGGCGCTTGCCGCGGCCGACGAACCACTTGAGGGACCCGATGAAATCGGCGAGGTCCTTCGGCCCGAGCATCATCGACTTCGGTCCGAGCAGCAGGTTCATCCAGGGGATGTTCTCGCGGCGCTTGCGCTGGATCACGTCGGTGATGTGCGCCACGAACACGCCGACCATGATCACCGCTGCCAGCCGGTGGATGTAACCGGCCGTCTCGAATCCGCCGAGCAGGTGCGAGATCACCGACGCCCACTTGGTGTACGAGAACTTCAGCGTCATGCCGGTGAGCGCCAGGCTGATGAAGCTGACGATCATGGCCACGTGCAGCACACGATTGAGCCGCGAGAACCGTTCGAACTCGAACTCCCCTTCCACCGCCGGGGGATGCCGGCCGAATTCCCGGCGCATCTTCAGCGCGCGCGGCAGCCACATCAGGGTATGGGCGCCGCCGACGGTAAAGGTCACCACCAGCAGGGTGGTCATCGCCCAGAAGACCCAGAAGAGCACCGGATACTTGTTGAAGTCGTGATGGGTGGCGTGCGTCAGGTACCCGGCAAAGCGCCGCGACGCGCCGGCATGGCACTTCTTGCAGGTGGCCACCACGTTGTCGCGGCTCAGGTGCGAGCGCGGGTCGGTGACGCGCAGGATGTCGTGCGACCCATGGCAATCGTAGCACTGCGCCGTCTTGGTGTAGCCGAGGCGGGAGACCTTGCCGTGATACGTCTCGAAGTACGACTTGGTGATCTCCACGTGGCAGCTGCCGCACTGGCTCATGATGCGGAGCTTGAAGCCCGCCTCGTCGGTGCGGCTGATGGTGTGGGCGGAGTGGCAATCATCGCACACCGGGAGCTTCTTGTCGGTCTTCGTGATGAGCGCCGAGTGCACGCTGCTTTCGAACAGCTTGGCAATGCCGTCATGGCAGTTGCCGCATGTCTTCGGCAGGTTGTTGCGGTTGACGCTCGACAGCGTGCTATCGCGCGGCAGCACGCTGTGCGCGGTGTGGCAGCTCGTGCAGGTGGCGGTGACGACCAGCCCGCTCTCGATGAGCCCCTTGCCGTGGATGCTCTCCGTGTAGCGCTCGACGATCTGCGTCTGCGTGCCGATGTAGGCCAGCGCGGCCTTCTTCCCGGTGCGGTGGCAGCGGGCGCAGAGCGTGGGGACGCGGGTCGGGAACGACGACGACCGCGGGTCGGTCTTGCCGAGCACGTCGTGCGTGCCGTGGCACTGCTTGCAACTCGGACCGTTCGGGTCCTTCCTGGCCTCGAGCTGGCCGTGCGTGCTCAGCGCGTATTGCTGCCCGATCTCGGCGTGGCACGACGCGCAGTTGACCTTCTGCGTGATGGTCTCGCACGGGCGCAGGCGCGACGGCGTGACCCCGGTGTGGCACTGGCTGCAGGCCTGCTTTGCGTGCTTCGAGCCACTCATGACGAGGCTGTCGACGTAGAGCGACCGCCCGTCTTTCGATGCCTTGAGGTCGCGCCGCTCGTGGCAGCGCAGGCAGTCACGATCCGCCATCCCCTGGTCGTAGAAGACCCGCCGGGCCTTGTGCGGTTCGTGGCAGTCGGGACAGGCGGGGAGCACGTGCGCCTCACGCTCCCACAGCTTGCCCTGGATGACTTTTCGGTGCACCGCCTCGATGGACGCGTGGCACCGCGAGCAGGTCGCCGCGATGTTGGCGCGGGCAATCGACGACTTGGCGTCGGTGTGCGGGAGGATCGAGTGCGCCGTGTGGCACGATACGCAGGTGGCCGTGACCACCAGCCCCTTGTTCATGAGGGCATCGCCGTGGATGCTCTCCGTATAGTTGGTCAGGATGTTCGACTGATGGATCGTGCGCTGCCGCTGCACCCGGCTACCCTCGGAGTGGCACTGGCCGCACAGGTACGGCACGCGGGACGGCTGGACCGGGGATCGCGGATCCTTGACGGCCAGGATCTCGTGCTTACCATGGCAGTTGATGCAGCGCGGCGCCAGCTCGTCGCCGCGAGCGATCGCCTTGCCGTGGAGCGAGTTCTCGTGCTGCCCCGTCTCCACCGGGTGGCAGCTGCGGCAGGTGGCCGGCTTGAGCGTCTCGTCGTGCGGCAGTTCCTTGCCCTTCAAGTCGGCGTGGCAGCCGACGCAGAACTGCTTGCCGTGAACCGTCGCCTCGAACTTCTTCTGGTCCACGAACAGCGAGACCGTCTTGCCGGCACGTTTCTTGGTGAGGCCCTTTTCGCTGTGGCACGAGAAGCAGTCATCATTCGCCTGCGCGACGGCGCTCCGGGGTGACCCGAGCACGAGCGACGACGCAACGACGAAAATGATCGCCTTCAGGATTCTCATGTCACCGTTCCAGATGGGTATGTTGCCGCGCCGTCACGCCGCCTAGCGATTGTCGTCGTCGTCTTCGTCACGCGCCGCGTCGTCCGCCTTCAGTCGCTCCAGCTCCAGCGGATGTTCCTCAAGCATCTCCCGTTCCGTCAGCGTTCCCTTCCAGAACGCCAGGTTGATCGGGTAGATCTCGGGGTTGAAGATGACGAAGTACAGGTGCCAGACGATGATCGCCAGCGTGGCGAGCCAGGCCTCGTAGTAGTGCACCGTGCGCGCGACGTCCCAACCGAGCTTCGTCAGCAAGCCGATAAACGTGTTGTCGAACCAGAGAATCACGCCGGTGCCGCCCATCAGGATGGTGCCCCAGACGAGCGCCCAGTACTCGCTCTTCTCGATGTAGCTGAAGCGATCGAATCGCGGCTTGACGGTGGACCAGCCGAGGTTGTACCGCATCACCATGAATGCGTCACGCACGTCCTGGGGCCTCGGCAGCAGGTCGCGCAGGAGCTGCCGTCCGCGCGGCACGAAAATCAGGTAGTACACGTGGAACAGGCTGGCCAGCACCATCACCACGCCGGCGATGCGGTGCACGATGCTGCGGATCGCGAACATCGACGGGCTGACGCGCTGCAATGGCGCCACCCACCACGCCTCGGGGAACTTCAGGGCGAATCCGGTGACGACGAGCGTGACGAAGCTCACCACGAGCGTGCCGTGCTGCAGCCGTTCGCCGAGGGACATGCGCAGGTACAGCGCGTGCCCCACGTGCTCCTCGTCGATGAGGCCGCGACGCAGCTTCAGTTGCCGCTTCGACTTCTTGACGAAGTCGAGCAGGTTGTGCACCAGCATGCCGCCGACGATCACGACGATCATCAGGATGTATGCCGTCGCGACCCAGTACAGCAGCGGCTCCTGCTGCTCCGTCAGCGTGATGTGCACGGAGCCGATGGCGAAGCGCTCGTTGGCCTTGGGGTGGCACCGACCGCACGTGACGATGAGGTTCGCCTTGTTGACGCTCGACGTCGGGTCGCTCGCCGGCTTGATGTCGTGGCCGCTGTGGCAGCTGGCGCAGTTGGCGGCCTCGACGGACCCGCCGCGGATGGCCAGCCCGTGATAGCTGTCGGTGAAGGTGCGGAACCGGTCGCTCTTGATCCCGTACTTGGCCGACAGCAGGACGGAGGTGTGGCAGGGCGAGCAGACCTGTGCGGACACGTTCTTTGCCGCGGTGCGGGACCGCGGATCGGACCGGGCGAGGATCGTGTGTTCGCCGTGGCACGTCGTGCAGACCGGCGAGTCGGAGTTGCCCTTGCGCACGGCCACGCCGTGCACGCTCTGCGCGTATGTCTTGGCGACGTCGGCGTGGCACTGCGCGCAGGTGGTGGGGATGTTGGCGCGGTTGACGAACGAACTGGGATCGGATCCCTTCTTCATGTCGTGGCTGCCGTGGCAGCTCACGCAGTTCGCCGCCTTGGCATTGCCCCTCATCAGGGCGGCGCCGTGGACGCTCTTGTCGTACGCGGCGATGAACCCCGCCGACGGAGAGGTCCGCGCCCGCACATCGGGATCGTCGCGGTGGCACGAGAGGCAGAGCTGCTCCTGGGCCCGCTTGACCGAAAGCGAATCCGCCGTGCCCGCCACGAACGCCACCGCACCGCGATGGCACGTCAGGCAGTTGGGCGCGCCCTTGACGGAGGCGGCAAGCGCCTTGCCGTGCGCGGATGAAGGAAAGTGCTGCGCTTCACGCGCATGGCACGAGCCGCATGATTCGGTGAGGCGTCCGGCAGAGAATTTCGCGCCTGGGGCCTTGGGCGATTCAACATTGTGCGTGCCGTGACAGTCCTTGCAGAGCGCGCCCGGCCTCAGTTCGCTGCCGACGGCCTTGGTGGCCCCCCGATGAAACTGGTGCTGGAACACCGCACTGGAATGACACCGCTGGCAGGCGACGGGCTCAATCTTGGCCTTGTGCGGAAGGTCGTCTGGATTGAACCCCGTATGACAGGCGACGCACGCAAGTTTCGCGTGCGTCGACTTGTTCAGCACCGCTTCAGTGACGAACAGCGACACCGGCTTCTTGCCGGGTCCTTCTTTGGTCAGGGTCGAGTCGCTGTGACAGGCAAGGCAATCGGCTCTCGTTTGCGCGAGAGCCGACGGTGCACCCAGTTGAAAGAGGCCGCCCAACACCAACACAGACACCAGCACGCGCGCATGCATGGCAGGCTCTTCTCTCTCAACTGGGCGGTTTGACGTGCTAGGCTGCGGGCTTCTTGTGGACGATCTTAGCCCACCGTTCATCGAAGTTGAAGTCCTTGAACGTCGGGCTCTGTGCGTTGTGGCACGTCTTGCACATCGCCTCGATCGCCGCCTTGTCCGCGAACGCCATCATGCCCTTGGCAACCGCGTCGGCCTTCACCTTCATCACCGCCATGCCCTTGTAGTCCGCACCCGCACCGTGGCACGACTCGCACTGCACGCCGTCCTTCATCTCGGCCTTTGCATCGCCGACGATCGTGTGGCACTTGAGGCATGCCGGAGCTGCCGCCGCCGAACCATCGATCCCCTTCGTCTTGGCAATCGCGGCTGCCTCCGGCGTGGTCAGTGTCGTAAATGCCTGCGCATGTTTCGACTTTTCCCAGATGGGAGCCTGGAGTCCCTGCTTCTCGGTCTTGTGGCACATGGCGCAGCCTTTGGCGCCAACATACGCATGACTCGCCGCCTGCTGCGCCCCGACTGCGTTCGCCGCGAATACCGCGCCCGCGACTACGGCAAGAAGAGAGAGTGTGCGTCGCATGGAATGCTCCTCTGTTCGGTCCTGCTTGGGTGATGACGAAGGTGAAGTTCGGCTGGCGCCAAGCTCAGGTGCGCCGGTACATTCAAATCTCAACAGGCGTGTCGGTCTATGAAAGCGTCAATCTGCGGTGGTTACACTAGGGAATGTTCCGACTCTTCCGTAGGGGAAATGCGCAGATACAAGTACCCGTAGGCGGCTGGTGACGGGCATGTCCTGAGGGCGATACTTCTGGACGCAACAGACGGTTTTCCCCGCGACGCAGACGGAGCGTGGCATCATGCGCACAAGACTTCCCGCATCCTTTGTCAATCCGATCACCCTCGGTGGTGTGGCGATTGCGGCGGTGAGTTTCATCGTAATCGTTTTTCTCGCGGTCCTCGAGTACTTCGCCCACACGCCCAATCCGTACATGGGCATCCTGGCGTTCGTCATCGTGCCGTCGGTGCTCCTCAGCGGACTGGCCATCGCCGCATTCGGTGTGTGGCGCGAGCATCGCCTTCAGCGTGTCGGCAAGCCGGCCGACCGCCACATGCCGGTCGTCGACCTCAACAACCCGAGCCACCGCGCGGCGCTGGCGCTGGTGTCATTCGGTTCGCTCGCGCTGATCCTGTTCTCGAGCTTTGGCAGCTTCAAGGCCTACGAGCACATGGAGTCCGACACCTTCTGTGGACAGAGCTGCCACACGGTGATGGAGCCGGAATACACGCTGTATGCGAATTCGCCGCATGCCAAGGTGGGGTGCGTCCAGTGCCACATCGGTTCGGGTGCTGGCTGGTTCGTCCGGTCCAAGCTGTCGGGGAGCTACCAGCTCTACGCGGTGCTGTTCAACAAGTTCAGGCGCCCGATCGAGACACCGATCACCAACCTTCGTCCGGCACAGGAAACCTGCGAGCAGTGCCATTGGCCGAGGCAGTTCTACAGCGCCAAGCTGCGCAGCCTCACGTATTTCACGTCGGGCGAGAAGAACACGAAGTGGCAGCTGGACCTCCTGATGAAGATCGGCGGGGGCAATGCGGACGTCGGGCCGACGACCGGCATCCATTGGCACATGAACATCGGCAACAAGGTGACCTATATCCCGCTCGACCAGTCGCGGCAGACCATTCCATGGGTCCGCTCGGAAGGCCAGGATGGCACCGTGCACACGTACCGCAGCACGGAGGTCAAGCTGAGCGCAGACGATTCCGCGAAGAATCCTGCGCGGCGGATGGACTGCATCGACTGTCACAACCGGCCGTCCCACATCTACCAGCCGCCGGCGCGGGCCGTGAACCGCCTGATGTCGCTCGGCTTGATCGATCCATCGTTGCCAAACGCGAAGGACCTGGCCGTCTTCGTGCTCGAGACGCCGTACGCGACCACCAAGCAGGGCACGGACAGCATCAAGGCGTCAATCGAGCGCTTCTACGCCACCAATTTTCCGGAGCTGCTTACAACCAAGCGGGCGGCCATCGACCGGATGATCGGCGAAGTGCAGGCGTTCTACGGAAAGAACTACTTCCCCCTCATGAAGGCGGACTGGAAGGCATTTCCGAACAACATCGGTCACATGTACTTCCTCGGCTGCTTCCGCTGCCACGACGGCAAGCACGTCGCGGAAAACGGCAAGGTGCTGTCAAAGGACTGCAACGTCTGCCACTCGATCCTCGCGCAGAAGTTCGAGCGCGACACCATCCGCATCGCGCTTCAGGGCGTCAAGTACCAGCATCCTGTCGACATCGGTGACGAGTGGCAGGTGTCGAACTGCAGCGAG
>Ga0209014_10000366_pt1 | contig 26449 bp, 21 predicted proteins | sample BarGraNGADG00212_FD_184491 | JGI IMG/M metagenome (GOLD analysis project Ga0209014, IMG submission 184491) | Arctic peat soil microbial communities from Barrow, Alaska - Barrow Graham LP Ref core NGADG0002-212 (SPAdes) (version 2) | ecosystem: Environmental > Terrestrial > Soil > Wetlands >...
TCGCTGCGATGCGAGATGTGGCGAGTAGATCTCTCCACTCGCCACTCCCCGCTCGGTTCTCCCCACTTCCCACTCACCCTCGCCACTCCCCCCTGGTCTCGCCACTCACCCCTGAACTCGCCCCTTCCCTCGCCACTCCCATCTCCCTTCTTGAGCTACTTGAGGAAAGTCGCCGGCTCATGGAACTCCATTCCAAACGCCTCCGCCACGCCGCGGTACGTCACCTTCCCATCGACCACGTTGAGACCCTTCAGGAGGGCCGGGCTCTCGGCCAGCGCCTTCTTCCAGCCCTTGTTGGCCAGCCTCAACGCGTACGGGAGCGTCGCGTTGGTGAGCGCGAGCGTCGACGTGCGCGGCACGCCGCCGGGCATGTTGGCGACACCGTAGTGAATCACGTCATCCACCACGTACGTCGGGTTCTCGTGCGTGGTCGCGTGGATCGTCTCCACGCAGCCGCCCTGGTCGATCGCGACATCCACGATCACCGAGCCCGGACGCATCGTCTTGAGGTCACCCTTGCGGACGAGCTTCGGAGCGACCGCACCTGGGATCAGCACGCCGCCGACCACGAGGTCGGCCGTCGCGATCTGATCGAGAATGTTGTGGCGGTTCGAGAAGATCAGTTGAACGTTCGCGGGCATCACGTCGCTCAGGTAGCGAAGCCGCTCGAGCGACGTATCGAGAATCGTGACTTGCGCGCCCATTCCCGCCGCTATCTTCGCCGCGTTGATGCCGACTACGCCGCCGCCAAGGATCACCACCTTGGCCGGGGGAACGCCGGGAACGCCGCCGAGCAGCACGCCGCGTCCGCCGTAGAGCTTCTCGAGGTACTTGGCGCCTTCCTGCACGGCCATGCGGCCGGCGACCTCGGACATTGGCACCAACAGGGGGAGCTCGCGGTTCGGCAACTCCACGGTCTCGTACGCGATGCACACTGCGCCGGAAGCCATGTGCGCCTTCGTGAGCTTTTCGTCAGCGGCGAAGTGGAAGTAGGTGAAGATCACCTGGCCCTTCTTCATGCGTTTCCACTCGGGCGCGATCGGCTCCTTCACCTTCATGATCATGTCGGCGTCGGCCCAGGTGGCGTCGGCGCTCGGGGCGATCTTGGCGCCCACCGCGGTGTACTGGTCGTCGGTGAAGCTGCTGCCAAGGCCTGCGCCGGTTTCCACGAGGACGGAGTGGCCGGCGGCCACCAGCGATTCGGCGCCGGCGGGGACGAGGCTCACGCGATTCTCATTGGTCTTAATTTCCTTTGGGATTCCGATTTTCATATAGTGACTCGATGCGGGATGCGGGGTCGGGATGCGAGAAGCGGGAAAGTGCGATGCGGACTGCTGGTGTTGCAAACGACGCTACTGCGAACGAACTACTGCGAACGAACTACTGCGGGCCCAGGCTGACCAGCGTCTGGCGCTCGGGCGGGAAGAACTCGGCACAGACTTCCTTCGTGTCTTCGACGGTGATGGCGTCGATCTTGGCCAGGACTTCGTCGATCGGTATGTACGGCTCGCCGAACAGTTCCACGCCCGCCGCGCGGTACATCCGGCTCGATACGCTTTCCATCGACAGCGTGATCTGGCCCTTCAGCTGCCGCTTGCCCATCTGGAGCTCCGGTTCGGCGATTCCTTCCTGCGCGAGGCGTGACAGTTCCTCCCTCACGGCGGCGGTCGCCTGCTCCGCCGTCTCGGGAGCGGTCGCGACATACACGCCGTGCGTTCCCACGTGCACGTGAAAACTCTGGAAGGTATAGACGGAATACGCGAGACCGAGCTCCTCGCGGATGCGCTGGAAGAGGCGCGAACTCATGCCGCCGCCGAGCAGCGTATCGATCAGCATCAACGGATAGCGGCGCGGATCGGCGTGCGCGACCGTCGAAGAGCCGAACACCAGGTGCGTCTGCTGAGAATCGCGTTCGATGTGACGGTCGGTCGCCGGAGCCGTCACCGGAGACGGTACGGCCAGGCGGCTGTCGTCGCCTCGCGGGCGGTCGTTCCAGCCGGTGCGCTCGAGCTCGGCGAGCAGGTCGTCGTGCTCGATATTGCCGCTCGCGGCGACGACGATCTGCGACGGGTGGTACGCACGCTCGTGCAGCGCGCGCACCGTCTCGACCTGCATCGACCCGACGCTCTCTCTCGTTCCGAGGATCGAGTAGCCGTACGGATGCTCGCCCCAGAGCGCCTCGTTGTGCAGCTCGAACACGATGTCGTCCGGCGAGTCCTCGACCATCGCGATTTCCTCGAGCACCACCTTCCGCTCGAGATTCAGGTCCTCGGCGCGGAGCGACGGCCGGAAGACGAGATCGGCGATCACGTCCGCCGCTTCGGCCAGATGCTCGTCGAGCACCCGGGCCTGGAAACAGGTGTGCTCGCGCGCGGTGTAGGCGTCGAGCGAACCGCCGAGCGACTCGAGCGCCGATGCGATGGCTTTCGCGCTCCGGTTCCTCGTGCCCTTGAACACGAGGTGCTCGAGCATGTGCGATACACCCATCTCCTCACGCCGCTCGTGCATCGACGCCGCGCGAACCCAGGCGCCGATAGCAATCGACCGCACTCCGGGATACGGTTCCGAGAGTACGGTCAATCCATTGGGCAGCACGGTGCGTTCGACTCCCTTCTCTGTCACGTGCGGCGCGAGGAGGGCGGTGCTTTCAGCCATTCAGCCCCTTTAGCGTCCGCGGCCGCCGCGCCCACCGCGTCCACCACTGCGACCGCCCCGATCGCCGCCTTCGCGACGCGGGCGCTCTTCACTGCCGCCGGTCGATTCGCCGGCAGGAGCCCCCGAGGGAGCGCCCGAGGGAGCGCCGCCGGCGGCGTCGGCGTACGCCGGCTCCACAGCCGCGCCATCCGAGCCCGGCTTCGGAATGAGTGCCTTCATCGAGAGGCGGAGGCGCCCACGCTCGTCGCGCTCGATCACCTTCACCCTCACGCGATCGCCCTTCTTCACGACGTCTTCGGTCTTCTCCGTGCGGCCGTGCTGCAGCTCGGAGATGTGCACGAGGCCTTCCGAGCCCGGCATGATCTCGACGAATGCGCCGAACGCGGTCGTGCTCTTCACCGGGCCTTCGTAAATCGCGCCGACTTCCGGCTCGACGGTGATGGCCTGCACCATCTGCTTCGCCCGCTCCATGGAGTCCTGTCCGACCGCTGCGATCGTGACGAGACCCGTATCGTCGACCGTGATTTCCGCGCCGCTCTCTTCCTGAATGCCGCGGATATTCTTGCCCTTCGGTCCGATGAGCTCGCCGATCTTCTCCGGGTTGATCTGCACGGTGATGATGCGCGGTGCGTACGGCGACATCTCCGGACGAGCGGCGGGAAGCGCCTTATCCATCTCGCCGAGGATGTGCAGGCGGCCTTCCTTCGCCTGGTGCAGTGCCTCGGTCATGATCTTCAGGTCGAGCCCGTGGATCTTGATGTCCATCTGGATCGACGTGATGCCGTCCTTCGTGCCGGCAACCTTGAAGTCCATGTCGCCGAGATGGTCTTCCGTGCCGAGGATATCGGTGAGGATCGCGTACTTCTTTCCTTCCTTGATGAGCCCCATCGCGACGCCGGCCACCGCGGCCTTCAGCGGGATGCCCGCGTCGAAGCACGAGAGCGAACCGCCGCACACCGAGGCCATCGAACTCGAGCCGTTGGACTCGAGCACGTCGCTCACGATGCGGATGGTGTACGGGAACTCTGTGAACGGCGGGAGCACGGCCTGAAGCGCGCGCTCGGCGAGGTTGCCGTGGCCGATCTCGCGGCGGCTGGTGCCGCGCATCGGACGGACCTCACCGGTGCAGAACGGCGGGAAGTTGTAGTGGAGCATGAACGACTTCGTCGTCTCGTTCTTCTCGTCGATCGAGTCCAGTCGCTGCACGTCGTTCGCGGTGCCGAGCGTCGCGGCGACGAGCGCCTGCGTCTGGCCGCGCGTGAAGAGCACGGAACCGTGCGCACGCGGAAGGAGGCCCATGTCGATCGAGATGGCGCGCACTTCGTTCGGCTTGCGGCCGTCGACGCGGAGGCCGGTGTCGAGCACCTGGGCGCGCAGCGATTCGTATTCGATGTCGCCGAGGACCGCGCCGATGAAACCGTGCTGCTCCACGGCAAGTTGGGCCTTGAGCTTCGTCTTCGTCGCTTCCTTGACGGCCTCGACGGCTTGGATGCGCGTGTGCTTGTCCTTCTGGTTGATCGCCGCGAGGATCTGGTCCTTCGCCTCGGCGTTCACGAGATCGACGATGTCCTGCGGCATCGCGGCCTTCTTCCACGCCATCTTGTCCGCGCGGCCCTTGGCGAGCAGCTCTTCCTGCATCGCGATGAGTTCCTTGATGCCGCGCTGCGCGATGCCGAGCGCCTCGACGACTTCCTCTTCCTGGATCTCGATGGCGCCGCCTTCGACCATCATGATCGAGTCCTGCGAGCCGGCGACGACGAGGTCCAAGTCGGAGACCTCGATCGCCTGGATCGTGGGGTTGAGCACCCAGTGCGGCGTTCCGTCCTCACCCGACACGCGGCCGACGCGAACGCCGGCGATCGGTCCCGCGAACGGGATGCGCGAGACGTTCAGCGCGAACGACGTCGCGACGAGCGCGAGGACGTCGGCCTTGTTCTCCTGGTCGGCGGAGATGACGTAAATGAAGACCTGGACTTCGTTCTTGAAGCCCTCGGGGAAGAGCGGGCGGATCGAGCGGTCGATGATGCGGCACGAGAGGATCTCCTCGTCGCGCGGGCGTCCTTCACGCTTGATGAAGCCGCCCGGGATCTTGCCGGCGGCGTAGGTCTTCTCTTTGTACTCGACGGTCAGCGGGAAGAACGGGAGCGTCGATTCCTTGTCGCCGACGGTGACGGCGGCGAGGACCATCGTGTCGCCGAATTGCACGAGGCAGGAACCGGCGGCCTGCTTGGCCATGCGGCCCGTCTCGATGATCAGTGGCCGGCCGGCGAACGTGCGCTCGATGCGATGCATCATACGTGAAATTGCCTCAGGAGAAACACAAAACGCGCGGGCCGCATTGTGCGTCCGCGCGAGTCATGAAATGCGTTGCGAGATTAGTAGCGCAGGCCAAGATCGGAGATGATCTTCCGATAGCCTTCGACGTCTGTGCGCTTCAGATAGTCCAAGTGACGGCGGCGCTTGCCGACCATCTTGAGGAGACCCCGGCGCCCATGGTGGTCCTTGGCGTGCTGGCGGAAATGATCGGTCAAGAAATTGATCCGTTCCGTGAGCACCCCGATCTGGACCTGCGAGGAGCCGGTGTCGGTGGCGTGCTTGCGATTCTTCTCGATCGCGGGGGTCTTTACGAAAGCCATTGTTGGGAATCCTAAGTTCTTTGCGGTCAGTTTGTTATAGCATATGAACTTATCTACTCTCCCCACTGAAATCAACCCTCCGAGCGACGAGAAATGAGAGGGGAGTTAGGGGCGAGTGGCGAGACCAGACGAGAGTGGCGAGGGTGAGTGGGAAGTGGGGAGAACCGAGGCTGGAGCGGAGAGTTCGAAGTAGAGGCGAGACATGAGACCGGAGGAGTTGTGAGGGCTCCCCACTCGCCGCTCGCCACTCGGTTCTCCCCACTTCCCACTCACCCTCGCCGCTCCCCACTGGTCTTGCCCCTCGCCCCCGCAGTTATGAGAAGAGTGAGGTCACCAATCCCTTCAGATCATTGAACATCACTATGAGGAACAACGCCCCGATCGCCACCAAACCCACCCTCATGAAATTCTCCCGCGTCCGATCGCTGAACGCACTCCCCTTCACCCCTTCCGCGATCGTGATCAGCACCTGACCGCCGTCCAGAATCGGCACCGGCAGGAGGTTCAGCACCGCCAGGTTGATGCTCAGGAACGCGATCAGCGTGAACAACGATTCCAGCCCCGTCCTGGCGGCGGCGACCGACGTGCGGGCGATCGCGATCGGGCCGCCGAGCTGCTTCACACTGACCGTCCCGCGGAAGAGCCCGCCGAGGACGTCGAGTACCGAGCCGCCCATCTGCCAGGTCGCGTACCAGCCGGCCGAAATCGACTCGCCGACGGACATGGACGAGCGCACCGCGCGCTTGCCGATGTTGTCGGGGCTGAGCGCCCCGGCGCCGATCTTGCCGACACGCCGGATCGTACCCGTCGTTGGATCCTTCACGTCGATTACTTCAGGCACAACCGTGATCGTCAGCCGCTGCGCGCCGCGCGCGATCTCGAAGCGAGCCTCGTGACCCGTGTCCGCGCCCACCTTCGCGACGAGCTGCGTCCACCCCCTCACCGGAACGCCGTCCACCGAGATCACGCTGTCGCCGCGCTGCAGGCCCGCCTTCTCCGCCGGCTTTCCCGCCACGAGCGTGTCGATGACGGTCGGCGCGTCGCGCCTGCCGTACACGGCGAATATTCCCGTCGCGACGAAGATCGTGAGCACGGCATTCATGGTCACGCCCGCGAGCAGGATCATCACGCGCGCATACGTCGGCTTCGACTCGAACCAGCGGTCCGCCGGAACCGGCTTCGGTCCGTGCGGGATCATCGCTTCCGGATCCCAGTCCGGATCGAGCTCGGCGCCCTCCTTCACCACCTCGTTGCCGCCCTCGAGCATCGCCGCCGTTTCGTCGTTGCGCGATGCCATGCGCACGTAGCCTCCGATCGGGAGCATCGAGATCACGTACTCGGTCTCGGATCCCTTGCGGCGCCACTTGAGGAGCGGCTTTCCCCAGCCGAGCGAGAACCTCGGCGCGTACACGCCGAATGCCTTCGCGGCGAGGAAGTGCCCGAACTCGTGCACGAACACCACGAGCCCGAGGACGACGAGCGGCGCTATCCAGTACAGCATCAGTTGCGCTCCGCGCGAGCCGAGACATGCGCACGCGCGGCCGCATCCGCCGCGAGCAGCGACACTTTATCCCTACCGCTCATGGAGCCGAGCTGCGCGAGCGCCGCGTCGATGCTCGCCGCGATATCGGCAAATTGCATTTTCCCCTCGAGAAAGAGCGCGACCGCCTGCTCGTTGGCCGCGTTGAACACTGCCGGAGCGGCGCCGCCCGAGCGCGCAGCCTCGAGTCCGAGACGCAGCGCCGGAAAATCGGCGAGCCGCACCGGCTCGAACGTCAGCGGCGAATGCGCCACCGGGTCGAATCGCGGTACCCCGTCGTCGCGAACGCGTTCGGGATGCGTCAGCGCATAGAGGACGGGAAGCTCCATCGACGGCACGCCCATCTGCGCGAGCACGCTGCCGTCCACGAATTCCACCATCGAGTGCACGATGCTCTGCGGATGCACGACGACTTCGATGCTCTCGTATGGCAGGCCGAACAGGAAGTGCGCCTCGATCACTTCGAGCGCCTTGTTCGCGAGCGTCGCGCTGTCGACGGTGATCTTGCGCCCCATCGACCAGGTCGGATGCCGCAGCGCGTCCGCGAGCGTCGCGCCGCCGATGGCCGCGGGCGTCCAGGTGCGGAACGGACCGCCGCTCGCGGTGATGATCAGGCGCCGCACATCGTTGCGGTCGCGCCGGCCCAGGCACTGCAGGATCGCGGAGTGCTCGCTGTCCACCGGCACGATCTCGCCGCCGCCGCGCGCGCAGGCGGCCGCGGCGAGTTCACCCGCCATCACGAGCGTCTCCTTGTTCGCGAGTGCCACGCGCTTCCCCGCCTCGAGCGCGGCGAGCGTCGCGTCGAGTCCCGCCGCTCCGACCACCGCGTTGAGCACGATGTCCACGTCGTCGCGCGTCGCCGCCTCGACGAGCGCAGACGCTCCGATCCGCCAGGACGCCGGCGGCTTCTTGCCGTTCGGGCTCACGAGCCCCACGTACGATGGCTGGGTCGCGGCCTCTTGCGAGGCGAGCAGGGCGGAGTTCGCGAAGGCCGTCAGTGCCACAACGTGGAATCGTCCCGGCTGCCTCGCGATCACACGGAGTGCCGTCGTGCCGATCGAGCCCGTGGAACCGAGTACCGCCACGCCGCGGCTGCGGCCTGCCTCGCGGGTCATCGTGGAACCGGAATCAGCAGCCAGCCCAGCAGCACGTAGGAAATGGGAAGGGTGAAGAGCAGCGAGTCGATGCGATCGAGCATGCCGCCGTGGCCCGGGATGAGATGCGAGCTGTCCTTGACGCCCGCCTCACGCTTGAGCATGGACTCGACGAGATCCCCCACTTGTCCCGCGACGCTCACGAGAACGCCGAAGAGGATCGCGCCCTGCAGCAGCATGCCGAGCTGCGCCTGCGGGCGCAGCGTGTACCGCTCGTAGAACACCGCGATCAGGACCGCGAGCACGAGTCCTCCCACCGCGCCCGCGACCGTCTTTCCCGGACTCACCGCCGGCATCAGCTTGCGCCCGCCGATCATTCGTCCGAACACGTAGCCGCCGATGTCGGTGCCCCATGTGAGGACGAACGGGAGCGCGACGAGGGCGGTGCCCGCCGCCGTGCCGATCGCGTACGGGTGATAGCGCAGCGCGAACGCGAACGACATCATGCCGCCGGTATAGAACACGCCGAGCAGCGTGATCCCCACGACCTCGAGCGGCTTGCCTTGCGATCCGCGCACCCACAGGGCGACGGTGAGCAGCTCGAGGATCAGCAGCATCACGATGCCCACGTTCGGCACCCAGAGGCCGAGCTGCCTCGCGTAGACGAACAACGGGATTGCCGCGCTGAAGATCACGCCGTGGCCCCACAACGGAACGCTGCCGGCGCCGATCGCGAGCCGGTAGAACTCATACGCGGCGATTGCGCTGGCGACGGAGATGAAAATCGCGAGCGGCGCGCCGCCGAGCCACATGAGCCAGATGACCGTCGGCACCCCCACGACGGAGAACGCTAGGCGCTTCCAGAATTCTGACACGTTTCTCTTTGGGTTCCGGCGAAGAGGGCGGGTGCGAAATCAGGCCGAGACGCGGCCGAAGCGGCGGTCCCGGTTCTGATAATCGAGGATCGCCCCGTACAACTCGCGTCGCCTGAAGTCGGGCCAGAGCACACTCGAGATGTAGAGCTCGGTGTATGCGACCTGCCAGAGGAGGAAATTCGAGATGCGCTGCTCGCCCGACGTGCGAATGAGCAGGTCGGGATCGGGACAGTCGGCCGTGAACATCTTCTGTGAGATCGCCACCTCGTCGATCTCTTCGGGCTTCCGGCTTCCGGCTGCGACTTCAGCGGCAAGGAGCCGGGCGGCCCGAACGATCTCGGCGCGCGCGCCATACGAGATAAAGAGATTCAGGCGCAGTTTCGTGTTGTGCGCCGTCTGCTTCATCACGCGGTCCACCGCGGCGGCGGCGGCGGGCGTGAGACGCTCGAGCTCGCCCAGCATGCGGACCTGCACGCCCTGCGCGTCGAGTTCGTCCGCCTCGCGCTGGATGTACTCCTCGAGGAGCGACATCAGCGCGGACACTTCGCCGGCCGGACGCTGCCAGTTCTCCTGCGAGAACGCGAACAGCGAGAGCACCTCGAGGCCGACTTCGATCGCGCCCTCGACCACTTCGCGCACCGACTTCATCCCGCTGCGGTGTCCGAGCGGACGGGGCAGCATGCGGTCGCGCGCCCAGCGTCCGTTCCCGTCCATGATGATCGCCACATGGCGCGGAACCGCGCCGTTGACGCGGATCTGCGAGAGGAGGTCGGCCGGGGCGGAGGCGGCCATCACACCTCCATGATTTCTGCTTCCTTGACCTTCATCAGGGCGTCGATCTTGCCGATGAATTCGTCGTGGGCCTTCTGAAGGTCCTTCTCCGCGTGCTTCACGTCGTCTTCCGACGTGCCGGCGAGTTTCTTGAGCGTCTCACGGGCGGATGTTCGCGCGTGCCGGATCGCGATGTGCCCGTCCTCGGCGTACTTGTGGACGACCTTCGCGAGCTCCTTGCGGCGCTGCTCGTTCATCGACGGAAGCGGGACGCGGACGATCGCACCCTGCACCGACGGATCGAGGCCGAGTCCGGATTCGCGGATCGCCTTCTCGATCGCCTTGATCTGCGTCTTGTCGAACGGCGTGACGACGAGCAGGCGCGGCTCGGGCGCGGAGACGTTGGCGACCTGGTTGAAGGCCATCAGCGATCCGTACATCTCGACCTTCACGGAATCGAGCATGCTTGGCGAGGCCTTGCCCGAGCGCACCGAGGCGAACTCGCGTTTCACGGCCTCGATGCCCTTGTCCATCTGCGCGCGACAGTCCTTCAGGATGATCGGAATGCTCATGAGACGAGGGTCCCCACCCGTTCGCCCCGGATCGCCTTTATCACGGCGCCGGGCGTATTGATGTTCAGCACAATCAGCGGCAGCGAGTTTTCCTTGCAGAGCGTGATCGCCGTCTGGTCCATCACGCCGAGTTCCTCGAGCATCACGTCTCGATAGCTGATGCGTTCGTACATTTTCGCGTCGGGCGATTTCTTCGGGTCGGCGGAGTACACGCCGTCGACGCTCGTCGCCTTGATGATCAGGTCCGCCTTCATCTGGATGCCGCGCAGCACCGCCGCGGTGTCCGTGCTGAAGTACGGGTTGCCGGTGCCGGCCGCGAAGATCACGGCGCGCCCCTTCTCGAGATGGCGCATGGCGCGGCGGCGGATGTACGGCTCGGCGAGTTCCTCCATCCGGATGGCCGTCATCACCCTGGTGTCGAGCCCCTCGCGCTCCAGGATGTCCTGGAACGCGAGGGCATTGATGACCGTGCCGAGCATGCCCATATAGTCGGCGCTCACGCGGTCGAGCCCCATCTTCGAGAGCTGCGAGCCGCGCACGATGTTTCCGCCGCCGATCACGAGGCCGATCTGCGCGCCGGTGTCGACGATCTTCTTGATTTCCTTCGCGTACTTCGTGATCGAGTCGAAGTCGAAGCCCGTGCGATGATCGCCGGCAAGCGCCTCACCGGAGAGCTTGAGCAGCACCCGGGGATACTTGAGCGCCTTCTTGGCGGATCTGCCTGCGGTCGACCCGGGCATGGGCGTGCGGCCTCAGCCCTCGCCCATCTGGAAGCGCACGAAGCGGCGGACATCGGCGCCCGGCGTCTCCTTCACGAGCTGGCCGATCGTCTTCGAATCGTCGCGAACCCAGGGCTGTTCGAGGAGCGTGATCTCCTTGAAGAACTTGTCGAGGCGACCGGCGACCATCTTCTCGACGATCGCCTCGGGCTTCCCGCTCTCCTTGGCCTGCGCCACGAAGATCGCCTTCTCGCGCGCGACGAGATCCTGGTTGACCTCCTCTTTGCGCACGGCCACGGCGATGGTCGGCACGCCCGCGGCAACATGCTCGGCCACGGAGTTGCCGAGCGCGACCGCGGCGGGTCCCTTCGCCCCCGTGATTTCCGCGAGCACCGCCACCTTGCCGTTGTGGTGCAGGTACGATCCGATGGTGCCGGTCGTCGTGATGCGCGCCACCCGACGGAGCGTGACGTTCTCGCCCGTCTTCGCCGCGGCAGCCTTCACCACCTGGGCGAGCGTCAGCGACTTGTCGTGCGACCACTGCTTGTTCAGCAGCGCGTGATCGGCGCCGACTTCCGCGACGCCGTCGAGCGTGGTGTCCCTGCCGATGTGCGCCGCGACGAGCTTCGCGAGCGCGACGAACTCTTCATTGCGCGCGACGAAGTCCGTCTCGGAATTCAGCTCGATGATGACACCGAGCATGCGATCGTCGCTCACCCACGTGACGATCTGTCCCTCGGAGGCGGCGCGGTCCGCGCGCTTTTCGGCCTTCATCATTCCCCTGGTGCGGAGGACGTCGATGGCCTTCTCCTGGTCCCCGCCGGCTTCTTCGAGAGCCTTCTTGCAATCGCCCATGCCTGCGCCCGTGCGGGCGCGAAGGGCGGCGACGTCTTTCGCTGTGATCATTGTGGCACTCATGGTTATTCGGCGACCTCTCCCTCGGGGACTTCTAGAGCCGCTTCACCTTCGACCACCGTCCCGTCCTTGATCCGGAGGGCGATCGCTTCGGGCTTCGCGTGGCGGCGGCGCGGGCGGCGCTTCTTGGCGTTCTTGTCTTCCGCGCCCGCCGGCTCGGTGCCGCGGTCCGATGAATACGTGTAGCCTCCTTCCTCTTCGCCTTCTTCACGAACCGGCGACTCACGGCGCGCCTCGATGATCGTGTCGGCGATCGCCGCCGTGATCAGCTCCACCGAGCGAATCGCGTCGTCGTTGCCCGCGATCGGAACGGTGATCAGGTCCGGATCGGAGTTGGTGTCGCAGATGGCGATCATCGGGATGCCGAGCTTGTTCGCCTCGTCGACCGCGATCTTTTCCTTCTTGGCATCGACAACGAAAAGAAGGCCCGGCACGCGCGACATATTCTTGATGCCCGAAAGATTCTTCGCGAGCTTGTCGCGCTGGCGCGCCATCATGAGCTGTTCTTTCTTGGTGTAGTTCTCGAAATCGCCGCCAGCCTCGCTTCCGGCCTCAAGCTCCTTCAGGCGGCGAATCTGTTTCTTGGCAGTGCCGAAGTTCGTGAGCAGGCCGCCGAGCCAGCGCTCGGTGACGTACATCGCGCCCGAGCGCTCGGCTTCCTGCAGGACGATCTGCGAGAGCTGCCGCTTGGTGCAGACGAACAGAACGTTCTCGCCGCGTGCGATGACCTCGCGCGCGAGCTTCTGTGCGATTTCGATCTGCCGAAGGGTCTTCTGCAGGTCGATGATGTGGATGCCGTTGCGTTCCGCGAAGATGAAACGGCGCATCTTCGGGTTCCAGCGGCGGGTCTGGTGGCCGAAGTGGACTCCGGCCTTGAGGAGATCGTCGATCGTGGGCTGAGACATTTGCGAGCTTTCCTTTTTCTGGTTAGACGGCGGCGTTCGTCATCGACTCTTGCGACCGCCCGCATGGGACGGCACCCGCTCGAGGCTCGGAACGCCTGATTGATAGGACGACAGACTGCAGACGGCGGACGACAGCTGGGACAACAGACGGCGGATAACAGTTTCGACTCGAGAGGCAGAGGGCGGCGCATCCATTCTGCCGTCCGCCGTCTGCCGTCTGTCGTCTAACGCTTCGAGAATTGGAACCGCTTGCGTGCCTTCGGACGGCCCGGCTTCTTGCGCTCGACGGCGCGTGCGTCGCGCGTGAGCAGTCCGAGATCCCGCAACTTGGGGCGATGCGCCTCGTCCATCTTGACGAGCGCGCGGGCGACCGCGAGACGGAGCGCACCGGCCTGTCCGGTGGATCCGCCGCCGTCGATGTTCGCCTTTACGTCGAAGCGGCCGAGCGTGTCGGTCGCGGTGAACGGCTGCTGAATCGCGGAGACGAGCGAGGGACGCGGGAAATAATCGCCGAGCGTGCGTCCATTGACGTCCCACTTGCCCGAACCGGGCATGATGTACACGCGGCAGACGGCTTCCTTGCGGCGGCCGATCGTGTGAATCGTCGTGTCGGCCATGTTACTTCGCCTCTCTCTTCTTGAAGGTCAGCACGGTGGGCTTCTGCGCGACGTGCGGATGTTCGGCACCCGGATAGACACGCAGCTTGAGCCGCAGCGTGCCGCGGCCGAGCGCGTTCTTGGGGAGCATGCCGAACACTGCCTTCTCGATGATGCGCTCGGGGTGCTTCGCGAGCACGGTGGCGTAGGGCGTGAGCTTGTCGTGCCCCATGTAGCCGGAGTGCGTGAAGTACGTCTTCTGCTCGGCCTTGCGGCCCGTCACACGCACTTTCGATGCGTTGATGACGATGACGCTGTCGCCGGTATCCATGTGGGGAGTGAACGTCGGCTTGTGCTTTCCGCGAATGATCTTTGCCACTTCAGTCGCGAGCCTGCCGAGAACCATGCCGTCCGCATCCACAATGAACCACTTGTGTTCGATGTCGGAGGGTCGTGCGGAGAACGTGCTCATGCCGGAAATAGGACTGATGCGAGTGCAGCGCCTCACCGGTGCGGATTGCAACCCGGGTCTCGGCCGCCATTCAAGGCGTTTTAGGACAGTCTGTAAAGGTATCCGGACAGAGGGCGAGAGTCAATCGGCGCAATGGGTTACGCAGCGAGAGATGAAAGGAAAAGCGAGTAATCGTCCTTGGTCATTGGTTCTTGGTTATTGGCCTATCACCAACGACTAACTACCAATGACCGATTACTCGCTTTCAAACTCCACCAGGAGCGCCCCCTTCTCGACCGCCTGCCCAACGGAGACGTGCACCGCCTTCACTCGCCCAGCCGCGGGCGCTCGCAACTCGTTCTCCATCTTCATGGCCTCCATCGCCGCAACTCCCTGCCCCGCTTGTACTTGGTCTCCTGGTTTCACGTCAATTCTGACCATGAGCCCCGGCATCGGCGCCCGCACCGGCTGAGGTCCAGCGGGCCCGGCGGCCGCCGCAGAGAGGTCGCGAATGGCGCGCGTCCTCTCGTCCAGCGCCTCCACCGGATACCGTCGCCCGTCGATTCGCAGCAGGTACGTCCCACGCGGCCCATCGCGCCGTGCCGTGACCCGATGCACGGCATCGCCGATGGTGACGAGCCGCACGGGCGTGCCTTCCACATCGCGGAGCCGCGCGTGTTCGGCCGGACCGCCGTCGACGGAGACTTGATCCCCATCGACGGTCACCTCGATCCTCCGCCCCGCGATCTCCACGATGTATTTCATGCGGTCACCGGAACCAGTTCGCACACCGTCTCCACGTGTGCCGTCTGCGGAAACATGTCGAACGCCGTCAGTCTCGCGATGGTCCATCCCGGAAGCCGCGAGAGGTCGCGGGCGAGCGTGGCCGGATCACAGCTCACATAGACGATCGCGCGAGGCGCCGTCGCAATACTCCCCAGCGCGGAGGTCACGCGCGCATCGACACCGGTGCGCGGCGGATTCAGGATCACGACGTCCGCCGGGAGCGTATTCCGGATCGCGTCCTCGACGCGCGCCGTCACCGCGCGCGATCCCGCGGGCAGTCGCGACGCCGCCCACGCGCTCGCCTCCGCATCGAGTTCGATCGCGACCACGTGAACGCCGCGCACCGCGAGCGCGAGCGCCACATCGCCGGCGCCCGAGTACGCATCGACCACGGTCGCCGGCGCGTGCGCCATCACGGCGTCGACCACGAATGTCTCGAGCGTGACCGCCACTTCAGGATTCACCTGCGCGAACGACGCTCCGGGCTCGCGCTTCTCGCGCCGGTCGCCGAGCAGGCGGCGCGCGCCGTTCTCCGGCATCCACCAGAGCGCCGCGAGTGAAGGAACCGCCTCGAAGAACGTCTCGTGCGAGTCCCAGTCCCGTCCGCCCTCGAGTACGAACGCCGCGCGATTCGTGGAATCGCCAAGCAGGCGCACCGCGCCGCGCAACTGCAGCGCCTGCGGAAAATGCGCCGACGCCGGGAGGATCTCGCGCCAGACGGCCATCAATCGTTCGTCGGAAATCCGGCAGTCCTTCAGGAGGAACACGTGCGAGGGATCGTCGAACGCGTGCAGTCCGCACATCCAGCGCTCGCCGGTGCGGCGAAGGGCGAGCGTAAGCTTGCGGCGATACCGCCACACGTTCGCGCCCGCGTGAATCTCCGGCGGCGGCACGTCGCGCTTGCCGATGCGGCGAAGCGTGTCGGAGATGATCCGCCGCTTCGCCTCGCGCTGGGCCGGCACGGAGAGGTGCTGCAGCTGGCAGCCTCCGCAACGATCACCCTCATAGTGCACGCACTCGGCCGCCACACGACCGGGCCCGGCGCGCTCGATGCGTTCCAGGATGCCGCGCGCCAGCCGGCCCTTCACCGTGACGCCCGCAACCACACGATCGCCAACCGCGGTGCGCGGCACGAAGACGACGAGCCCGTCGCTGCGCGCGACGCCATCGCCGCCCGAGGCGATCGATTCGATCTCGAGCGTGAGCCGGTCGGTCATCGGTTGCGGAGCGATTCGAGCCGGGCGAGTCGAGCCCAGCCTGACAGCGGGGACATCGATGCCGGGCCGCCGTTTGCAGCCGCATCAGCGCCGGCGGACGCGCGGGACCCGCCCGCGCCCGAACCGGCGGAGCCCGACAGCCGGCCCATCCGCTCCGCGTCCGCGATCAGCGCGGCCGCGATCGCCGCCGAGTGCAGCTCGGTCGCGGTCGGAGCGATGCCGAGCAGCGAAGGCAATCGTCGCTCCAGCCACTGGATGTCGATCGCGCCGGCGCGGAACTCGTCGTCCTCCATCACGCGAAGATGGAATTCGCGGCTCGTCTCGATCCCATCAATCGTGAGTTCCAGCAGCGCGCGGTGCATCCGCTGCACCGCCTGCGCCCTCGACGCGCCCCACACGATGAGCTTCGCGAGCATCGGATCGTAGAACAGGCCGACTTCGCTCCCCATCTCCACGCCGGCGTCCCAGCGCACGCCGGGCCCTCCCGGCACGTGCAGGTAGTTGATACGCCCGATCGACGGCAGGAATCCGTTCGCCGCGTCTTCGCTCGTGATGCGGCACTCCATCGCCCACCCGCGCGGCTCGATGTGCGGCGGGAACGGCACTTTCTCACCCGAGGCCACACGGATCTGCCACTGCACGAGATCGATCCCGGTGACGAGCTCCGTGACGGGATGCTCCACCTGAATCCTCGTGTTCATCTCGAGGAAGTAGAAGCTGCCATCACGCGCGAGCAGGAATTCGCACGTGCCTGCGTTCGTGTAACCGGCAGCCTTCGCGAATCGCACGGCCGCTTCGCCCATCCTGTTTCGAAGCTCCGATGAGACGGCCGGGCTGGGCGCCTCCTCGATCATCTTCTGGTGCCGTCGCTGCACGGAGCATTCGCGCTCGCCGAGCGAGATCATCGTGCCGTGCTGATCGCCGAGCACCTGGATCTCCACGTGACGCGGACCTTCGATGTACTTCTCGACGTACACGGCGTCGTCGCCGAAGGCGTTCTTCGCCTCGCGCTTCGCGGCGTCGAGCGCTCCCGCGATTTCCGTCTCGGCGTGCACGACGCGCATTCCCTTCCCGCCGCCGCCGGCCGCCGCCTTCAGCAGCACGGGATAGCCGAATCGCTTGGCGATCGCGGCCGCCTCCTTCGCGTCGCGCAGCGCCTCCGTGGTGCCGGGCACCACCGGCACGCCGCTCGCGACGGCGAGCGTACGCGCGGCGGTCTTCGAACCGACCGCGGCAATCGCTTCAGCCGGGGGCCCGATCCACACGAGCCCCGCGTCGCGAACGGCGCGCGCGAACCAGTCGCGTTCGGAGAGAAAGCCGTATCCCGGATGGATCGCGTCGGCTCCCACGCGCTTCGCCGCTTCGATGATGGCGTTGCCGAGCAGGTAGCTCTCGCTCGACGGCGGCGGCCCGATCCGGACCGCTTCATCGGCCTCACGCACGTGCGGCGCGTGCGCATCGGCGTCGGAGTAGATGGCAACCGAAGTGACGCCGAGTTCCTGACATGCCCGCACGACCCGCAGGGCGATCTCGCCCCGGTTTGCGATCAGGATCTTCTTCAGCATCAAGTCAGAGCGGGATGTTCCCGTGCTTCTTCGGCGGGTTCTTCGCCCGCTTGCCCTGCAGCGACCCGAGCGCCGCGATCAGGCGTGGACGCGTGTCGCGCGGGTCGATGATGTCGTCCACATACCCATGCGCAGCCGCCACGTACGGGTTCGCGAATTTCTCGGTGTATTCGGCGACGCGCGCGTCGGTGGCTTTCGCGGGATCGTCGCTCTCCTGGATCTCCTTCTTGAACAGGATCTCGACGGCGCCTTTCGGACCCATCACGGCGATCTCCGCGGTGGGCCAGGCGATGTTGAAGTCGCCGCGAATGTGCTTCGAGCTCATGACGTCGTACGCGCCGCCGTAGGCCTTGCGCGTGATCACGGTGAGCTTCGGCACCGTCGCTTCGCAGTACGCATAGAGCAGCTTCGCGCCGTGCTTGATGATGCCGCCGTGCTCCTGCGCGAGCCCGGGAAGAAAGCCGGGCACGTCCTCGAACGTCACGAGCGGAATGTTGAACGCGTCGCAGAAGCGAATGAACCGCGCCGCCTTCACGCTCGCGCTGATGTCGAGCACACCGGCGAGCACCGCCGGCTGGTTGGCGACGAGGCCGACGCTGTGCCCGCCCAAGTGCGCGAAGCCGACGATGATGTTCGCGGCGAACTCCTTCTGCACCTCGAGGAACTCGCCGTCGTCAATGACGCGGCGCAGCACGTCGTGCATGTCGTATGGCTTGTTCGGGCTGTCGGGGACGACGTCGAGCAGCGCTTCTTCGCGGCGGTCGTGCGGATCGGTTCCGGCGCCGCGAGGCGGCGTGTCCACATTGTTCGACGGAAGGTAGCGAAACAAGGACCGAATCCCATGGAGGCACTCGAGCTCGCTCGCGCAGGTGAAGTGCGAGACGCCGCTCACCTCGCCGTGCGTCTCGGCGCCGCCGAGCTGCTCCATCGTGACGTCCTCGTGCGTCACCGTCTTCACGACGTTCGGGCCCGTCACGAACATGAACGACGTGCCGCGCACCATGAACGTGAAGTCGGTGATCGCCGGCGAGTACACGGCGCCGCCCGCGCACGGGCCGAGGATCGCCGAGATCTGCGGAACGACGCCCGACGCCAGAGTATTGCGCAGGAAGATGTCAGCGTACCCGCCCAGCGAGACCACGCCCTCCTGGATGCGGGCGCCGCCGGAATCGTTGAGCCCGATCACCGGCGCGCCGTTTTCCATAGCGAGGTCCATCACCTTGCAGATCTTCTTCGCGTGCGTCTCGCTGAGCGACCCGCCGAAGACCGTGAAGTCCTGCGAGAAGACGTAGACCAGGCGGCCGTCGACGCGGCCGAAGCCGGTGACCACGCCGTCGCCGTACGGGCGCTCCCTCTCGGTCCCGAAGTCGGTCGAGCGGTGCGTGACGAAACGGTCGAGTTCGGTGAACGTTCCTTCATCGAGAAGAACGTCGAGCCGTTCGCGGGCGGAGAGCTTGCCCTTGGCGTGCTGGGCCGCGAGGCGCTTGGCGCCTCCGCCGAGCTCGGATTCGGCGCGGCGTTTCTCCAGGAGATCGAGTTTCTCGCGCATGGACATGGAGTGGAAACTAGGGTGCGGACGAGGGTTCCGGAACGATCGCGGTCAGCCCGGCGGCTTGCACAGCACCCGCGTGCCATTGTCGACGGCTGCCCTCATCGCGTCCCATGCCTGCTTGAGTCCGTCGCCTGTGCCCGCCGCCGAGCCCACGCCGCGCGCTATGAGGCTCGCCGACGAACCGAGCGCCGCATCCGCCCGCTTCACCTCGGCGCAGTCTCGCGTCTTGCCGGCCACTACGAGTTCACTCCTGGCCAGTTGCAGCATCCCCGCCGCGGCATAGTTGCGCGAGTCCTCGCGCGACTCGATGCTGTCGGCGAGGAGAAGGAAGTTCACGGCGACGCGCTGCAACGCCAGCGAGGTGTCTCCCGCCGAGCGAAGCACCCGCGCGCCGCGCCCGATCGCATAGCTGCGCAGCATCTCGACGCCGTCGCCGCTGCGCGGCGCGCGGCGCAACACCGCCAAGGCGCTATCCGGCAGCTGTTCCTCGAACCACAGTTCGGCCATCTGCAGGTATCCCTGCGCCAGCCCGGGGTCGGCTCGCACGGCCGCCGCGGTGGCGGCGATCGCCTCGCGCCGTCTGCCGGCGTCGCGTGCGTTCTTCGCGGCGATCACGTAGAACTCCGGCTCCGAGGGAAAGCGCATGATGCCGCGCGGCAACGCCGCACCGTTCTCGCCGCCGATCAGCGCGACGTACTGCGCGTACACGCGGGCGTCGCCCGGATAGCGTTTCACGGAGCGCGCGCTCACGGCCAGCGCACCGATCGAGTCGCCGCTCTGCCGGAGCGCATCCACGTAGCGCACGGCGTAACTCGAGTCGTCGCGGAACTCGGCGTCGTCGGCCGTGTCGAGGGAATCGCCGAGCGCGGCCGTCTCCTTCCACGACGACATCGCGTACCAGGCGCGGAAGCGGAGCCGTTGCAGGCGCGGCTCCTTCCCGTCGAGGGCGCTGAGACGCCGCGTGACGTCGAGGGCGGACGACGGGCGGGGCAGCTGCAAGAGTGCCTCCACCGTGCGCACGCCCAGGTCGATGCTGTCGGCGCGCAGGTCGGTGACTCGCAGCCACGCGCGTTCCGCGTCGGCCGGACGGTTCTCGGCCTGGAGCGCGGACGCTCTCGCCACCGTTGCAAGGATGTTGAGCGAATCGAGTCCGAGGATTTGGTCGGCCACCCGGAGGACGGAGTCCGCGCGCTCGCCAAGCCAGAGCAAGCCGGCGAGCAGGCAGGTCCGGGCGAACGTGCTCGCCGGGTACGCCTTCACCCCATCCTCGGCGAAACGAATGGCATTCGCCTGCTTCCCTTCATGCATGGCGTTTTCGCACCGGCGCAGCGAGCTCAGCTGCTGCCTCGCCTTCGTGACCTCACCGGCGAGCTTTTCGGCGGCCTCGGCCGCTGTCGCCGCGCGAACCACGGGCAACGGCTGGTGCTGACCCCAGTCGCGCGTAAGCCTGAGCCCAGCGACGACGGTTACTTCGCCAGCGCGGGCGGTCACCGTGCCGAAGAGCACCTCGTCGACGCGCATGAAACGCGCGGTCTCGAACAGCTCGCGGTCGCCGAGCGGCTTGTCGTACGCGAGGTCCGACAGATTGAACGCCCGCTCCACGAAGTAGGGGTCGAGCACCTGCATCTCCCGCTTGTTGCCCATCCGGGCGATGCGTGCCCTGGCCTCGTCGCCCACGCGGCGGGCAACCTTGGGATCGCCGACTGGCCGGAGCGTGGCCACCATGACCATCTGTCGCGTGAACTCCTGCGCCTGCGCCGTCGCCGCGCCCGCGATGGCCAATATCAGCAGGCACAGTCCGCGCGCGGCCCCCGCGAGGAGTCTTGGGAGCGGGAGTGACAGAGGACGAGGAACGCGCGTCGACATGGAGTGGAACCTGGGACGCACATGCCGGTTCCGCACGTCTTCAGGGGGCGGTGCCGAGATCGAAGCCGACATCGTCGAGCAGAATCGTCCCCGCAGGCCCGCGATCGAAACGGAATCTGATCGCGCGAACAGCCGACGCATCGAATCCCGGCAGCCGTTTCGCGAACAACGCGAGCGGAATCGTGTAATGCGAGAGAATGTCGTCGTGGTCCTTCGACGGCGGGTTCAGGCGCTTGGCGATGTAGTCGTACTTCCAGATCCGCGCGGTGAGCGGCGGACGGATCGGCGCGACATCCGAGAGCGGCAGTGACGCCACGCGACCGTCGGCGAGGACCAGTTCGACGGTGAGGTCGAGCGGAAGCGAGTCGGCTTTTGCCGCGGCGGCCTTGGCGGAATCGCTGAGGACGGGCGGCGCCGCCGCGGGCGCGGGCGCCGAGGTGGGATTCGCATGCGTCGTGTCTTCGTGCAGCGGTGGTGTCGCAGTGTCCGCCGGCGAAAGCGGTCGCGGCTTGCTGCCGTAGTTCGCGAGATCGAACACCACCGATGATGTCGCGGAAAGATTCCACGCCCGCGCGAGCGAATCGGGCAGCGAGAGCGTGTAGCTCGCACGCGCCGTGTCGCTCGCGCTGCGCGCGGCGGTCCAGCCGAGCATCGCGACGTTGTTGTCGAACGGCTGGAATCCGCGGCTGCGCATTTTCAGTCCGACTTCCTTCCATGTCGCGAGGCGCGAGCCGGAGATCCTCACGCCGCGCGCCGAACCGGTGGTGACGTCGATGTCCTCCTCGTAGTCGGCTATGATGCGCTCGGTGGGCGCCTCGAATCGCGAGAGGTAGGTCGTCTTCGGCAGCCAAGTCCCCACCGCGCGATGGTCGCGGAACATCGGCAGGTACTCGCGCTTGTCGCGGAGCGTCAGGTCCAGGAATCCCGTGATGAACACTTTCGCGATCTGGCGCTGCTCGTCGCCCTCGAGCAGGAGGTCCTTCGCGAGCAGCCAGCCGGAATCGCCGACGTCGTTGTTCCCCCACGTCGTGTTGAACTGACCGTGATTCGCGCGATAGATGTAGAGCGCGGCCTTCACCCACGACGAACCTTCGGTGAATCGCACGCGATCGTATGCGCGCATGCCCATCATCGTCTGCACGTCGCCGTCGTGCGCGCCGTGGAGGACGAAATAATTCACGTTCTCGATCGGGTTGAGCCGGTCCGTGGGCTTGTACGTGCCATCGACGGGCGCGATCGCGATGATGGTTCTGATGTTGAACCCGAAGTTCATCGTCACGCGCGCGTCGTCGGGATAGCGCGGGAGATGATTGAATGACGCGGCGAGCTGCACCGCCTCCCCGCCGCGCGAGTGCCCGATCAGCGCGATGCGCGCCATGTCGACTTTCCCGAAGAACGGATTCCCCGGTTCCGCACTCCACTGTTTCCACGCGGCGAGATGCTGCAGCAGCACCCATCCGCGCACGTCGTTCTCGCCGCGCAGCCCGCCGTTCAGGAAATTCTCGTCCACCGACGCGAGGATGTAGCCGCGGCTCGCGAGCTGTTCGCCGAGATATGCGTAGCCCGGGTCGGAGAACTTCTTCATGTCGTGATTGCCGTGCACGATCAGCACGAGCGGAAACGGACCCGCTCCGTCGGGATACCAGACGCGGGCGTTGAGCGGGAGGCGTTTGACGTCGAAGCCCCAGTACTTCCACCGCTCGGCGAGCGCCTTCTTGTCGCCGCCGCGCAGGAACGGGGTCGCGTTCACCGGGCGTGTCTTGAGCGAAACCGAATCGCGGTACACTGCACGGTTCTTGTCCGTGCCGCTGCCGTAGTACAGGAACTTCGTGCCGTACGGACCGCGATCGCCCGTGCTCGGCCCCGCGATCGTCGTGTGCGCGAGTTGCGTGTCGGAGTCGTCGCGAATCAGCAGTGACGGAGCGCGGCACGCGGCGAGCAGCGCCAAACAACAGGCAACGAGCGACGCGGGAGGGGCGATCCGGCAAAGAGCGACGAGCGACGCGGGAGGGGCGATCTGGCGAAGAGCGACGGGCGAGAAGCGAGGAGACCTGCTCCCCGCCCGTCGCACGTCGCTCTTCGCCAAGTCGCCCCTCACCCGTCGCTCGTCGCTATTGCGTAGCCGTCGCTCGTCGCCATTGCGTAGCCGTCGCTCGTCGCCATTGCGTAGCCGTCGCTCGTCGTCGCCGTTCCTTAGCCTTCGGTCGTTTCCGCCTCGGCCAGCGCCGCCGCGATGACTTCTGGCGGGACATCTGCCGCAGTGGCTTCCCCATCTTCCGTGAAGACCTTCGACGGCGTCTCCGGACGGGGCGGCTGCTCCTCCGGAATTCCCGTGACCGCGAGCACGATGCGACGGTGGATCGGATCGACCTCGAGCACGCGCACGTCGAGGTTCATCGTCTCCCACGCGACGTCGGCCGGGCTCTGGATCGGCTTGCCGCTCACGTTGAGCTGCGAGATCGGCACGAAGCCCTCGATGTCGTTCCCGACATCCACCACGACGCCCTTGTCCATCAGGCGGACGACCTTGCCGCGCAGTTCCGTGCCGACCGGATAGTTCTCGCCGATCTTGAGCCACGGATCTTCCTCGGCCTGCTTCAGCCCGAGCGAGATGCGCTTGTTGTCGCTGTCGATGTTCAGGATCACCACGTCCACATCGTCACCCTTCTTGACGACTTCCGACGGGTGCTGCACGCGCTTCGTCCAGCTCATGTCGGAGATGTGGATGAGGCCGTCGATGCCCGGCTCGATCTCGACGAACGCGCCGAACGAGGTCAGGTTGCGGACCTTGCCGTTGATGCGCGTGCCCACCGGGTATTTGAGCGGCAGCACCATCCACGGATCCTGCTCGGTCTGTTTCATGCCGAGCGAGATCTTCTCCTCGGTCGGATCGACCTTGAGCACCACCGCCTCGATCGCCTCGCCGATGCTCACGAGCTTCGACGGGTGGCGGACGTTGCGCGTCCAGCTCATCTCGCTGATGTGCACGAGGCCTTCAATGCCCGGCTCGAGCTCGATGAACGCGCCGTAGTTGGTGATCGAGACCACCTTGCCCGAGACGCGCGTGCCGACGGGATACTTCGCGGCTACATCTTTCCACGGATAGCTCTGGAGCTGCTTCAGCCCGAGTGAAATGCGCTCGCGTTCCCAATCGATGTCGAGCACCTTGACCTCGAGCTCCGCGCCGATCGCGACCATCTCGCTCGGGTGCTGGATGCGGCCCCACGACATGTCGGTGATGTGCAGCAGGCCGTCCACGCCACCTAAATCGATAAATGCGCCGAAGTCCGTGATGTTCTTCACGACGCCCTTCCGCACCTGGTCCTTCTCGAGCTCCTTCATCAACTTCTCGCGCTTGCCGGCGCGCTCGGTCTCGAGAATCACGCGGCGCGAGACGACGATGTTGCGGCGGCGCTTGTTGAGCTTGATGATCTTGAACTCGTATTTCTGGCCGAGCAGTTCGTCGATGTTCGGCACGCGACGGAGCGCGATCTGCGAGCCGGGAAGGAACGCGTCGACGCCCATGAGGTCGACGACGACGCCGCCCTTGATCTTCTTGACGAGCGTGCCTTCGACGGGCTGGTCGGACTCGTATGCGACGCGGATGCGTTCCCACACGCGCATGAAGTCGGCCTTCTTCTTCGAAAGGACGACCGAGCCTTCCTGGTCTTCGAGGTGCTCGAGGAGCACTTCGACTTCGTCACCCGGCTTGAGGTCGGGGAGGTCCTTGAACTCTTCGAGCGGGATCGTGCCTTCGGACTTGAATCCGATGTCGAGCACGACGAGGTTGTCGCGGATCTCGAGCACCTTCGACTTGACGATCTCGCCTTCTTCGATCGACGCGAGGGTGCCGTTGTACATATCCATCATCTGCTCGTACTCGTCGGACGTGTACTCGTCCTCCTCGTAGAGCTCGGGACGGCGATTGGCGAGCGGGCGCAGCTGCGCCTTCTGCAGGTCGCGCTTCTCGCGTTGCGAGAGCGGCGAGACGCCGGCGATGTCGGGTGCTTCGATGGTGTTCGTGTCGGGGGTCATGAACTGCTCCTGAATCGCGGAGGGGATCGGCTCGCCGCGACGGCGAGGATACGGGGTGAACCAACAGTGGTCCCGGCCGAAATACCGGAGCCATTTAACATAGTGGGTTGTAGGGGGTTGGTCAATCTCTCGACTGCAGATTTGAGAGGGAAGTGGCGAGACGAGGGGCGAGTGGCGAGACCAGTGGGGAGTGGCGAGGGTGAGGGGGAAGTGGGGAGAACTGAGAGGGGAGTGGGGAGTTCTGAGACAAGTGGCGAGAGATGCGACCTGCTCAGAAGTGGTGAGAGACCTCCCCACTTCCTACTTTCCACTCGGTTCTCCCCACTCCCCACTCACCCTCGCCACTTCCCCCTGGTCTCGCCACTCGCCCCTCAACTCGCCCCTGCCGTTCAGTCGTGAGCGAGCGCCGCCTGCGCCGCCGCCAGCCTCGCGATCGGCACCCGGAACGGCGAGCACGAGACGTAATCCAGCCCGATCTCGTGGAAGAACTTGACCGACTGCGGCTCGCCCCCGTGCTCGCCGCAGACTCCCATCTTCAGTGTCCCTCGCACGCGGCGACCCTTCTCCACGGCCATCGCGATCAGCTGCCCCACTCCATCCTGGTCGAGCACACGGAACGGGTCCTCGGGGAGGATCCCCTTCTCCACATACATGGGGAGAAACCGTCCCGCATCGTCGCGGGAGAGGCCGAGCGTCGTCTGCGTGAGGTCGTTCGTGCCGAATGAAAAGAAATCGGCGCGTTCGGCGATACGTTCGGCGGTCAGCGCGGCGCGCGGCAACTCGATCATCGTGCCCACGAGGTACGGCACGTCCGTCCCCATGCCCGAGAATACGTCTCGCGCCACGGCGTCCACGAGACGCCGCTGGTGGTCGAACTCCTTCACCGTCGCGACGAGCGGAATCATGACCTCGGGAATCACGACAATTCCGCGCCGGTTCACCTGCGCGGCGGCCTCGAAGATCGCGCGCGCCTGCATTTCCGTGATCTCGGGATACGTGATGCCGAGCCGGCATCCGCGGTGCCCGAGCATCGGGTTCGTCTCGCGGAGCGAGTCCACCAGCCGGTTCAACTCGGGGCGCGTGATGCCGAGCGTGCGCGCGAGCAGCTTGGTCTCCTCGCCGCCATGCGGCAGGAACTCATGGAGCGGCGGATCGAGCAGCCGGATCGTGACGGGACAGCCGTCCATCGCCTCGAAGATTCCCTCGAAGTCGGAGCGCTGCATGGGGAGCAACTTCTCGAGTGCGCGGCGGCGTCCCGGTTCGTCGTGCGCGAGGATCATCTCGCGCATCGGCGTGATGCGGTCGCCCTCGAAGAACATGTGCTCGGTGCGGCAGAGCCCGATGCCTTCCGCGCCGAAGCTGCGCGCCATGCGGGCGTCGTTCGGGGTGTCCGCATTCGCGCGCACCCGCAGCCGGCGCGCGTCATCCGCCCACGAGAGGAGTTCGTCGTACGAGCGGAACACCGGTGCGTCATTGGCCGGGAGCGTCCCGCCGATCACGCGCATGACCTCGCTCGGCACGGTGGGCAGGTCGCCGGGAAAGACCTGTCCGGTTCCGCCGTCGAGCGTGATCCACTCCCCTTCCTCGATCGTGGTGTCGCCCACCGTGAAGCGGCGATGGCCGACGTCGACATCCATCGTGTGGCATCCGACGATCGCGCACTTTCCCATGCCGCGGGCGACGACGGCGGCATGGCTCG
>Ga0209014_10000367_pt1 | contig 26421 bp, 25 predicted proteins | sample BarGraNGADG00212_FD_184491 | JGI IMG/M metagenome (GOLD analysis project Ga0209014, IMG submission 184491) | Arctic peat soil microbial communities from Barrow, Alaska - Barrow Graham LP Ref core NGADG0002-212 (SPAdes) (version 2) | ecosystem: Environmental > Terrestrial > Soil > Wetlands >...
GTGCGAAGCCGCCGAAAGCAAAGAGCCCGAGCGCTTCCTGAAATACTACCGCGCCCTGTGGCGGGAATTAATGGCCTAAGTTGCCCCTGTGGGGCAGCCAATCATGGCTGCCGCAGGCTTTCAGCCGGCGTCTGGACACGCTGGAAAGCGTGTCCGCAGGCAGGATTGCCTGCCCCACACTATAATGAATGCTTATCGCCAATTCCGAGGAACGAACGATGTCTCGTGAACTTCTCGTCCAGTGTCCGGATGGGCAGATGAAAACCGTTCCACTCACCGGGGCGCGCCTGTCGATCGGCCGCTCCAGCGCCGCCGAGCTTTGCTTTCCCGAAGATGCCGGACTCTCCCGCCAGCACTTCGCGTTCCAACCCGAAGGCGACGATTGGACGGTGCAGGACCTGGGCAGCAAGAACGGCACCTTCGTCAACAACATTCCCCTCAAGGCGCGACTGATTCTCAAACCCGGCGACCGCGTGACCGCCGGCCATCTGGTAATCGTGTTCGCCCCCGACGCGGCGGACGCTGCCTCGGGGGTGGTCGTCTTCGAAGGCGAGAGCAGCTCGCCCACCACCTCCACCGTAGTCACCAGCCTGGCAAGGGCGCTCTCCAACCAGACCATGGCCACCGAGCGCGGCGGCCCAAACGCGTCGGCCCCCATGCAGGCGTTGATCCGCGCCGGTCAGGAACTCACCGAGAACCGGCCGCTCCGCGAGCTCTTCCCCGTGATCCTGGACCTGGCCATCCAGGCGGTCAACGCGCAGCGCGGCGTGCTCATGATCCTGGAAGGCGGCGAACTGGTCCCCCGCGCCCACCAGGGAGATGGCTTCCGCATCAGCACCGCCGTGCGCGATCGCGTGCTCAAAGAGCGCTCGTCGATTCTGGTGCGCGACGCCCAACTGGACGACGCCTTCAAGGGCCGCATGAGCATCGTGGAGCAGAAAGTGCACACCATGATGGCGGTGCCCTTGCAGACCAAGGACCGCATCATCGGCCTGATCTACCTGGACTCGCCCTTCATTCTGCGCGAATTCACCAAGGACGATCTGAGCCTGCTCACCGTGATGGCCAACATCGCGGCCATCCGCATCGAGAACGCGCGCCTGGCGGAGGTGGAACAGGCGGAGCGCATCATGGCGCGCGAGCTCTCGCAGGCGGCGGAGATTCAAGGGCGCGTGCTGCCCGAAACGGCCCCCGACGTTCCGGGCGCCGATCTGGCGGGCTTTAACATGGCCTGCCGCACCGTGGGCGGCGACTACTACGATTTCTTCACCTACCCCGACGGCCGCGTGGCGCTCGCCCTGGGTGACGTTTCGGGCAAGGGCATGCCCGCCTCGCTGATGATGATGGCGCTCCAAGCGCGCGTCCAGGTGCTGGCCGAGGACCCCGGCAATCTGGCGCACTTCATGACGCGCCTCAACAAGGCCACCTGCGCCAAGTGCCCGAGCAATCGCTTCATCACCTTCTTCTTCTCGGTGCTCAACGCCGCCACCGGCGAACTGGCCTATGCCAACGCGGGACACAATCCGCCGATCCTGGTGCGCGCTAACGGCGACGCCGAAATGCTGGAGGGCGGCGGCCCGGTGCTGGGAATCCTCTCCATCGCCCCCTACAGCGAGATGCACGCCCAACTGGACCACGGTGACATGCTGGTGCTTTATAGCGACGGCGTGACCGAAGCCAACAATGCCGCCTATGACGAGTTCGACGAGGAGCGCTTCATCGAAGTGCTGAAGGCCCACCGCACGCTGCCGGCCACGGAGATTGTCCAGGCCGTGATCCAAGCCGTGACCGAATTCGCCGCCGGAGCGCCGCAGGCGGACGACATCACCCTGCTGGTAGCGAAGCGGCTATAAGTGCTCACCGACCTGGTTCAAATCAAGCTGCTCGGCGAAAAGAAGCGTCCCGAGAACGAGCGCTTCCGCAAGCACATGAAGAGCTTCGACCACTCGGACCGCATCCTGCGCCGCATTGCCGAGGGTATCGAAGATTCGATCGATTGTCTGGAGTGCGCCAACTGCTGCCGCGTGGCGACGGCGAAGGTCACCGAACGCGACGTGGAGCGCCTGGCCAAATACCTCCACGTCAAGCCCGCGCGCGTCATGGCGGAATACGTGGTGAAGAGCGAAGAAGAGGGTCTCATTCTGCAGCGCGATAAGAAGACCGGCTGCGTCTTTCTGAGCGGCAACGAGTGTACCGTCTACGACGCGCGCCCCGAAGGCTGCCAGAAATTCCCGCATGTGGTCCGCGGCAACGGCTCCATCGCCAGCCGCATGTGGGAGCTGATCGACCGCGCCTGCTACTGCCCGATCGTGTACAACTCGCTCGAAGCCTTCAAGGACGAGATGGGCTTCAAGCGGTAGGGAAGGCGCGAATCGGCGGGGCGGTTTGCCGCGGCGACAATCCTGTTGGCTCAGATCTTCTATCATGTGACCATGGTGGCGCTGGATATCCGGCAGGCGATCCGATCGGTCCGGCGCACCCCCCTGTTCGCGGGTGTCGTGGTGCTACTGCTCTCTCTCGGCATCGGGGCAAACGCGCTGATTTTCACGGCGGTCAGCGCCCTGCTGCTCCGGCCGCTTCCCGTTCGGCATCCCGAACAGATCGTGCGACTCGGCGTGCAGCGCTCCCCGGCCCACACCTCCTACGAACATCCCTATGTGTATGCGCGGGTGCTGCGCGAACGCGCGCATGCCTTCTCCGAGGTCTTGGCATCCTGGCCGGTGGAGATGGCGTTCTCCGCCGGCAATCGCGTGCAGAGCATAACCGGCAACACCGTCTCGGGAAACTACTTTTCGGCCCTGGGACTCACGCCGGCGCGCGGTCGTCTTTTCACTACTGCCGACGAGGAACCTGGCGCGCCGGTCGCCGTCCTGAGTCACGGCTTCTGGAGACGGGCCTTCGCGGGCCGGGGAGATGTCATTGGCACGACCATCAACCTGCGTGGTAGTCCATTTACCGTGATTGGGGTGCTCCAGGCTGGGTTCGTGGACCTCGATCTGGAGAACCGGCCTGACGTATGGGTTCCGATATCGGCGTGGACATTCTGGACCGGTGAGGCGGACATCGCGCATGTTCCCGCGCAATTGTACATGCGCTTGCGCGGGGGCGTGTCCGTGGCCCAAGCCGAAGCGGACGTGCGCTCGCTGTACCCGGAGATGATCGCGGCGGACCTTTCGGGAAGCCCCGGGGAGACCGCCGACAGCATGAACCGCGAGCAAGCGATGCAACCCATTCTGGTCAGCGCCGAGCGGGGCGTTTCGACCCTGCGGAAGCAATTCGCCGGTGCCGTGACCGCGGTCATGGGTGGGGTAGTCGCGCTCTGGTTGCTGGTGTGTGGAAACTTGGGCGGCCTCATGCTGGCACGGGCCGAGACGCGCAGGAGGGAAGTGGCAATCCGTCTGAGCCTCGGCGCTTCACGATGGAGCATTCTGCGGCGAACGCTGATCGAGGCTGTGCTGCTCTCGTGCGCCGGCGCGATTGCCGGGTTCATGATTGCGCGTTGGTGCGGGCCCTGGCTGCTGCGGTTCCTGCCGGCGCGACGGCCGCTCGGCATCGAGCTTACCCCCGACATGCGGGTGGTCGCGTTCGCCGCCGTGATCTGTATTCTCTCGGCGGTGCTGATGAGCGTTTTTCCGGCGATCGACATATTCCGGGCGGACCTGAGCGGGATCATGGGACGGACCGGCGGCCGGGCATCGCGTTCGCGCCTCAACCGCGGTCTGGTCGCCTTCCAGGTCGGGCTCGCGACGCTCCTGATGACCGGCAGTTTGGCTCTGGTGCGAACCCTGGATGCGATGCGGACCGAGGACCCTGGTTTTCGTCGTGAGAAACTCATCATCATGACGCTGAACCCTCGAATGGCCGGCGTGAAAGCCGCTTCGATCCCGGCAGTTTTCGATGAGGTTGTGCGGCGGGCACGATCGCTTCCGGAGGTCGAAGCGGTCAGCCTGGCGCAGCGAGCGTTGATGCGCGGCATCGGTTTTAAGGGGACCGCGGGACGCGCCGGCAGCCGCATTACCTTCGCCGATTTGCTGAACGTCAGTCTGAACGGCGTCAGTCTCGACTACTTCGCGAATCTGCGGATGCGGATTATCATGGGCCGGGGCTTCGAGCCGGCCGATAATCAGGGCAAACCGCGCCCCGCGATCGTGAGCGAAAGCTTCGCGCGCCAGTTCTTTGCCGGTCTGGACCCGATAGGACAGACCTTTGGGATGGGTGGTATTGGCTCTGTGATCCGCCCGGACAATCTGATCGTCGGCGTCGTGAACGACACGAAGTATCGCAGCATGCGTGAGATCCCGCCGCCGACGGTATACCGCCTCCTGGACGATGACGCCTTCCGTTTCGAGGGGATGGTTCTGCATGTCAGCGTGCGCGGCAGCCCGGTATCCACGATCGCGGCCCTGGCAGGGATGTTGCGGGGTGTCGGGCCGGGACTTGCTCCAACCGACGTTGCCACCATGGAGCAGGAGATTGACACGTCATTGTGGCAAGAGCGGCTGCTGGCAACGCTGTCCGCCATCTTCGCCCTGCTTTCCACTGTAATTGCCGGGCTTGGACTGTTTGGGATGCTGGCCTATTCCGTTGGGCAGCGCACACGCGAAATCGGCATCCGCGTCGCCGTGGGCGCTACCGTCGGGCGAATCGCATGGATGATTGGGCGCGACGCCGCGTCCGCCGTGGCGCCCGGTCTTGTGCTCGGCCTTGGGGCTTACGCCGCGTGCTCGCGCGTGGTGGCGGCGTTGCTCTACGGCGTCACGCGCTGGGACGCTATGTCTATCGCCGGCGCCACGGCCTGCCTGATCGCCGTTTGCGTCGCCGCTACCTTGTTCCCGGCGATCCGCGCCGCGGTGATTCGGCCGTCGCGGGCTTTGCGGGACGAGTAGACGGCGGCGCGCGGCGTTGCCAGCCGCAGGTGGGAGCTGATCGACCGCGCCTGCTACTGCCCGATCGTCTACAACTCCCTCGAAGCGTTCAAGGACGAGATGGGCTTCAAGCGGTAGGGAAGGGGTGCAGCGGCGCATCCGAGTGGCGTCATGAGAGCGTGGGAGATATCATAGCTCTTGGGATTGTTTTAGGTTGGGCCTTGGACGCCGATGGTACACCTCCACGCAGTAATGGCCCTGATGCTGGTCTGCTATGCGGCGAATGGGCAGGAGAATCCGGAGCGGATCCTCCAGCAGGCGATTGTGTTGCACCAGGCCGGCCAACTGGAGCGTGCGATTCCTCAATACCGGGCATACTTGAAACTCCGGCCCGATGCAGTGGACGCTCGCTCCAATCTCGGCGTCGCCCTGGCAAGCACCGGACGTTACCGGGAGGCGATCGCTGAGTATCGTGAAGCGCTCAAACGCCGTCCTCAAGATCCACACATCCGTTTGAACGCGGCCTTGGCGCACTACAAGCTGGGCCAGATTTTCGACGCCGCGGCATCGCTCTCCGCGCTGCATCGCGAGCAGCCGGCCGATCGGCAGATCATGCTGCTGCTGGCCGACTGCTGGCTGCGCCAGGGGGAGGACCGAAAAGTGATCGACCTCCTCACGCCAGTGGAAGAACAGGACCGGAGCGACCCGGCGATCGCATATCTGGTGGGGACGGCATTGTTGCGCGATAAGCAGATCGAGCGCGGCCAACAGATGATCGATCGCATCCTAAGCAATGGCGATTCGGCGGAGGCCCACCTCTTACTGGGAACCGCCCGGCTGAATGCCAGGGAATACGAGGCCGCGATTGCCGATTTCGAAAAAGCCGCGCAGTTGAACCCCCACTTGCCTGACGTTTACTCCTACCTCGGCCGCGCCCACATCCAGACCGGCGACACCGCGGCAGCCCGTCTGGGCTTCCAGAAGGAGCTCGCACAGAATCCGAACGATTTCGAGTCGAACCTGAACCTGGCCGCCCTGCTCAAGCAGGATCAGGATTACGACGGCGCGTTCCAGCTTCTGGACCGGGCGTTGCGCGTTCGGCCCGGCGAGCTGCGCGCGCGGTTTCAGCTCGCTGCCGTCAACCTCGCCGCGGGCCGGCTCAACGAAGCTCTGGCCGGGCTGGAGGCGATTGTAAAGCAGGCTCCGCGGTTCGTGGAGGCGCACATCTCCCTGGCTGCCGTCTACTACCGCCTCCAGCGCAAAGCCGACGGCGACCGCGAGAAGGCCCTCTCGCAGAAGCTGACCATGGAACAGCGAGCCGGGCAGTCTCAGGGAAAGATCGAATGAAGCGCGGGCTGCTCCTGTTGGCCGCCGGAACCTGTGCCGTCTGGCTCCTGGCTCTGGCACCCGCCCGGCCCGCGCAGCACCCCAGGCGGCCTGGTTTTGTGGACGTCGCACCGCAATCGAAAATCCCTTACACCTCCAACAACAGCTTCGCCGGCCGAAAATACTTTCCGCAGCCGATGTGCGGCGGGGTGGCGACCTTCGATTTCGACAATGATGGCAGGACGGACATCTTCTTCACCAACGGCGCCAAACTGCCGGATCTGAAGAAGACGGACGCTTCCTATTTCAACTGCCTGCTGCGCCAGAAAAGCGACGGGACTTTTGAAGACGTAACGGCCAGAGCGGGCCTCACCGGAGATCAACTCGATTTTAATTTCGGCGTGGCGGTGGGGGATTACGACAACGATGGTTACGAAGATCTCTTCATCTGCAGCATCGGCAAGAACGCCCTTTACCACAACAACGGTGACGGGACCTTCACGGACGTGACCGCGGCCTCCGGCATCGGCGGCAAGCCAGCCGACACTCTGAGCATCGCTGCCGCATGGTTCGACTACGACAACGACGGACTGCTGGATCTGATCGTTTCCAACTACACGATCTGGAGCCCGAAGACGGACGCCCGCTGCATGATGAGCGACCGCGACTATTACTGCGATCCGCGGCGCTATCCCAGTGTTCCGAGCAGGCTCTACCGCAATCTGGGCAATGGCAGGTTCCTGGATGTGACTGCCAGGTCGGGGTTCGCCGCCGCGCCCGGCAAAGGCATGGGCGTCTCCATTGCCGACTTCAACGATGACGGCTGGATGGACGTGTTCATCGCCAACGACACCGAGCCCAACTCCTTGTTCATCAACCAGAAGAACGGGACCTTCGAGGAGAAGGGGCTAGAACTTGGCGTGGCCTACAACGAAAACGCGCAAGTCGGTTCTTCCATGGGTTCCGACGCCAAGGACTTCAATAATGACGGAAAAGTGGACATTTTCTACAACAACCTGATGGGCCAGGTATGGCAACTGCTACGAAATCGTGGCGACTTGTTCGATTACTATTCGTCGCTCTCGAAGATCCAGAAGCTGAGTATGCCTTACTCGGGCTGGAGCACCGGCTTCATCGACTACAACAACGACGGCTGGAAAGATATCTACTCCTCCAACGGCGATGTGGACATGGTGGACGCCAAGTCTCCGCAGCACGACACGATGTTCGAGAATGTGGACGGCAAGTCGTTTGTGGACGTCTCTGAAGAGCTCGGCAAGGACTTCTTGCGCAAAGGCTACCAGCGCGGATCCGCGTTCAGCGACCTGAACAACGACGGGGCACTGGACATCGTGGTGAGCTCGCTGAACGCTTCGCCACGCATCCTGTTGAACACTGCCGGCACCGGCAACCACTGGCTGGTGCTCAACCTGGTCGGCCACAAAAGCGCACGCGACGCCATCGGCGCCAAGGTCAAACTCACCACCGCATCCGGCCGTGTGTTGTACAACCACGTGGCCATCAGCGTCGGATTCATGGCCTCCAGTGACAAACGGGTACATTTCGGACTGGGTCCGGAGACCAAAATCAACTCCGTCGAAATCCGCTGGCCCAGCGGGATACAGCAGACGCTGAAGGGTCTTGCGGCCGATCGGTTTCTGACGGTGGACGAGCTGCGGAAGTAAGTCTGTACATTTGTGGGGCAGGCGCTTCCGCCTGCCAACTCTTGATTCGAGACTGCGGTTGGCCGGCGCTTCCGCCTGCCCCACCATCCATAAACCGAACCTCGCCACCCCCACCCCCCTCCACAAGGTAGAATCAAGAATTGCCTGACTTCCTCGTAACGGTGGTAATCCCCACCCTCGCTGCGGATTCGAGGCTTCTGGAGTGCGTGCAATCCCTCTCCCGGCAGACGAGGCCAGATCTCGAAGTGGTGATCGTCGACAATAGCGGCCACGGCCTGGTACGCCGGAATGGCACGGGGCCGGGCGCGCGCGTGATTGAGAATACGCGCAACGCAGGCTTCGGCACGGCCATCAACCAGGGGGTTCGCGCCTCCAATTCTCCCTATGTGGCTACGCTCAACGACGATGCCGTGGCCCATCCGGACTGGCTGGCAGCGCTCGTCTCCGCACTCGTGGCCCGCCCCGACGCCGGCATGTGCGCTTCCCAGGTGCGCCTTTTCGGTGAGCCCCGCCTGGATTCCGCCGGCATGCTGGTGGCGCGCGACGGCAGCAGCAAGCAGCGCGGCCACGGGCGGCTCCCCGAGGATTTTCCGGTGCTGGAAGAAGTCCTGTTGGCCAGCGGCTCGTCGGCTCTCTACCGGCGCACTATGCTGGAAGACGTCGGCGGCTTCGACGACAGTTTCTTTCTCTACTGTGAAGATACCGATCTCGGCTTGCGCGCCCGCTGGGCCGGTTGGAAGTGTCTGTATGTCCCCCAGGCCGTGGTGGAGCACCATTACTCGCATTCCGCCGGCCACGCCTCGCCGCTCAAGGCTTACTACGTGGAACGCAACCGCCTGTTCGTACTGGTCAAGAACTTTCCGGGGCGTATGCTGCCGGCCGCCCCGTTCGTCGCCCTGGCGCGATATTTGTGGCACGCCTGGTACATTTTCCAGGGCCAGGGAAGCGCCGCGCGATTCCGCGCCGAGGGCAACGCCGGGCCCAGGATGCTCTGGTACGTCGTCCGCGCGCACGCCGCCCTGCTCGGCAATCTGGGGCGCCTGTGGCGCCAGCGGCGAGAGATTCGCGCGCGCGCCCGCATCACCCCCGCCGTCTTCCGGCAGTTGCTGCGCAGTCACGCCATCAGCGCCCGAAGGATGGCCGCGCTGTGATCCCCCCCAACACACACGACTCCCTGCTGGTCATCGTGCCCGCCCTCAACGAGGAGGCCGCGATCGGCGGCGTGGTCTCTGAAATCCACCAACACGTTCCCGGAGTTCCGGTGCTGGTGATCGACGATTGCTCGGCGGACAGCACCATTGCGGTGGCGCGTCAGGCCGGCGCCGAAGTGTTGCCCATGCCCCACCATCTCGGACTCGGCGGCTGCGTGCAGGCCGGGTACAAACTGGCCTACGAACTCGGGTTCCAATACGTGATCCGGGTGGATGGCGATGGGCAGCACGACGCCAGCGATATTCCCCGCGTCTACGAGAAGCTCAAGACTACCGGCTGCGAAATGGTGATCGGCTCGCGCTTCGTCGCCGACAACGGTTCGCGGACGGGCGCCGTCCGCGCGCTCGGGATCCGCTTTTTTCGCCTGGTGCTGCGGCCGGTCCTGGGCAAGGAGGTGCACGATCCCACCTCCGGTTTCGTGGGCGTCAACCGGCGTGCGCTGGACGTGTTCCGCCAGAGTTTCCCGCTGGAATACCCCGAGATTGAAGCCCTCGTGGTCTTGCAGCGGCGCCGCTTCCGTTTCGAAGAGGTGCCCTGCAAGATGCGGCCTCGCACCACCGGCCGCTCGACTATCACCGCTCTCAGATCTCTCTACTACGTCTTGCACGTGCTTCTCGGAGTTTTTGTGAACGTACTGAAATTCGATCGCCGTTATCACCGCGCGCAGCGCGAGCGCGGCGCTGGAGGATAGATGGACCGCCTCTTGAACGTCACCACCGGTTTGAGCGTCATCCTGCTCGTCATGGTCTTGGTCAGCGTGCGCCGGGCGCACATTCGGGTGGAGTATTCGGTGAGCTGGCTGCTGGCCGCCGCCGCCATGCTGATTCTCTCCCGCGCGCACTCGCTGCTCAACGCGGTGCGCAACCTGATCGGATTGCCGGATTCCCCGCTGACGCTTTTCCTGCTCGCCGGCGGCGTCTTTCTGATCATGTTCTTCCGCTTCTCGGTCATCGTTTCGCACCTGCGCGATAACAATATCGCCCTCGCGCAACGCGTGGCCATCCTCGAATATCACCTTCAAAACCTCAGGAATCATGAAAGCCAGGAAGTCTAAATCCGCGCGGGCGGAGGCCCCCGCCACGCGTCCCTGGTTCACGCGTACCGGGTCGTGGTACGGCGCCGCTCTGGCGACGCTGGCCGGGCTCTTCTGGGCCTACGGCCCGGTTATGCACACGGCGTTTCTGTTCGACGACAACAGCCAGCATTATGCGATGCCCACCGCGTCGCAATCGCTCGCTTGGTGGATCGGCCCGGTGCGCCCGGTTTTGATGTTCAGTTATTGGGTCAATTCCCGGATCTCCCTGGAGGATACATCCTCGTATCACCTCTTCAATATCCTGATCCACGCGCTGGCCGGCATCTTCGTTTTCCTGGTGATTCGACGCCTCCTCGAGTGGGCCGGAGTCCAGGAATCGAGCCGCACCCCGTGGGCGGCCTTCGGTGCGGTGTTGTTTCTGCTGCACCCGTTGCAGACCGAGAGCGTCGCCTATATCTCCGGCCGTTCGGATGCCCTCTGCGGAATGTTTGCCAGCGCCTCCTTTGCCGCCTTTCTTTACCGGCGCACTCCGGCCATTTCCTGGTCCGGCGTCCTCTCGGTGGTACTCCTCTTCGGAGCCGCCTTGCTCAGCAAGGAACAGGCGGTGGTCCTGCCCGCGCTATTTGTCTTAACCGATTTCTGGTGGAACCCGGAATTCCCTCTGCGCAGCCTGCGCGCCAACTGGAAGCTTTACGTCGTTCTGGCGCTGGGGGCCGCCGGCGGCGTTGCGCTCTTCTGGAGGCTAATCGTCGGCGCGGGTACCGGCGGCAGCGCCGGCTTCGCCATGAAGGACTTCACCTGGTATCAATACCTGTTCACCCAGTTCCGCGCTATCTTCGCCTATCTGTTCAACTTCCTGTTGCCGGTCAATCTCAATGTGGATTGGGATTTCCCCATCTCGCACAGCATCTTTGAGCACGGCGCGATCTTCGGCCTCGCCGGATTGCTTGTGCTGGCCGCGGCCGCCTGGCGGTACCGCCGCGGCTTTCCCCTGGCCGGCTACGGCTACTTCGTCTTCCTGGTGCTGCTCTCCCCCACTTCGAGCATCCTGCCCATCAAAGACCCCATCGCCGACCGCCGCATGTACCTGCCGATGCTCGGCCTGATCCTGATCTCGATCGACCTGCTCCGCCGGCTGAAGGTCGAGCCCAAGGTGCTGGCCATGGGCGCCGCGGTCTTGCTGGTGGCGGCTGCCCTTGCCACCCACGCCCGCGCGGAAGTGTGGAGCAGTCCGCTCAGCCTCTGGCAGGATGCCGCCCTCAAATCGCCCAACAAGGTCCGCGCCCGCTTCCAACTCGCCTTCGCCTACTTCGACCAGGGCCGCTTCGATATCGCCGTCGCCGAATTCCAGAAAACTGCCGAACTGAAGCCGCCCACCGCCGACCTGCTGCTTGATTGGGGACTCGCCTACGATGGTTTAAACCAGCCCGAAAAGGCGCTGGAGAAGTTCCACCAGGCCGCCGCCATCGATCCCTCGGCGCACATCTACACGCAGATCGGCTATATCCACGCGAAACGTTCCGAATGGAAGGAGGCGATGCAAGCTTTCGATACCGCCGAGAGGCTCGACGCCAACCTCGCCATCGCCTATATGTACAAGGGACAGGTGTACCTGGCGACCAACCAGCCCGCCGCCGCCGCCGCCGAATTCCAGCACGCGTTGGCGCTCGACTCCTCGCTTGCGCCCGCGCGAGAGGGGCTCGCCCAGGCCCAACAGCGCCTGAGCGGCCGCTGAACATGCGCATCGGGGTGAACGCGCTCTACCTGATTCCGGGCGGTGTCGGCGGCACCGAAATCTACTTGCGGTCGCTATTGACCGCACTGGCTGAAATCGACCACGACAACCACTACTTCGTCTTCACCAATCGCGAAACCGGCCCCGACTTGGTCCCCGCGCAGGCCAACTTCACCCGCGTGCCGCAAGCCGTACGTGCCGTCAACCGTCCGGCGCGCCTCCTCTGGGAGCAAACCGCGCTGCCCCTGGCCGCCGCCCGCCACCGGCTCGACGTGCTCTTCAATCCCGGCTTCACCGCGCCCATCCTTTGCGGCTGTCCGCAGGTCACGGTGTTTCACGACCTGCAGCACAAGCGGCACCCCGAATACTTCCGCTGGTTCGATCTGCCGTTCTGGAATTTCTTTCTGTTCTGGAGCGTCACGGTCTCACGCCGGATCGTGGCCGTCTCCGGCGCCACGGCGGACGACCTGCGCCGCTGGTACCGCCTGCCGCCCGACAAGATCCGTACCGTGCCCTCGGGCGTCGATCCACACTTCTTCGAGCTGGCCGCCTGCCGCCGCCCCGAGCCGTTCCTACTCGCTGTCTCGACCCTGCACCCGCACAAGAACCTGGATGGCCTGCTGCGCGCCTTCGCCGCCTTCCGCGAACGGCATCCGGAGTACCGCCTCGTGGTCAGCGGCATCCACGGGTTCTTCTCGGCGGAACTGCATGCCCTGCGCGATCGCCTTCAGTTGGCGGATCGCGTGGATTTCCCCGGTTGGATTCCGCGCGAACAGTTGTACGATCTCTACGCGCGCGCTTCGGCGTTTCTCTACCCGAGCCTGTTCGAGGGCTTCGGATTGCCGGTTCTGGAGGCGCTCGCCGCCGGCGTGCCCACCGGCTGCTCCCAGATCGAGCCGATGAACAGCATCGCCGCCGGCGCCGCCCTGAAATTCGATCCGCGCGACCCTTCCGCCATCGCCAGAGCGATGCATCGCCTGGTCACGGATGGCGAACTTCGCGAAAGGCTCGCCGCCGCCGGTCCGCTCCGCGCGGCACAGTTTTCCTGGCGCACCACCGCGCAAGGAGTGCTCGACGCTCTCCGCGGCCTTGGGGACTGACATGAATTTCCGGCGCAGTTTGCCGAAAATTCGTTGTCTGTCCCCGGGTTTTTCCGGCGCAGTTGTCCCCGGTCTTCCCCCGGGCTCACCGGCTGTGGCCCTCCAGTTGCTCCTATCGTCTCTGGGAGCCAGATCTATGTATCGTTTACTCACCGTATTCGCAGCAGTCTTCGTCGTGGCGTCGCTGGCAGGTGCTCAACAGTACCAACGCCGCGCCACCATGGTCGCCGGTGGCGGCGGCGATCGCGGCAAGTGCACCATCGAAGTGGTAGTCGACGGGGTCGCGGATATCGAGATCCGCGGCGACCAGGGAACCATCAGGAATATCTCGGGCAGCCCGGCGCAATGGCGCCGCTTCGAGTGCAGCGCATCCCTCCCCGCCAACCCGGCCGATTTCCGATTTGCCGGCGTCGATGGCCGCGGCCGGCAGCAACTGCTCCGCGATCCGCGCAACGGCGGAGTGGCCGTCGTCCACATTGAAGATCCCGATAGCGGCTCCGAAGGCTATACCTTCGACCTCATTTGGGGCGGCGGTAACAACCCCGGTCCCGCCCGCGGCGGCAACAACTCCGGAATCGGGGGCGCCATCGCCGGCGCGATCAACGGCGCCATCAACGGCGACACTCGCGCCCAGGACCGCGCAGCCGGCCGCTTCACCGCCGAACAAGCCGTCAACGAGTGCCAAGGTGCGGTCCGCAGGCAAGCGGGAGAGCGCTTCGGCGGGCGTGGCATCGAGTTCCTCAATACCCGCATCGACGACAATCCCGGCCGCAATGACTTTGTCGTCGGTATGATCGATGTCCTCCGTGGCCAGAATGGTCAGGAACGCTTCCGCTTCTCCTGCTCCGTGAACTTCGACAACGGCCAGGTCCGCTCCGTTCAGATCGACCCCATGGTAGACCGCGACCGCGGCCCCGACCGCGGCCCCGATCGTGCGCCCCGTAGTTTTACCACCGAGCAGGCCGTCAACGTCTGCCAGGATTCGGTCCGCCGGCAAGCCCTCAACCGCTTCGGTGGGCGTCGGGTGGAATTCCTGAACACCCGCATCGACGACAATCCCGGCCGCAATGAGTGGGTCGTCGGAACGATCGACGTCATCCGTGGCCGGGACATCTCCGAAGGCCGGTATAGATTCTCCTGCTCGGTGAACTTCGACAGCGGCCAGGTCCGCTCCGTCCAGATCGACCCCAGTAGGGTGGGACCCAACTCGCGGTAAACATCCGCGCCGGGTGGGGCAGGCGGGGTACCCTCTGGGTCCGCCTGCCAAGGACGCGCTGGGAACTACCCTTCCGACTCCCAGCGGAAGCGCCATACGGCGATCGCGCCGAACACCGCCGCGAAGGCGAGTAGTGCGGCGATCGGCCCCAGCGCGGCGTCGAAGCCGGAACCGCGCCACACCATCGCGTCCAGCCCATCCACCGCCCAACGCGTCGGCACCGCGAAGCTCGCTTTCTGCAGCCACTGCGGGAAGATGAACGCCGGTACCCAACTCCCGCCCAGCATCACCAGGATCAGGGTCACCAGGATGGCGATGCCGCGCGTCGCCTCCGGTGTCTTGCCGAGCACTGCAATCAGCAGGCCGAACGTCGCCGTCATGATCGCGAAGGCCACGCACACTCCCAGGAAGCCCGCGAAGCTGCCTTCGATCTTCACCCCGAACACCACGCGCGCGAAACCAAACACGGTCAGCATGATCACCATGGCGATTACGCCCGCGCTCGCCGCCCGGCTGCCGATGATCGTGTAGCGCGAGAGCGGCGCCGCCTGCAGCCGCTTCCAGAGCCCGCTGCGCCGCTGATACAGCACCACCATGCCAGCATCGATCCCCATGAAGAGGATGAACTGTACGCACATCCCGGCGAAGGAGTGCGCCATGCTGTTGTACTTCACTCCCTGGCGAGCCGTGACCGCCTCCAGGCTCACCGTGTACGGCATGCTGAAGCCGGAGTTCGCCTGCGCCCGTGGATTGGCGTTCTGCCGCTGGTTCCACTCTCCCACGCCTTCGAGCATGCGGCGCAGCGCGGCCTGGTCCGCCGGTTTCATGCCCTGGGATTGGTCCAGGTCGCGCAGGGCGTCGTCCAGCAGGCGTTGCGAGCCCGGGCCACCCAGCGTTTCCCGGCTGACCACTTCCATGACGTGCTGCATCAGGACGCCGCGCACCACCTGCATTTCGGTGCTGTGCGAAGGGTCGTAGAGCAACTGAATCTCCGGTTTGTCGCCGCCGCGGAAGAACGATTTTCCGGCGCGCTCCGCGAAGCCGGGCGGAATCACCGCCGCCACCGTGGTCTTGCCGCCGCGCACCAGTCCGCGCGCCTCTTCGAGAGCCCGGCTTTTCACGTCCAGCGCCGCATCCGCGGCGAGCGCGGCAATCACCTTGCGCGAAACTTCACTGTTATCCCGATCGACCACCGCCATCGCGATCTTCGACGCCGGGCGGTCGTCGGCCACGCCGCCGAAGATATATCCGAAGAAAGACGCGATTACGATGGGCGCGACGAAGCTCATCGTCACCGCGCGCTTGTCCTGAAAGAACAGGCGTAGATCGCGCCACACCAACGCCTGAAATGCCGTGTAACTCATGCGTTGCGTACGCTCCTTCCGGTCAATGTCAGGAACACCGTCTCCAGGTCCGCGCGCTGGCTGCTCAGGTGGCTGCACGCGTAATCCCGCTCCCGGAGCCACACCAGCACGCGCGGCGAACTCTCCAGAAGATCCCGCACCGTCACCCGCAGCGTGCTGCCGTCCCACTCGGCGGCGGCAACGCCTTCCACCGCGCGCAAGCCGTCCAACCAGCCGTCCCGCCCCGGATTCTCCACCCCGATTTCGAGCACGTTCACGCTCGGCACCAGGCGACGCACCGCTTCCAGCGTGTCGTTGGCGATCACCTTGCCGCGATCGATGATGATGATACTGTCACAAAGGCGCTCCGCCTCTTCCATGTAGTGGGTGGTGTAGACCAGCGTTTTCCCCTGGCGCTTGAGTTCCTCCAGGCTGGAGAAGATCTGGTTGCGGCTCTGCGGATCCACCCCGACGGTAGGCTCGTCGAGCAGCAGGATTTGCGGTCCATGCAGCAGCGCCGCCGCCAGGTTCAGCCGCCGCTTCATGCCGCCGCTGAACGTGGCGACGCGATCCTTGGCGCGGTCGGCCAACCCCGCCACGTCAAATGCCGATTCCATGGCGCGCTCTAGCGGCGCGCCGCGCATTCCGTAGAGGGCGCCGAACAGCGCCAGGTTTTGGCGCGCCGAAAGCTCGTCGTGCAGCGCCACGTCCTGCGGCACCAGTCCCAGGCGCAGTTTCACCGGATCGGTTTCCCCGCGCACCACCCCGCCGTCGATTCGCACCTCGCCCCGGTCCGGGGCCAGCAACCCGGCGATCATGGAGACGGTGGTGGTTTTTCCGGCGCCGTTAGGCCCCAACAGCCCCACCATTTCCCCCGGCCGCGCCACGAAGGAAACCTCCTCCACCGCCACCACGTCCCCGTAACGCTTGTGCAGTCCTGTCACTTCCAGCATGCATCCGGAGTATACGCGAACTCGGGCGCCGATGTTCAAAATGTGGGGCGGACGCCCTCGTCCGCGCGACCCCCTGGTCGCGCCTTTGGCCACACGGTAAGATGAAGTCATGGCAAAAGCCACTGACAAGGCAGCCGCCCAGAAGAACGGCCACAAGGCGAAGCCGGTTGTGTCGAAACTTGGCAGGGATCTGCGCCGGATCAGCGACAAGATCGCCGCCTCGGGCGAAAAGCCGCTGACGCGCCGGGAACTTGAGCGCGAGATAGCGAATCGCCGGAGCGGCAACTTCTGAGCGCCCGATGATTCGGACATTTTTCGACTCCGGCGTATTGATCGCCGCCATTCGATCGGTGGGCCCCGATAGGGAACGCGCACTACAGGTTCTCGAAGAGCCTAATCGTGTTTTCCTGACAAGCCCATTCGTCCACCTGGAGGTTGTTCCGAAGTCGATCTTCTACAAGAAGCGGCTGGAACGGTCGTTCTACGACAGATACTTCGCGAACGCGGAATGGTACCGGGAAGTCGGCAAGATTGAGGCTGCGGCACACACGGAAGCAGCCAAAGCGGGTCTCGGGGCGATGGACGCCCTCCACCTGGCAGCCGCCCACCTATCCCGCGCGGATGAGTTCATCACCACGGAGAAGCCGAACAAGGCGATCCACCGGTCCTCGCTGGTCAAGGTCGTCTACCTGTTCAGTTAGCCTGGCGCGCGCCGCTCAGGTCAGGCCACCCCGAAGCATGCTCTACCCCACCTCTGTTAAGCTAATTCATTGATGACTGTCGATGAAATCCGTGAACTGATCTCTCTCGCGACGGAAACCGGGATCGCGGAACTGGAAGTGCAGCGTGGCGACAACCGCGTGCGCATCCGCCGCGCTTCCTTCACCGCACCGCAGGAGATCGCGCTCGCCGCGCCTTCGTACGCCGCCGCGTCCGCCCTCCCATCTAGCGCCGCCGCCCCGCCCTCCGCGCACCCCGCCATGGAAGCGCCCAAGGAGAAGGGCGAGCAGCCGCACGACCCCAACCTCGTCCTGGTCAAGTCTCCCATCGTCGGCACCTTCTACGAAGCCGCCTCGCCCGAGGCCCCGCCCTTCGTCCGCGTCGGCGAACGCGTGCAGCCCGGCAAGGTGCTCTGCATCATCGAGAGCATGAAGCTGATGAACGAGATCGAGAGCGAAACCAGTGGCATCATCGAAAGCAAGCTGGTCATGAACGGGCAGCCGGTGGAGTACGGGGAGGCTCTGTTTGCCGTCCGTACGGTTTAAGAAGATCCTCATCGCCAATCGGGGCGAAATTGCCGTTCGCGTCATCTGCGCCTGCAAGGACCTGGGAATTCAGACCGTCGCCGTCTACTCCGAGGCGGATCGCTACAGTTCGCACGTGCGCTTCGCCGACCAGGCGATCTGCATCGGACCGGCCAAGAGCGCGCGCAGCTACCTGGACATTCCTTCCATCATCAGCGCCGCCGAGATCACCGACGTCGACGCCATCCACCCGGGCTACGGCTTCCTCAGCGAGAATGCCACTTTCGCCGAAGTCTGCGAAGCGTCGCAAATCAAGTTCATCGGTCCCCGGCCGGAAGTCATTCGCATGATGGGCGTCAAGGAACGTGCCCGCGCGTTCATGCGCGACATCGGCGTCCCCGTACTGCCCGGTTCGCCCGGCGTGCTCACCACCCCGGAGGAAGGGCTGGAACTCGCCGCCAAGGTCGGCTACCCGGTGATTCTGAAAGCTTCCGCCGGCGGCGGCGGGCGCGGCATGCGCATCGTCAACGAGCCTGGCGAGTTGCCCTCGTTGTTCCTGCAGGCGCAGCACGAGGCCGCGAGCGCCTTCGGTTCGCCCGATGTCTACCTGGAGAAGTACATCGGCGCTCCCCGCCACATTGAATTCCAGATCCTGGCCGACGAACACGGCAACGTGGAAATCCTCGGCGAGCGCGAATGCAGCGTGCAGCGCCGCCATCAGAAACTGCTCGAGGAATCGCCTTCGCCCGCCGTGACCGATGCGCAGCGCGCCGAGATCTCCGCCGTCCTCCGCAACGCCATCGCTCACGCCGGGTACACCAACGCCGGCACGGTGGAATTCCTGATGGATGAGAACGGAAAGCTCTACTTCATCGAAGTCAACGCCCGCGTGCAGGTGGAGCACCCGGTCACCGAGTTCGTCACCGGCATCGACATCGTCAAGAGCCAGATCCGCATCGCGCAAGGCGAAACCCTGGCCGAAATCCTTCCCGGCCCCGTGGAATTGCACGGCCACTCCATCGAGTGCCGCATCAACGCGGAGAACCCCGAGACCTTCGTGCCTTCGCCCGGGCGGATTACCGGCTTCCACGTGCCCGGTGGTGTCGGTGTCCGCGTGGACACCTGGGCCTACACGGATTGCGTCATCCCGCCGTTCTACGATTCGCTGGTCGCGAAGTTGATCACCCACGGCAGCGATCGCGGGGAGGCCATCCGCCGCATGCAGCGCGCGCTCAGCATGTTTATTGTGGAGGGCATCCACACCTCCATCCCCATGCAACAGCGCATCCTCGCCGACCCGGATTTCCAGGCGGGACGCTTCGACACGAATTTCATCAAGAGATTCATGTCCGGCCCCAAATGAAATGCGGTCGTGGCGCCGCCGCGTTGCTGTGCGGAGCGCTCGGCCTGAGCTTGCAGTTGTTGACCGTCCACTTCAATTACGGCTGAAATCCGACCGCGCTGGTGACCCCGCGCGTCTGGCTGAAATTGACCCCGCAAGTCCTGGGAATTCTTCGGGGATTGGTCTGATTACCGCCGCCGCGGCAATGGTACCGTGGCGCGTCCCTTGTCCGCGCCCGCGTCCGGCGCGCCCGCGATGGCGCCCCTGGGCGCCTGATAGTTGCCGAAATTCAATTCGCTTTCGGTGAAGCTGATCGGCCGGTCGAGCACCATTTCCAGCGTGCTTCCCCGCGCCAGTACCGCGTCCGGACCGCGCGACAGCAACACCCCGACCATGCCCGCCGCCGCACCCGCCGCGGCGCCAATCCCCGCGCCCATGCCGTAGTGCCCCGCCGCGCCGCCCGCGATCACTCCGATGCTGGCGCCCGCCGCCGCCGCCTCGCCTACCGTTCGCGCATCGCCGCTCTTATTGCCTTCGCTGCGCACCTTGCCTTCCGCCCGGTCCAGCTCATCCTTGGCATTGCCGTCCATACTGCCGATGCGGCCGTGGAAATCCCGTGTCACGCCGTTGGGCAAGGTCAACGAATCGAAGCGCACGTAGAGTTCGCCCCGGCCCTTCACCCGGCCCGGCTTCTTGATCTGGGTCACGGTGCCGGCTACATAGCTGCCCACCGGGACCACGATGCGCCCGTTCGCCAGCACCGGAAATACCGTCTCCAGGTAAACCCGGTCGCCTTCCGCCGAGTGCTTGGTGCTGATGCTGTTGATCAGGCTCAACGGCACCTTGGCCCCGGTTTCGACCGTGAACTCGGCCGGCGTGGGCGCAGCCTCCTGGGCGGACAGCAGACCCGCGACGGCGAAAGTGGTTGCCAGTAGTGGCCGTATCGACATCCAAAACACTCCTACTTTTCTAGCGCCCCGACCGCGTAAAGATGTTCCACTTTATGTGGGGCAGGCTGGCAGCCTGCGGCGGGTTGGTAACCCGCCTGGGGTGCCGGTTGCCGGGGTACCCTCCGGGTCGCGCGCAGCTTGACAAGCTGGCCCACAATGGAACACACTCTCGCGGTCATAGTACTAGCCTATATGGTTTAACGCGCCGGAGGCCGGGAAAGTTGCCGGATTCCCTCAGCGCAGCGGCAGTTTGAGCCCGGTTTGCGCCGGCACATTCCCCGCCGTGACCTGGATCTCCGGGTCGTTTCCGGTTCCCTCCGGCAGGTAGAGATTGACCTGATACAGCCCGGCCGAGCCCGGTGTCACGCCGGCGTATTTGATCAGTGACGGGTCAACCGCCGTCCCGTTAAACGTCACCTTCAGCGAAGCGAACGCCAACATGGTGGCCGCATAGTTGGGGATCTCTCCCACCGCCGGGTTGGGCGAAGTCTGCCCCAAGCCGGTGGCGTAGACCACCACCGTGTCCCCCGCGTGTGCCGGGGCGTCCGCCGTCAGCAACTTGCCCGCCGCGTCAGTGGCGATGGCGTATCCGCCGGCAATCGAAAACAGCGCCGGCGCCGCATCCACCAGCGTGACCGTGATCTCCGGACCCGTGATGCCTTCGGTCACCACACGGACCTTGACCGGACCCGCGGATTCCACGCTGGACATGAGGAAATTGACCTGCCCGTCGGAAACGAACAGCAGCGGCACCGGCTGGTCCTGCACGTAAACCCGGACGTAGTTCAGCTCCAGTGGAAGGCAGCGCGCCGCCAGTAGTGAGGAAGTGCAGGCAACCAGGTCGGCATCCGCCAGCGCGTGCGTGGAACGGGCCAAGCCCACTCCGAAGACCGCGATGACGGAGTTCGGCGCGAACGGCCCCGAAGTGTAATTCGAGGCGTTGACAATGCCTGCCGCGGAGTAGGATGGCCCTGCTCCCCTGGCGATCCCGGCACTGAGGACCGCCAATGCCAGCCAAGTTCGGATCACTATCTGTATGGTGACCTGACCAATCCATTCTTCTCACTTTCGCGTCGCACACCCACAGAGCACCCCCCAACCCCTCTCCAATTCCCGCTAAACTGTAGATATCCCGTCCGACTTTTTACGGGCGCACTGCGTCTAGTTACAAGGAGCCAGAGATTTGATTTTTCGGGCGGTCGAAGATGCCGACCTGATTCGCCAGGCAACCCGGGGCAACGTGGAGAGCTTCAACCTCCTCGTCTCCCGCTGGGAGAAACGTGTCTACAATTACCTGCTGCGAATTACGGCTAACCGCGAAGACGCTCTGGACTTGACGCAGGACGCTTTCTTGAAAGCCTACCAGAACCTCCGCAAGCTCGACGATCCAGGGCGCTTCGCCCCCTGGCTGTACCGCATCGCGCACAACGAGGCTTACAGCATGTTCCGCAAGCGGAAGCCGGAGACCGATGTGGAGGAAATCGAGCCCGAAGCCACGGAGACCAAAATCACCGTAGGCGGCAGCTCGGTCTTCCCCATCGAGCTCTCGCTCGCCGTCGCTAGCGCCCTGGACCGACTCTCCACGGACCAGCGCGAAGCGGTCGTGCTCAAGATTTACCAGGGCTTCAAGTTCGAGGAAATGGCCGAGATTCTCTCCTGCCCGGTTTCCACCGTCAAGTCCCGCCTCTACACCGCGCTCGAACTGCTCAAACTCGAGCTGGCTCCCATGAAGGCAAGAGGTGTGTCATGAGTTGCTCGCCATTCGATTTGAAGGACTACTTCCTCCAGGAACTGCCGTCCTCGCAGCGCGTCAAGCTGGAAGCCCACGTCAAAACCTGTCTCACCTGCCGCGAAGAGCTGGAACGCCTGCAACTGACCGGGGCGGCTCTCTTCTCTTTGCGCGACGAAGAAATTCCGCAGCGCATCGCCTTCGTCAGCGACCAGATTTTCGAACCCTCGCCGCTGCGCCGCTGGCTTAGCGGTTTCTGGTGCTCCACGGCGCGCCTGGGATTCGCCTCCGCGCTCATGCTTTCCGCCTCGATTTTCTTTGCGGCCATCCGGCCGGGTCCCATTGTGGATCGCCCGGCGGTCGCTACCGTGGCCGCCCAGCAGCAGATTCAGCAGCAGATCCAGCAGGCCGTCTCTAACGCTGTCACCGAAGTGGAGGCCCGTCAGGCCGAAAAGACCAAACAACTGGTCGCCTATATCGAACACCAGAACGTCGAGACCTTGAGGAGTGTCCGGTGGATGGCCGGCGAACTCGACGCCAATCGCAAGCGTTCCCAGGTCAGGCAAATGGCAATGTACGTTCAGCCGGGCGAGAGCGGGGAAGTCAAATGAAACCCGGCATCGCCATTCTCCTGTTGAGCTTGACCCCGCTGTGGTGCCAGGTCGCCAAACCGGCGGCCCTCGCTGGGTCCAACCTGCCCGCGCCCAAGGCGGCCCGAATCCCCTTGGACTCCATCAGAGAGCTGGAGCGGACGTTCAACGACCGCCTCTCGGGCCTGGCGGGCGTCGATCAACCCACGGAGTTGATGGGTGATACGCGCGGCGTCCAACTCGAGGACTACGGCGTAGTCTTCACCACCGAAGTCAGTCTCGTGAGGACCCCCGGCCTCATGCCAGGCCGGCCGAAGATCCCTCCGGAAATGGCCGCGCGGGTCAAGGTACAGCGTTTGGAACGCATGCCGCTGCTCAAGGCAGCCATGACGGAGATGATGCGCACCATGGCGATTGGGTTTAGCCAGATTCCAGCCGGCCACAAGCTGGTGCTGGTGGTCCGCCTCTATTACGGCGCTTGGGAAGATACCACGGGCATGCCCGCGCAGGTCATCATGCGGGCAGACCGCGCGGCCGCGGCCGCCGGCAAAGTCGAAACGGAAGAACGATAGTGGCTGCCATTCTTCCCCCGCATCCAGAGTCCGAAACCGGCGCCGCTCTCGGTCCGCGCAACATGCGGCTCGGCGAGATCCTGCTCGAACGCGGCAAGATCGAGGCCGAGGATATCGAGCGCGCCCTCGAACTCCAGTTGGAGCGGGGCGATAAAATCGGTAAAATCCTGGTGGACATGGGCACCGTGGCCCACCGTGATGTCCTGGCCGCGCTCAGCGATCAACTGGACGTCCCCTTGGTGGCCGTGGATGGCGCGCCGCCCTCCGCTCCCGAAATCGAAGGCCTGTCGAATCGCTTCCTGCGCCAGTGCCGCGCCATCCCCGTCGCGCTGGCGGATAACGTCCTCACCATCGCGATGGCCGATCCGCTGGATTTCGAGACCATCGCCGCGGTGCGCTCCTTCAGCGGCCTACAGGTTCGCACCGCGCTCGCCGCCGAGCAGGAAATCCTCGACGCCATCGACCGGAATTACGGCGAAAGTGAACAGCGCACCTACGCCGAGGGCGACGACGAGCAGGCCGGCGCCGATCTGGAGCACCTGCGCGACATGGCGAGCGAAGCTCCCGTCATCCGCCTGGTCAACGCCATGATCGCCGAGGCCATCGAGAAGCGCGCCAGCGATATTCACATCGAGCCGTTCGAAAAGGAATTCCGCGTGCGCTTCCGCGTGGATGGCGTGCTCTTCAATCAGGAACCGCCACCGCGCGAGCTCAAGGCCGCCATCATCAGCCGCCTCAAGCTGATGGCCAAACTGAATATCGCCGAGCGGCGCCTGCCGCAGGATGGCCGCATCAAGATTAAAGTAGTCGGCCGCGAAGTCGATCTGCGCGTGTCCACGCTGCCCACGCTCTACGGCGAAAGCGTCGTCATGCGCCTGCTGGATCGCTCCGCCGGCGATTTCTACGACCTTCGCCGGCTGGGTTTCGACGAACACATGCTGGAGCGCATGGAACACTTCACCAGCCTGCCGCACGGCATCTTCCTGGTCACCGGCCCCACCGGCAGCGGCAAATCCACCACGCTCTATTCCGCGCTCAAACGCATCAACCTGCCGGACAAGAAGATCATCACCATCGAAGACCCGGTGGAATACCAGATGGACGGCATCAACCAGATCCACGTCAATCCGCAGATCGGGCTCACCTTCGCCAGCGGCCTGCGGCACATTGTCCGCCAGGATCCGGATGTCATCATGGTGGGCGAAATCCGCGACCGCGAAACCGCCGACGTCGCCATCCGCGCCGCGCTCACCGGCCATCTGGTCTTCTCCACGCTGCACACCAACGATGCCCCGAGCGCCATCACGCGCCTCACCGACATGGGCGTGGAAAACTACCTGATCACCAGTTCCCTGGTGGCCGTGCTGGCGCAGCGCCTGGTGCGCGTGATCTGCCCGCACTGCAAGCAGCCCAACGGCACGGTGCTCTCTCCCGAAGGCGAGAGCGTGCTCACCTTCCGCGGCGCCGGCTGTCCCGAATGCAATGGGCGCGGCTACACCTCGCGCGTCGGCATCTTCGAGATGATGGATGTCACCGACGAGATCCGCAAGCTGATTATGAAGAACGCGGATGCCGGCGTCCTCACCCGCACCGCGCGCAAGAACGGCATGCGCAATCTGCGCGAAGACGGCTGGCGCAAGATTGAGGACGGCGTGACCACGGTGGAAGAAGTCATGCGCGTGACGCAGGAATTCTGATGTGGAAGACGATCTCAACGCAGAGACGCAAAGACGCAGAGTCAAGCGCAGAGTTCCATGCCACGGGAAGACTACGTGATGAAAGGGGACGGGAAACCCCGGAAGAATGCCCCCAGGAATGGGGGCATGGCAGCCTGACAGGCTACGCTACGGAGCAGGCACTCTGATGGCGGCCGCCTTCTTTTTCCGCGCGGTGGCGAGCGATGGCAAAGTCCGCACGGGCAGCCTGACCGGCGACGATGAGAAGGCGATCGCGCGCGAACTGCGCAAACAGGGACTCACCCCGATCTACGTTGGTGTCGCTCCCGGGAAAGCCGCCCTGGAGTTCAAGTTGCCGTCCTTCGGCAAGGGACGCCGCGACGTCCTGTTCTTCACCCAGGAACTTTCCACTCTGCTCAACGCCACCGTCCCGCTGGACCGCGCCCTGAGCATCACCGCCGAACTCACCGAGCATGCCAGTTTCCGCTTCATCGTGCTCGACATCCTGCGCGTGTTGAAGGGCGGACGCTCGCTCGCCGACAGCCTGGGCACGCACCCGGAGTACTTCAGCGATCTGTACACGAACATGGTGCGCGCCGGCGAAGCGTCGGGCGCTCTCGCCGTGATCTTCGAGCGCCTGGCCGAGTTCGAGCGGTCGCGCGACGACCTGCGCAACTACATCATCTCGTCGATGATCTACCCGGCGCTGCTGGCCGGGGTGGGGCTCGCGTCCATCGTGCTCCTGCTGACCTTCGTGGTGCCGCGGTTCGCCAGCATCTTCAGCGATTCCACCATGAAGATCCCCTTGCCAACCAAGATGCTGCTGGAAGTGAGCAACGTGGTGACGGCCTGGTGGTGGGTCGGCGCCGGCGCTCTGGCCGCCGCCCTTGTCATCTGGCGGGTCTACACCCGCACCGTCGCCGGACGCCTCTGGTGGGACGGGGCGCGCCTCAAACTCCCGTTGCTGGGCGACGCGCTTCTCAAAGCCGAAACCGCCCGCTTCGCGCGCGCCATGGGAACCCTGGTGGGCAACTCCGTGCCGCTGGTGCAATCGCTGGGCATCGCCGCCGCCACGCTGAATAACAAGACGATCTCTGGCGCCTTGGCCGGCGTCGCCATGGGCGTCAAACGCGGCGAAGGCATCGCCGGCCCCATGCGCAAGGCCGGCGTCTTCCCGCCGCTGGCCGCCCACCTGCTGACCGTGGGCGAAGAGACCGGCCGGCTCGACCAGATGTTTGCCCGCATGGCCGAGATTTACGAAACCGATACCCGCGCCTCCATCCGGCGCTTCACCGCGATCTTCGAGCCAGTGGTGATCCTGGTGATGGGCGTCCTGATCGGCGCGCTGATTCTGAGTATGCTGCTCGCGATTACGAGCATTAACGATGTGGCGATATAACCATGGCCCAAACTACGAAACGCAATCGAAAACGCTGCCGGCAAGCCGGTGTCACCCTGATCGAAATGCTGGTGGTGGTAACCATCATCGGGCTGTTCGTGGCCCTCGTCGGACCGGCTCTGTTCAAGCGGGCGGATGAGGCGAAAGTCACCGTCACGCGCGCCCAAATCGATAATTTCATGACCGCGCTGGGCACCTACAAACTCGATACGGGCACCTTCCCCACCACCGAGCAGGGCCTGCAAGCGTTGCGCGTGAAGCCAGCGGATGTCAACCAGTGGAACGGCCCCTACATGCCCAAGGACATCCCCAAGGATGCCTGGGCCCGTGATTTCATCTACCGCTTCCCCGGCGAACATCAGGCCGACGAACCGGAGATCGTCAGCCTCGGCAGAGATGGCCAACCCGGCGGCGAAGGGACCGATGCCGACATCCTCAGTTGGAAGAA
>Ga0209014_10000370_pt1 | contig 26374 bp, 21 predicted proteins | sample BarGraNGADG00212_FD_184491 | JGI IMG/M metagenome (GOLD analysis project Ga0209014, IMG submission 184491) | Arctic peat soil microbial communities from Barrow, Alaska - Barrow Graham LP Ref core NGADG0002-212 (SPAdes) (version 2) | ecosystem: Environmental > Terrestrial > Soil > Wetlands >...
TCGCGCTGCCGCTGCCCGTGTCGGTGAAAGTGACGGACGCCGGCGGGGTAGCGGTCTCCGGGGCAGTGATATCGTTCACCGTGCGACAGGGCGGTGGCATCGTTTCCGCGGTCAACTCGGTCTCCGACGCCTCCGGCATCGCCACCAGCGTCTGGACGCTCGGGGCCTCGCTCGGTGCGCAGCAACTGGTCGCCTTGCTCAACCACGGCGCCGACAGCGCCGTCTTCACGGCGGTCGCCACGAGCGGCTCGCCCGCGCAAATCCTGCTCATCAGCGGCAATGGTCAGGTCGGGCGTTCCGACCAGGTGTTGGCGAGTCCGCTCGTCGTCGAAGTGACCGATGTCTCGGGGAAACCGCTGGCCGGAGTTTCCGTCATCTTCACGCAAGGTGCCGCAAACACTGACGGGTTCACCTCGGCCAACCCGGTCACCACCGGTGCTGACGGAACCGCGTCGGTAGCGTGGACCCTCGGCAAGAACACATCGAACACGACCGTGCCGATGTCCGTCGCCGCCAGAGTCGCGGGAGTGCCGGCCGCCGTCGTCACGTTCACGGCGACGTCGCGCCCCGAGTACCGCATCCGGCGCGACACCACGCCGTTCCTGCAGTCGGACACCACGGGCGCGACGATCGGCTCTCCGGGCGACTATCTGGCCGGTTCGCGTGATACGCTACGCGTGCAGGTGTTCGATCCGAGTGATCCGAGTGACAGTTCGGGTGTTCAAGGCGTTTTGGTCACGTGGGCGGGATTGTCGGCGGACGACGGGCACCCCATCAATGCCACGACCGTGACCGACAACAAGGGCATCGCGAAGACAATGTGGGTGCTCATCGCGGACGCCGGCGGTGCCATCAAGCCGACGAACATCGCCAAGCGAATGATAGCAACTGCCAGCATGGGGCAGGTTGAGTTCCAGGCGAACGTTACACCCGGTAAGATTTGCTTCGTCAATCAGGACGCGAGCGCTGCGAGTCCGGTGGTCGGAAGCAGCATTCCGATCACAGCGACGGTTCTGGACTGCAATAAGTTCCCCGTTCCCAACGCGACCGTTTCGTTCGCGGTGACGGCTGGCGGAGGGAGCGTGACGCCCGTCTCCTCGACCACCGACTTGTCCGGCGTTGCGTCGACCGTCTGGAAGTTGGGAGCCGCTGTCGGACCGCAAAGCCTTACAGCGACAGCAAGCGCGCCGGCAAACCCATATGCTGTCATCGGCAGCGCCTCGAACGTGAAAACGGTCACGGCGACGCCGGCTCCGCCGGCTTCCATCGTAGCGACCGGTCAACCGCCGTCTGGGCACTCTGCCGGCCCCACGGTGCCGATCACTATTACGGTGAGCGATGCGAGTGGCAACCCGATGTCCGGCCAGAGCGTCGTCTTCGCCGTGAGCCAAGGTTCGGTCGCGCCGTCTAGTCCGCAGCCAACCGGCGTTGCTGGCACGGTGACGCTTACCTGGACGCTTGCGGCTGGCACAAACACGCTGACCTACAGCGTCGGTTCGCTGGTTGGAATTCCTGTCGTGATTACCGATCCTTGAGTTCGGATTAGTTTGGAGCGCTAAGAGAACGGGCGGTCCACTTCAGTGGGCCGCCCGTTCTGCTTTCACGTCGCCTTGCGCCGCCCCTACTCGAACCGATCTCCGACAGCGACCCCGCGGCCGCGCACCCACTGCGCGGCCGCGAGCCGTTTCTGCCCCGCGGGATGCACTTCCGCGATGCGCACCGCGCCCTCGCCGCACGCCACGACCAGCCCGTGCTCACCGGCCTCGAGCACCTCGCCCGGCGCACCGGATCGATCGGGAACGTCCTGCGCACCAAAGCAGCGCACCTCGCTCCCGTTCAGCGTGGTCCACGCGCCCGGCTTGGGATCGTAGGCTCGCACCAGACGCGCCACGCGGTCGCTGGGCGCGCTGAACGGCAGCCGGGCATCCTCGCGCACGATCTTCCTGGCATAGGTCGCCAATGCGTCATTCTGGGGCATTGCCGTGGCCTTGCCGACGCCGAGCAGCACCAGCGCCTCGATCAGCGCCTCGGCACCCAGCTCGGCCAGGCGCAGCTGGAGTTCGCCCGCCGTCTCGTCCGCTTCGATCGGCGTGCGAAGCGCGAGGATCACGGGGCCGGCGTCGAGGGCGGGCACCATCTGCATGACCGTCACGCCGGTCTCGGACGCGCCGTCGCGAATGGCGGCCTGTATCGGGGCGGCGCCGCGGTATTCCGGCAGCAGCGACGCGTGAATGTTCAGCGTGCCGAGCCGCGGCAGCTCGATGATGTCTTGAGGGAGAATGTGCCCGTACGCGACCACGACGGAGATGTCCGGCGCGAGCGCGTGCAGCGCAGCTTCGAATTCGGGGCCGCGTGGCCGTTCCGGCTGGAGCACCGGAATCGATTCCGCGAGCGCGATGGTCTTCACCGGAGAGGGCTCCAGCGTGGACCTGGAACGGCCGCGCGGCTTGTCGGGTCGCGTCACGACGGCGACGACGTCGTGCCCCTCGCCGACCAGCGCGAGCAGGGGCGGCGTCGCAAACTCCGGCGTTCCGAAAAAGACAATGCGCATTTGATCGTTCTTGGTTACTTCGGTCTTGGGTCTTCGGTCTCTACAGCTTTTCGTCGTCGTGCGCTTCGTCTTCGTCTTCGCCCGCGACGACGATCCGGATCAGGCCCGGATACTTCGGTTTCTCGTCTTCCCATTCGGCGAGCAGTTTCTGCCGCTTGAGGAAGCTCAGGTGATCGATGAACAGCTTGCCGTGCAGGTGGTCGATCTCGTGCTGAAGGCACACGCCCAGCAACTCAGTACCCACAACCGTGAACGTCTTGCCTTCGCGATCGAGCGCCTCGACCACGACGCGCGCCGAGCGCGTGACGTCGCCGTACAGCTCGGGGATCGAGAGGCAGCCTTCTTCCCACTTGATGGTCCCCTCGCGCTCGACGATCTCCGGATTGATGAGCACGAACCGTTCGCCGTGCACGTCCATGACCGTGAGCCGCTCCGTGCGGCCCACCTGCGGGGCGGCGAGGCCCACGCCGTGCGCGGCGGTCATCGTCTCGAACATGTCGTCGATGAGCTGCTGCAGCTCGGGCGCGAAGGTGTCGACGGGGCGGGTCTCCTCGCGGAGGACCGGATCGCCGAGGACGCGGATCGGGAGGACGCTCATGCGGCCGTGACGTCGCTCCCGCTGGACTTGATCACCTGGTGCACGCGGCCGCGATGGATCACCACCGTCGAGTCGCCTGACTTGATGGTGATGCGATCCTCGAGCGTCTTCACCGGAACGCCGTCCTTCAGCGATTCCTTGATGCGGATGATCTCGCCGACGAGCCCGCCGACGGTGACGATCTCGTCGCCTTTCCGCAGCGAGAACAGCGAGTTCTCCTGTTGTTTCCGCTGCTTCTGTTGCGGACGGATCATCAGGAAATAGAAGATCAGGCCGATCAGCGAGAACTGCAGGATCAGCTGCGGCCACGGACTGCCGGTGGCCGGTGCGGCTTGCGCGAACAGCGGAAGAATCGGGCTCATGACGGGTCAGGCTTGGAGTGGTATCGCGCGAGCCAGTCACGGCTCCACGCGTCGAAGGTCCCGGCGCGGATCGCCGCACGGGCGCGGCGCATCAGGGCGATGAGGAAATGTACATTGTGCAGGGAGAGAAGGCGCAGGGCGAGGATCTCCTCGCTGGTCACGAGGTGCCGAAGGTACGCCCTCGAAAAGCGCCGGCAGGCCGGGCACCCGCACGTATCGTCGAGCGGCCGGGGATCTTCCCGATGTGCGGCGTTGCGGAGGTTGATCCTCCCCGTCGGGCTGAACGCGGCGGCATTGCGTCCCATCCGTGTCGGTGCGACGCAATCGAACAGGTCCACGCCCCGGGCCACGCCTTCCACGAGATCCTCGGGGAAGCCGACGCCCATCAGGTAGCGCGGGCGGTCGCGCGGGATCGCGTCGTCGCATACCTCGAGCATCTCGTACATCGCGGGCTTTTCCTCCCCCACGCTGAGCCCGCCGATCGCAATGCCGTCCCAGGGCCCCGCGGATGCAATGTGCGCCGCGGCGGCGCGCCGCAGGTCGGCGTGGACCCCGCCCTGCACGATCGGGAAGAGCGTCTGCTTCGGCGCTCCGTCCATCGCGTGCAGCCGGTCGAATTCGTCGCGGCACCGCCCGAGCCAGCGCAGGCTGCGCTCGCTTGCGTCCTTTGCCGCGGCGTGCGCGCTCTGCCCGGGGATCACGTGATCGAACTGCATGATCACGTCGGCGCCGAGGTTGGTCTGGATCTGCATGACGCTTTCGGGCGAGAACGTCCGCGGCGATCCATCGATGTGCGACTTGAACTCGACGCCGTCCTCCGTGACGCTGTTGAGCGACGCGAGCGAGAATACCTGGAATCCGCCGGAGTCGGTGAGGATCGGGCCGTCCCACGCCATGAAGCGGTGCAGGCCGCCCATGCGCTTCACGAGCCCGTCGCCGGGCCGCAAATGCAGGTGATACGCGTTCGCGAGGATAACCTGGGCGTGCATCCGGCGCAGGTCGTCGGGATCGAGTGCCTTCACGGTCGCGAGCGTGCCCACCGGCATGAACACCGGCGTCTCGACCGCACCGCGCGGCGTGTGGAAGACGCCGGCGCGCGCGCGGCCCTGTTGAGCGGTGATGTCGAAGGAGAAGGTCACAGGATGAGCATCGCGTCGCCGTACGAGTAGAACCGGTACTGCTCCTTCACCGCCTGCGCGTACGCCTCGCGCATGAGAGCGAGTCCGGCGAAGGCCGAGACGAGCATGAACAGGGTGGAGCGGGGAAGATGAAAGTTGGTGACGAGATGGTCCACCGAGCGGATTTTATATGGCGGGTGGATGAAGATGCGCGTCTCGCCCTCGCCCGCGCGCACGAGACCCGCCGGGTCCACGACGCTCTCGAGCGTGCGCACCGTGGTCGTGCCGACGGCCCAGACTTTCGCGCCCGAGCTTCGCGTGTCGTTGACCGTGGCCGCCGTCTGCGCGCTCACGCGATACCACTCCTCGTGCATCGTGTGCGCGCCCAGCTCCTCGGCCTCGACCGGCTTGAACGTGCCGGCTCCGACGTGCAGCAGCACATCGGCCCGGCGCACGCCTTTCGCCGCGAGCGCGGCGAGGAGCTGCGGCGTGAAATGCAGCCCGGCGGTCGGCGCCGCCACCGAGCCGTTCTCCTTCGCGTACACAGTCTGGTAGCGCTCGGCATCGGATGCGCGGTCGGCGCGCGCGATGTACGGCGGGAGCGGCACGTGGCCGTGGCGCTCGATCGCGTCGGCGACGTTCCCGTCCGCGGTGAGCTGCACGATGCGCGTCCCCCTCCCGGTGGTGTCGCGTATCGTCGCGTCGAACCCGGGCGCGATGTGCACGACGCGCCCGCGCTTCAACTTGGCGCCCGGATGCACCATCGCTTCCCAGAGGTCGTCGCCAAGCGGCTTGAGCAGCAGGAGTTCCGCCGCGGCCCCGGAATCGCGCGTGCCGAGCAGCCGCGCGCGGAACACGCGCGTGGTGTTCACCACGAGCAGGTCGTTCGCGGGAATGAGCTCGAGGATGTCGCAAAACAGGCGGTGCGTGATGGAGCCCGTCGCGCGATCCACGACCATCAGGCGGCTTCCGTCGCGGCACTCCGGCGGCTCCTGCGCGATCAGCGCGGCGGGAAGTTCGAACGCGAAGTCGGAGGTTTTCAGCAGCGGGCTGGTGCCTTCCTGGGAGGTCAGAAGAGGTCCGGCTGCTTCTGCGCGGGCGGCGGATACCCGAGGTGGCGATACGCCTGCGCGCTCGCGACCCGGCCGCGCGACGTGCGCTGGAGCAGGCCGTTCTGCACGAGGAACGGCTCGTACACTTCCTCGATCGTGTTCGAGTCCTCACCCAGCGCGGCGGCGACGGACTCGAGCCCCACCGGCCCGCCCTCGAACATCTCGATGATCGTGCGCAGGATCCGCGCGTCCATCTCGTCGAGGCCGAACTCGTCCACGTCGAGCAGTGCGAGCGCGTCGCGCGCGACGGCCTTGGTGATCACGCCGTCCGCGCGCACCTGGGCGAAGTCGCGCACGCGGCGCAGCAGCCGGTTCGCGATGCGCGGCGTGCCGCGCGAGCGGCGGGCGATTTCGCGCGCGCCGTCGTCGTGCAGTTCGACGGCGATCACTTCCGCCGTGCGGCGCACGATCGTCTCGATCTCGTCCGCCGGGTAGAAGTCGAGCCGCATGGTCAGGCCGAAGCGCGCGCGCAGCGGCGGCGTGAGCAGGCCGTAGCGTGTGGTGGCGCCCACGAGCGTGAACTTCTCGATCGCCATCGTCACCGTCTGCGCGTTCGGCCCGTCACTCAGGCGGATGTCGATCTTGTAGTCCTCCATCGCGGGATAGAGGAACTCCTCGATGATCGGACGGAGGCGGTGAATTTCGTCGATGAACAGGATGTCGCCCGCGCGCAGGTTCGTGAGCGTGCCGACGAGATCGCCGGGCTTCTCGAGCGCGGGCCCGCTGGTCGTGCGGATGTTCACGCCGAGCTCTCGCGCCATCAGCTCGGCGAGCGTCGTCTTGCCGAGTCCCGGCGGGCCGTGGAAGAGCGTATGGTCGAGCGGCTCGCGGCGCCCGAGCGCGGCCTGAATCGCGATGTCGAGCGAGTCCTTCACCTTCGCCTGCCCGATGAATTCCGCGAGCGCCTTCGGGCGGAGCGAGAGTTCGACGACGGACTCTTCGCTCAGGACTTCCGGAGTCGTGATTTCGGCGCGGGACATAAGGGCAAACTTAGCGCTTCTGCAGCACGGCGAGCGCCGCGCGGATCACGTCGGCGGTCGCTCCTCGCGCGCTTGTGTGCTCGAGCGCGCTCCGCACGGCCTTCTCCGCGTCGTTCGAGGCATAGCCGAGCGCGACCAGTGCGCGCACGGCGTCGGCGGCTACGCCCTCCTGCTTCGTCGGCGCGCCCGCGGACGATTCGGCGCCGACGAAATCCTTCATCTTGTCGCCGAGCTCCACGCAAAGCCGTTCGGCGATCTTCTTGCCGACGCGCGGCACGCCCTGCAGCGTGCCGAGGTCGCGATCGCGGATCGCGCGCACCAGGCGCCCGCTTCCGAGCGCGGAGATCAGGCCGAGCGCGAGGGCGGGGCCCACGCCGCTCGCGGCGAGGAGCGTGTGAAAGAGCGCGCGGTCTTCCGCGCTGCCGAATCCGAATAGCTGCCAGCCGTCTTCCTTCACGACGAGCGCCGTGTGCAGCGTGACCTCCTCGCCGATGCGCGGCAGCGACTCGAGCACGCTCAGCGGAATGAGCAATTCGTATCCCACGCCGCCGGCGGTCATGATCTCGATGCGATCGATGCCCTTCGCGACGAGCGCCCCCTTGAGGCGAGCGATCATCCGGCGATCCGCAGGTGGAGCTTCGCCGTTCCCGCGGACATCACGCAGGTGAGCGCGCACGCGACGCCGTCCGCCGCGTCGGCGGGCTGCGGCGCGCTCTTGAGGCGCAGCAGGCGGGCGACCATGAACTGCACCTGCTCTTTCGTGGCGGCGCCGCGTCCGACGACGGTCTTCTTGATGAGTGCCGGCGCGTACTCGTGGATGGTCACGCCGGCGCGGGCACCGGCGAGCAGCACGACGCCGCGCGCATGTCCGAGCACGACGGTCGTGCGCACATTGCGCGCGTAGAACACGTCTTCGACGGCGAGGGCGTCGGGATGGTGGCGTTCGATGAGTTCGGTCACGCCTTCGAAAATGTCCTGGAGGCGCGAGGCGAGGGGGGCGCGGGGCGATGTCCTTATCACTCCACATTCGACAAGGCGCATGGCGCCTTGTCGAACAATTTCGTTCTGCCGCGGGGCGCCATGGGCGCCCTTCGCGACTAGTCCAGCGCGATCCTCGATTGACGTGCAGACGACGCCGTACCCCGTGATCGCCGTACCCGGATCGATCCCGAGGACGATCACCGGCCGCGCATGTGTGCAGGCGGAAGGATCACGCCTGCGCCATCGCCGAAATGTCCATGTCGAAGTTCGCGTCGACCTTCTGCACGTCGTCGAGTTCTTCGAGGGCCTCGATGAGCTTGAGCAGCGCCTCGGCGTTCGCCCCTTCGACGCGCACCGTGCTCTTTGGAATCCAAGCGAACTCGGCCGAGTTCGCCTTGAGCCCGGCCTTCGCGAGCGCCTGACTGACCGAGTGCAGGTCGGCCGGCGCGGTGGTGATGACGAACACGTCCTCATCCTTGACGAAATCTTCGGCGCCGGCCTCAAGTGCCTTTTCCATCGAGGCATCTTCGTCGAGCGCTCCCGCGGGGACGACGATCTGTCCCTTGCGGTCGAACATGAACGCCACGGAATTCGTCGCCCCGAAATTCCCGCCCAGGCGCGAAAGCTTCGCGCGCACTTCTGCCACCGTGCGCGTGGGATTGTCGGTCAGCGCCTGGACCATGATCGCGACGCCGCCGGGACCGTACGCTTCGTACACGACCTCGACGTAGTCCACGCCCTCGAGCTCGCCGATGCCCTTGAGCACTGCGCGCTCGATGTTTTCCTTCGGCATCGACTGCGCTTTTGCGTTGTCGATCGCCGTGCGCAACCGCGGATTGCCGTCCGGATCGCCGCCGCCAAACTTGGCGGCGACGTTGATCTCACGGATCAGCTTGGTGAAGAGCGCGCCGCGCTTCTTGTCGGTCGCGGCTTTGTAATGCTTGATCTGCTTCCATTTGCTGTGGCCGGCCATGGCTAAAGATACAGACGGCAGATGGCGGACGACAGACGGCAGCTGGGATGGCGGACGGCAGACGGCGGCCTAAGGGCGGCGTGCGGGGAGTTGATTCTTTGCGCAAATGTTCGGTGGCGGCCGAACGAGAAGCCGTTCGTATCATGGGGGACCCTCGCCCATTATGCACCCATATCAACGTCTCGTCGTCTGGCAACGCGCCCACGCTCTGGCGGCGTCGCTCTACGAGGCGACGGCGCTTGACGAGTCGGCACGATATCGCGCTCTCGTTGATCAGATTCGCCGGTGTGCAGGCTCGATCGCGGCCAACATCGCGGAGGGAGCAGGCTCCGGATCGCAGTCATCGTTCGCGCGGTACTTGGGGATCGCGCTGGCGTCCGCGTACGAGCTCGAATCTCACTTTCTTCTTGCGCGCGATGTCGGTTGTGCCACTCCCGCAAACAGCGCGCGTTACGCCATGTCGATCGAGTCGATCAAACGCATGCTCACCGTGCTCCAGCGGAGAGTGAAAACTCCAACTCGTCCCCGCAAGAACGAGGACGGCGGCCCGTAGTCACGAGCCGCCGTCTGCCGTCTGTCGTCCCAGCCGCCGTCTGCCCTCCGCCGTCTGCCGTCCTTATTAGTGCAGCCGGATGAGCAGTGACGCCTTGAACCCCGTGACATCGGTTGCCGGCTGGCCGATCGTGTACAGCGAACCGAACGAATACGTCGCGCTCGGATTCACGCTCAGCCCGCCCAAGGCGAAACGCAGGCGTACGCCCGCGTTCGTGAGCAAGCCCGCCTTGTTGCCGTCCACGTTCCAGATTCGCTCTTCGATGTTCGGCTGGACGTACAGGTCGCCCATCTGGAATCCGATTGCGACGCCCGCGTTGCCGACGTTTTCCCACGGCGACGAAGCGCCGAGCTGCTGGCCCACGCCACGGTAGAGATCCCACGCCGAAAGCAGGAGATCGCTGCCGCTTCCCATCGGAACCGCGAGCGCCGACTGCGCGAGTGCGCGATCGCCGGTCGCGAAGCTCGTCGAGTCGGCCTGGTCCTTGCCGAACTTCGAATACGTCACGCTGACGTTGAAGCTGCCGTCGCCCACGGGACGGTCGAGTCCTACGCGAATGCGTGCCTCGTTGCCGGGCGTGAAGCGCAGCACGGACGTCTGCACCTGGTACGCGTCGAACGCGGTCGAGTACCGGAAGCTCGCGCCGACGCCGAGGTTCCACGTGCCGAGCGTCTGCGCGAAGCCGATGCCGCCCGTCGCGGCGAGACCGTTGCCCATCGACGTCACGGGGTAGATCAGGAAGTCGTTGCCGATCTGCCCCGCTGCAGCCTGCTGGCCGTCCGGCACTTTGTACTGGCCGGTCGGGAGATTCACGCCGAGCGTAAATACGGCGGCATTGTCGCCGACCGTGAGGTTGCCGCGCACCTGTGCGTCGGTGAGGCCCGAGATCGTGCTCGTCGCTTGGCCGGGCACCTTCACCTGGCTGTTCGCGTAGCTCGACGAGATGTCGATGTTGAACCGGTCGCTGAATGGAATGATGACGGCGAACGGCACGCCGAGCTGGCTGATCGTGCGCGCGGTCGCTCCGGTGCCGAGCTGGTAGCTCACGTACTGCGGATCGAGGATGACCGCGGTGCTCGAAGGATCCTGCGCCGCGAGCGGAGCCGCGGTGACGGCGAGAAGAGCGAGCGAAAGAAGTCGGGTGCGCATCGTCGCGTCTCCTTTACGGCTTCGTGATGTTGATGGTCACTTGCCCGGTCCGCGGCGCCGGCTGGTCGTGGCCGGTGGCTTCGGCGGCGGCCGGCCGCGTGGTCGGCGGTGCGGCCGACGTGCTGTTCGTCCCCGCGACGGAGTTGGTCGTCGTCGGATTCACGTCGCCGACGACCGAGCTCAGCGTGTTGGTCAGCGGCGCCGTCCCAGAACTGTTGCCGGTCACGGCGGCCGTCACCGACTGGCCTTCGGCGGTGCCTCGCAGCCCCGACTCGATCTTGGCGGTCGTCTGCTGCGACCGCGCCGACGCCGACTGCGCGCGCTGAAGTGCCGCGTTGAATCCCGGGTCGATCGAGCGGGCGTTGTCGAAGAAGCGTGCGGCCTCGTCGAGGCGGCCCGCGTCTTCCGACATGAGCCCGCGGCTGTAGGCGAGGAACGCCTGCAACGACTGCGTGGGGCGGCGATCCACGTCCTGTTGTTCGGCTGGAGTGAGCGTGATGCCGAGATCGACGAAGGTCGCCCTCACCAGCGCCTTCTCGGCCGAAAACAGCTGGTCGAGCGTGCTGTTCTGGTTCGATCCCTGGCCGACGGTCTGCGAGTTCTGCGTGTTCACCGTGACCGACGTCATCGTGATGCTCGACGAACCGGCGGTCGCGGGCCCAGTGGAAATCAGCGAGCCCGTTACGATCCGGCCGGCCTGGATGAGCTTGCCAGCGCGCACCGCGGTGGTCGCGTCGACCTGTCCGCTCCTGGAGAGCGCGATTTCGTCGGAGATCGCCTGGATCTTGTCGCGCTCGACGACCGTCAGCTTCTTCGTCTTCGCCAGATCTGAAATGACGAGATCCGAGAGGCCGACCTGCAGCGGCTGCAGGTTCGGGTCGGCGCCGCCGATCTTGAACGGGAGCACCGCTACCGTGGTCGGCGATCCGGGTACCTGCGCGATCTGCGATTCACGCGCCACGGCTTCCTTTGCGGAGGCCTTCGCCTCCTCCTTCGTGACCGTGACGAGCCGCACGCGAATGTCGTTGCGCACGCTCTTCGTCTTGCCGACGGAGAGATACGAGTTGTATGCGTCCTTCGCCGCGGTAAAGTCCTTGAGCTGCTCGGCCGCGAGCCCGGCGTACAACGCGCTCACGCCGTCCTTCGGATCGAGATGCCGTGCCTGCTCGAGCGGCACTCTCGCCTCGGCGAAGCGTCCCGCCTTGTAGTACCAGATCCCCAGCGAGCGATTCGCCGCGACGGAACCCGGATTCGCGGCTGCCGCCTTCGCGAGTTTCGCCTGGATGTTGTCGTTCGCCTTCTGTTGCGCCGCGGCGGGGAGCGCCCACGCGCCGAGCGCGAGCATCAGAGCCACACGTCGAATGCTTCGCATCACAATCTCCTATCGGTCGGGATCGAGCATGTCTTCGAACCGGAGCCACTGCTTGTAGAAGTACAGGTCCACGTAGCCGGTGTTGCCGTTGCGATTCTTCAGCACGAGCAGTTCGGTGGCACCGTCCACGCCTGAGTTCGGCTGGAACATCTCTTCGCGGAAGATGCCGAGCACGACGTCGGCGTGCTGCTTGACCGCGCCGAGCGCGCCGAAATCGTCGAGCGTGGGACGCTGGTTCGGACGCCCCGTGGGACTCGTGTGCAGGTGCGAAGTGACGACGATCGCCACGTTGAGCGCGATCGCCAAGCCCTTGAGCGCGAGGATGGCGGCGGCGAGATCCTCATCCTGGGAGCGCCCTCCGACCGCGAGCGCCTGCAGCGGATCGATGAAGGCAACCTGAAGGTCGAGCGTGCGCCGCAGCACACCGTCGAGCGCCTCGGCGCCGCCCATGGGAAGCGTCTCGAAGATCGGCGCGCGGTCGCGCAGCCGCACGGCCGTCGCGCCGACTGCGGCGCGCGCAAATTCATCGAGTGTTCCCTGGCGAATGTCGTCGACGCGGGCGCGCCCTTCGATGGCGAGTGCACGCTCCATGACCCGCTCGACGGACATCTCGTGCGTGAAGAACGCCGAGTTCGTGCCGGCTTGGGACATGCGCAGCGCCATCGCGAGCGAGAGGCTCGACTTCCCGCATCCGACCTCACCGCCGATGACGACGAGATCTCCGCGGCGAACCCCGCCGCCGAGCCACTTGTCGATGCTCGGAAACCCGGTCGCGAACGAGTCCGCCGCCGTCTCCCCCTCGGAGGCGGCGTCCACCCGGCGCACGAGACGCGCGAGCGGGGAGATGTCGGTCGGGCGTAACACGAGCGTTGGGGGCTCCGTTTTTTGTCGGCGAATGGAGTTAACGGGACCACCTATCATACGGATGGCAGTCATGGGGCGGCAAGTTATAGCGGCAACGCAGGTTGGGTGGTCCCAGGCTGTCTCACATCCTCCGACGCTAGCCGCCGAACCGGGCCGCCAAACGATCAAGCTCGGAACGTGCCCCCCGGGTGAGCATGGGCGCCGTGACGTCGGTCACCTTCGCGAGCGAGGCGAGGATCATCCGATCGTCGTTTCCGGCGCTGGCGTCGACCAGTTTGCCGATCGCTGCCCGGACCGGAGCCGGCAGTGCGACGGAACTGAGCCAGAGGCGCGCGGCGTCGGCCCGCGCGATGCGAAGGGGTGGCGCCAGCGCGACGGGCGGCGCCGCGCCCGAGGCGAGCCGGGCCGCGATGAGCGTCGCGAGCGCGGTCTCGCGCGGGCCGCCGAGCGCGGCGCGCGCGGCGAGCGACACCAGCGAGCGGAAGGCGAAAGTCGGAGCGGTCAGCGCGTACGGCGGCGGGCCTAACATGGGGCAGAACTTACGGACAAATCGTTAGCTTTGCAGCATGCCTCCAGCCCCCAAGACCGTCCTCTGGGTCGACGATGAAGCCGAGCTTCTGGAGTCGCACCGGCTGTTCCTGACGGAGAAGGGGTTCGAGGTGGAGATGGCGAGCAACGCGGCCGACGCGCTCGAGCTGCTTCGCCGGCGCGCGTTCGACCTCATGCTGCTCGATGAACAAATGCCGGGAATGCGTGGCGTGGCGCTGGTGCGCGAGGCGCGCGAGCTGGTGCCGTCGCTCCCCGTCGTGATGGTCACCAAGAGCGAGGAAGACCAGACGCTGCGCGACGCGCTGGGCGTGGACGTCACCGAGTACCTCGTGAAGCCGGTGAATCCGCGGCAGGTGCTGAGCGTCGTGCTGCGGATTCTCGAGGGGCCGAAGATCCGGCAGCAGGCGCTCGCGCGATCGTTCGTCGAGCGATTCCGCCAGCTGGAGCAGGTGCGCTCGCGCGATCTCGACTGGCGCGGCTGGATCGAGCGCTACGGCGAGCTCGTACAGTGGGACATCGATCTCGCGGCCGCCGGCGAAATGGGATTGTACGGATCGCTGCGCAGCCTGTACCCGGAGATGCACCGCGACTTCGCGGCGTACCTGCGCGGCGTGTATCCGCACTGGGTGAACGACCAGATCGACGGCGAGCGGCCGCCGCTCTCGGTGGACGTCGTGGACGAATTCCTCCTGCCGGTGCTCGACGGCGAGAAGCGCGCGCTGTACATCGTCGTCGACTGCATGCGCCTGGATCAGTGGCGCGTGATCGAGCCGCTGCTCACGCCGCTGTTCGAGATCGACACGACGTACTACTTCTCGGTGCTGCCGACGGCGACGCCCTATTCGCGCAACGCCCTGTTCAGCGGGCTCTTTCCCGGCGAGATCGCCGCGCGTTTCCCCGACTGGTGGGGCGAGCGCGAGGACGAGACGCTCAACGCGCACGAGCGCGAGCTCCTCGAGGCGCACCTCAAGGAACTTCGCGGCAACACGACCGTGCGCTATCACAAGATCTCGTCGGCCCACGACTCCGACGAGCTCGAGCGCCACCTCGCGAACGCCATCGCCCCCGAGGGGATCACGGCGTTCGTGTTCAACTTCGTGGACCTCCTCACGCATGGACGCAGCGATTCGGCGATCCTCTACGAAGTCGCGCGCGACGAAATCGCGCTGCGCCAGCTCACGCTGCAGTGGTTCAAGCGTTCGGCGCTTCTTTCCGTGCTCAAAGAGGCACATCGGAAGAAGATCCCGGTGATCCTGACGAGCGACCACGGCTCCATCCACTGCAACTCGCCGGCGACCGTGCTCGCGAAGCGCGACGCGACGCCGAACCTGCGCTTCAAGTTCGGCGAAGATCTACGGGCGGAGAATCCGGAGCAGGCGCTGCTCTTCACGAACGAGGATGACCTGCGCCTGCCGCGCCGCGGCACCGGCGCGAACACGCTGCTCGCGGTGGGGGACTCGTTCTTCGTGTACCCGACGAAACTTCGCGAGTACCAGCAGCGGTATAGAGGATCGTTCCTGCATGGAGGGGTTACGCCCGAGGAAGTGATCCTGCCGCTGTCGCTGCTGACGCCGAGGAAGTAGCCAGTGCGACTCTACCGGCGGCTCCTCGTGTTCCTGCGGCCGCATCGGGCGCGGCTGGCCGGGAACATCGTGTGCAACGTGATCGGCGCCGCACTCGATGGCGTGGCGTTCACGCTGCTCATTCCGTTTCTCAACCTGTTGTTCAACAACGACGACGGGCTGAAGGTCGGCAAGAGCTGGCTGATCGACCTGCTGCACGCGCTCGTCGGCCAGCTCATCGTGCCGGGCGACCGGATGGCGTCGCTCCGCGGCATCAGCATCGTGATCGTCGCGATGGTGATCGTGAAGAACGTGTTTCTCTGGATGGGCGGACAGCTCGGCGCCTCGCTGCAGGAGCGCATCACACGCGATCTTCGCGATACGGTGTTCCGGCACATGCAGCGCCTGCCGCTCGCCTGGTTCTCGCGCACGAAGGCGGGCCAGATCATGGCGCGCATCCTCACCGACACCGAGCAGGCCAAAGCGATCCTCGCCGAGGTGGCGACGCGCACGATCCAAAATCTGGCGCAGGTTCTCGTGACGATCGTCATCCTCGTGACGATGTCGTGGAAGCTCGCGCTGATCTCACTGGTAGTGGTGCCGCTGATCGCGATACTGCTCCAGCCACTGCTCCGGCGGCTCCGCCAGGGCCATCGGCGCCTGCGAAACGAGTACGGTGAGATCACGAGCGTACTCCAGGAAGTCATCTCCGGCGTGCGCCTCGTGAAGAGCTTCCGCGGCGAATACTACGAGGACGATCGCTTCACCACCGCGAGCGGCGGCTATACGCGCGGCATGGTGCGGATCACGCGCATCTCGCTGCTCTCCGGTCCGATCACCGAGGTGCTCGGCACCGTCGTCGCCGTCATCGTGCTGGTCGTCGGTGCCGGTCAGGTCGATCAGCAGATTCTCGACGCCGGCACGTTGATGGCGTTCATGGTCCTCGTGATGCGGCTCCTGCCGCCGCTCAAGCAGATCTTCCAGGCGCCGACCGTCGCGCAACAGTCGCTCGCGGCGGCCGAGCGGCTGTTCCAGATCCTCGACGAGCCGACCGAGGAACAGCTCGATAAGGGCACGCGCACCGCGAGCGCCCTCGAGAACACGATCGAGTTCGATCGCGTCTCGTTCTCGTACGGCGATGGGAAAGTGCTGACCGACATCACTTTCTCCGCGCGCCGCGGCGACGTCATCGCGCTCGTGGGCGCGAGTGGGGCGGGGAAGAGCACCCTCGTCGATCTCATCCCGCGCTTCATCGAGCCGACCGAGGGACTGATCGCGCTCGATGGCGTGGATACGCGCGAGATCACGCTGGCGTCGCTCCGCGCGCTCACCGGCATCGTGAGCCAGGACACCGTGCTGTTCAACGACACGGTGCGCGCCAACATCGCGTACGGATCGACGGACCGGTACACGCAGGCGCAGGTCGAGGCCGCCGCGCGCGCCGCCAATGCGCACGCGTTCATCGCCGAGCTTCCACTCGGTTACGAGACCGTGCTTGGCGAGCGCGGCACGCGGCTCTCGGGCGGCCAGCGCCAGCGCATCGCGATCGCGCGCGCACTCCTCGTCGACCCGCCGATCCTCATTCTCGACGAAGCCACCTCCGCCCTCGACACCGAGAGCGAGCGGCTCGTGCAGGAAGCGATCGACCGGCTCCTCGCGGGACGCACCGTGTTCGTCATCGCGCACCGCCTCTCGACCATCACTCACGCCACGCAGATCCTCGTGCTCGACCGCGGCCGCGTGATCGAGCGCGGCACTCATGCCGCGCTGCTCGGGCTGGGCGGCGCCTACGCGCGACTGCACGGCTTGCAGTCGGGCGAGTCCCCGGCGTAGCGCGGCATGCGCGTCTGCTTCTACCACGCCGAGCCGGAGTGGTCGGGGCGCGCGAGGGCCTTCGCCGACGCCGCCGCCGCGCTGCGCGGGCGCGGCTACGACGTGACGTTCGTCTGCCAACGCGGCAGCGCCGTCGAACGCCGGCTCTCGGTGGCGAGACACGAGCCGATCGGAATTCGCACCCGTGGCAATTCGCTCGGCGTCGGATGGCGCCTCGCACGCGTGCTGCGGCGCAGGTTCGTCGAGGCGGTGTTCGTGCACTCCGAACGCGAGCAGCTCCAGGCCGCGGTCGCCGTGCGATTCGCCGATCGCGGCGCGATCGTGCGCCGCATGCCGCCGTTTGGCAGCCTCACGCTTGGCGGCGACGCGCGATTCGCGGCCCGCATCGCCGCGACGGGCTTCCTCTTCGCGTTCGACGCGGACCTTCGGGCCGCGCGGCCGCCGGCACGCGCGCTCGAGCCGTTCGTCGCGCCGCCCGGCATCGCGCCCTTGTCGCCGACACCCACCGCGCACACGGACGGCGAACAGCGCATCGCCTGCTTCTTCAGCGAAGCGAGCCGCGGCGCCGTGTCCGTGGCGCTTCGCACCGTGGCGCTGCTCGCAGACCGGCATTCGGACGTTCGGCTCGTGCTGATCGGGCCCGGTGACCGGCGCGAGGCGCTGAAGCTGCAGTGCGCCGCGCTCGGCATCGTCGCGCGTGTCGAGATGCCCCGCGCCGACGCGACCGACGAGTCCGACCGCGCGGCGATCGCCGGCGCCGACTTCGGCTGGGTGCTCGCCACCGGCGACGACGCGATGTTCGCGACGCTCGACTGCTTTGCCGCCGGTGTCCCGGTAATCGCGGAGCGAAATCCGCTCTCGGGGCGGCTCGCGAGCGCCGGCGAGACGGGCGAGCTGACCGGCGCGCTGGATGCCGCCAACCTGGCCGCCGTCTTTGCCGCGCTCTTCGCCGATGACGCGAGGCGCGACCGGCTCGCCCGCGGCGCCCGCGCCGCGGCCGCGGCGTGGCCGATGAACGCGATGGCCGACGGCTTCGTTCGCGCCGTCGCCGCGACACGCGATCGCACGCGGTGGCGCACGTAAACCCGGTGTAACTTTGGGCGTGCCTCCCACACTCGTTCACCGGCTCGAGTACGCTGCGCTCCGCGTCTTCAGCGGTGCCCTCTCGCTGCTGAACGTGCGCCGGGCCTCACGCGCGGCCGGCGCATTCACCGAGCTGGGGTATTCGCCTCTCGGCATCCGTCGCGGCGTGACCGAACGACAGATCGCGGCCGCGTTCCCCGAGTGGAGCGCGGAGAAGGTCGAGGACGTCGCGCGCGAGTCGTACCGCAATCTCGGCCGCGTCGCGATCGAGGCCACGCTGCTTTCGCGCGGCACGGCAACGGACGTGCTCGACCTGTTCGGCCCATCGCCGACGTGGAGCGCGGTGGAAGGGCCGCTGGCGAAGGGCCGCGGGGTGATCCTCGTCGCGGGCCATCTCGGCAACTGGGAACTCTCGGGCGCCTATGTGGCGGCGCGCGGGGTGCCGGTGCACCCGATCGCGCGCGGCATGTCGAACCCGCTTTCCGACGCGTATTTCCGGCGCACGCGCGAGCGGCTCGGGATGCACATCATGCACGACCAGGAGGCCGTGCGCCGTGTGCCGCGCGTGCTGCGCGACGGGCACGCCGTGGGTTTTCTTTCCGATCAGGCCACCGTAGGGCTCGCGTCGACCTTCGTACCGTTCTTCGGCCGGCCGGCGAAGACGCCGCGCGGCGCGGCCGTGTTCGCGCTGCGCGGCGACTATCCGGTGGTGATGATCCACGCGGTGCGGCAGCCGGACGGATTGTACGAATTCATCGCGGAAGAGATTCCCGTGACGCACACCGGCGATCGCGAGCGAGACGTGGACGGCGTGATGCTGCGGTTCTCGCAGGCGCTGGAACGGATGGTGCGCAAATACCCCGGACAATATTTCTGGCAGCATCGCCGCTGGAAGCATCAGCCGGACGACACGCCGCCGGAGTTGCGGGAACCCTGAGGAGATCATGAGCTACGACGTGAAGGCGCTGAGGACGCGCGAGTTTCCCTGGGCGGAACGAGGCGAGTCGATCTACCTCGATCACGCATCTACGGGGCCGATCCCGATGCGCACGCGCGATGCGCTCGCGGCGTTCGGACTGCGGCGCGCCGAGCCGTTCCGGCTGACGCCGGACGATCTCTATCCGGTGCATGCGAAGGCGCGGGAGGCCTGTGCGCGCCTCATCGGCGCGAAGCCCTCGACGATCGCGCTGATGACGAATACGTCGCATGGCGTGAACCTCGCCGCGCGATCGCTGCCGTACGGGAAGGGCGATGTGATCCTCTCGACGCAGGGCGAGTTCCCCGCGAATGTCTATCCGTGGATCGCCGCGGCGCACGATCGCGGCGCGGAGTTCCGCCTGCTGCCGCTTGCCGGCGACTGGCCGGACGAGGCGGCGCTGATGCGGGCGATCGAGACTGATCCGCGCGTCAAAGTCGTGTCGCTCTCGTGGGTGAGTTTCTGGAGCGGGCATCGCTACGACATCGCGGCGATCGGCGCGGCGTGCCGATCGCGAGGGATCCATTTCTTCGTGGACGCGATCCAGGGGCTCGGGCCGCTCGCGCTCGATGTCGTGGCGGCGAACGTGGACGTGCTCGCCTGCGGCGCGCAGAAGTGGCTCGTCTCGCCGTGGGGCGTGGGGTTCGCCTACGTGCGCGAGGAACTCCTCGCGAAGCTCGAGCCCGCCGAGGTCGGGTGGTGGGCGCAGGCGACGAGCGGCGACTACGCGAAGTTCCTCGACTACGACGCGCGCTGGGCGGACGACGCCAGGCGGTTCGAGGTGATCACGCTCGATTTCGTGGGCTTCAACGCGATGGCGGAATCGATCGGGCTGTTGCTCGAGACGGGACCAAAGGCGATCGAAGCGCACGTGACGGCGCTCGCCGACCGGGCGCTCGCGTTCGCGGACGACACCCCCGGCGTGGAGTTCGTGACGCCGCGCGAGCCGTCGCGCAGGGCGGGCGTGCTCGCGTTCCGCACGAAGGACGTGGCGAAGTCGAGCGAGCGGCTGACGGCGGCGAAGGTCGCTCACAGCGTGCGCACCGGCTGCATCCGCCTGGCGCCGCACTTCTACAACACGGCCGACGAACTCGACGCGGCGCTGGCGCTGCTCGCGTAGCGGCGCGCGGTTCTAGACCGGGGAGGGCTCCGGGTCGCGATTTGAGTTGCGCTTCGGTTTCAGCATATCACCGATCTCGTCGTCGGCGTCGAGCGCGAAATCGATGTCGCGGCCAATGCGTGTGGCCGCTTCGAGCGCCTCGGTAATCTGCGCGACGGGCGCGGAGCCGAGCTGAAGGCGGAGCAGGCCGAGGCGGATGTTCTCGAGCGCGGTCACCGCGGTGGAGAGTTTCTCAGCGGCGTGGTCGCGCTGGCTGCGCAGCTCGGGATCGTCATTCTTCGAGAGCAGGTCGTCAAGCTTGTCGAGCGATTCGCGAAGCATGCTCGCGTCGGTCTCCAGGCGGCGAACGGTCGCGGGCACGGCCTTGAGGTCGCGGCGCAGTTTCTTGGGGAGCGCCTCAAACAGCGCGTCAGTTGCCCGGCCGAGGGCGACTTCGGTGTGCTGCGACAGCGATGCCGACGCGATTGCCCTTCGTTTGAGGCCGAGACCGGCGAGTCTCGTCAGGCGCTCACCCCACTTGCCGATCCAGAAATCCAATCGGCCTTGGCCGAATTGCTTCAGCCACCTGCTCCGGGGTTTCGCGAGCATCGCGCCGACCGCGGAAGCGACGCCGATCACCGCGCCGAGAATGTCGACGAGAGTCAGCATCGCTGCTGGGACCGAGGACGAGATGCGCTGGCTGATGAGCAATGGTGTCACGATAGCAGCCACGCCCAAGCCGGTGAACGCCAGAACCCGCAGAGTCCGCTCGCTGATCGGCGTGAACGCTGGATCGAGGGCGATCTCTTCCCGGCGCTGATTCACGTGTGTGCGCAAGGCGCTGCGCATGTCCGCGAGATCGAATCCCTGTCTGAGCAACTGGCGCACATACATGACCTCGGGCGTGAGGTTGACCGCCACCGCCGCTCCGAAGCCAATCAGGAAGCCAAGAACAGGGTTGCCGAGAGCCACCAACGAGAGCGGGCCGCCGACGACCAAAAACGTCAGAATCACGCGAGTGGCGGTCGGAGTGTACGCATGCGACAGCCACACCCTGAGGGGAGCGGGAATCTCTCGAGGCTGCTCGAACGCCGCATCTACCGCCTCGGCAAACGCCTCGCCCGTCAGCCACCGCCGGTCGCGATCCTTCTCCAGGCACCGCTCCACCGCGCTCGCGAGCTTTCGCGGAACATTCGGCGAGAAACTCTGCATCGCTTTTGCGCGCTGCGCGATGTGTGCCGCCATCACCTGCGTCGTCGTCGCGCCGTCGAACGGCAGCCGTCCGGTGAGCGCGTAGTAACCGACGACGCCGAGCGAATAGATGTCGCTGCGACCGTCAGTCGGTTCACCCATCGCCTGCTCGGGACTCAGGAAATGCGCGGTGCCGCGGATGTAGTTCGCGTCGATCGCGTCGTCCGTGCTCACGGCTCCAGCGATACCGAAATCCGTCATGAGTGCGCGATTCGCACCGCGCTCGAGCAGGATGTTGTCCGGCTTCACGTCGCGATGCACGATCCCGCGCAGATGCGCATACGCGAGCGCCCAGCCGATTTCTCGCAGCACTCGCGAACCTTCAGAGGGTGACAACGGGCCGCGCGCACGCACGCGCTCGCCGAGCGTCTCTCCCTCGATGTACGCCATCACGAAAAACACGAACTCGCCGATCTCATCGACGTGATGGATCGGCACGATGTTCGGATGGCTGAGCTGTGCCGCCATCTGCGCCTCGCGCACGAACTTTTCACGCAACTCCGGCTTCGCCGCGGCGAGAGCGCGCGGCAGCACCTTGATCGCCACGGGCCGTGCGAGCCGGAGCTCACGCGCGAGGTAGACGATCCCCATCCCGCCGCGCCCGAGCTCGCGCTCGAGCGAGTAGCGCCCCGCCACAGCCTGCTGGAACGCGATGAACTCCGCGTCGGGCGCCGTCGCCGCGCGAACCGGCGAGGGCACTTCGGGCTGCGCCAAGCGCGCAGGCTCCGACGGACGCGGTGTGCGCCAGTTCATCCCACGTCCGCGAGCGCGATGTCGCGCCCGCCCTTGCGGACGAGGAACCACCTCCCGCGCACGGCCTTGTCGCGCGGCACCATCAGAGAATCCGCCGAAAGCTTCTCACCGTTTACACTTACGCCGCCCTGCTGCACAAGTTTCCGCCCGGCGCTCCGCGAGAGCTCAAAGGCGGTCTCGAGCACGTCGAGCACACTCAGTTCCGCCGCCTTCGCGTATCGGACACTCGGAATCTCCGCCGCGAGCGTCGCGTACACGTCATCCGCGATCGCGCCCACGTCGATCTTCTTGTCGAAGATCACGCGTGAGACCTCCGCCGCCACGCGCGCCGCGTCCGCGCCGTGCAGCAGCGTCGTCATCGCCGTCGCCAGCGTCCGCTGCGCCACGCGCTCGTGCGGCGCGTTCGCGTGCGCGGCCTCGAGCGCTTCGATCTCCGCGCGCGACATGAAGGTGAACATGCGCAGGTACCGGCCGACGTCCGCGTCCTCGGCGTTGATCCAGAACTGGTAGAACTGGTACGGCGACGTCATCGACGGATCGAGCCACACCGCGCCCGCCTCCGTCTTGCCGAACTTCTTGCCGCTCGCGGTCGTGATCAGCGGCGCAGTCAGCACGTGCGCCTCGCCTCCCGCCGACCGGCGCACCAGCTCCATCCCCGCGGTGATGTTCCCCCACTGGTCGCTGCCGCCAACCTGCAGCGTGCAACCGTACTTCGTGAACAGCTGGAGGTAGTCGTAGGCCTGCAGCAGCAGGTACGAAAACTCGGTGTACGAAATGCCGGTCTCGATGCGCGACTGCACCGAGTCCTTCGCCAGCATGTAGTTCACGCTGAAGTGCTTGCCCACGTCGCGCATGAACTCCACCGCGCCAACCTTGAGCAGCCAGTCGGCGTTGTTCACCAGCGTCACGCCGTTCGTGTTCGCCGACGCGAACAGCCGCGAGAGCTGTCCGTGAATCCGTCCGGCGTTCACCGTGATCTCGTCGGCGCTCGCGAGCGGCCGTTCCTCCGACTTGCCGGACGGATCGCCGATCATCGCGGTGCCGGCGCCCACGAGCGCGATCGCCTTGTGGCCGGCGCGCGCGAGGTGCACCAGCAGCATCGTCGGCACGATGTTGCCGATATGCAGGCTGGGTGCCGTGGGATCGAAGCCGCAGTACGCGGTCACGATGCGCCCGGCGAGGTGCACCCCGAGTCCTTCGGTCTGCTGGTAGAGCAGTCCGCGCCAGGTCAGCTCCTCCAGCAACGTTTCGCGCGTGGTCATCGTCCAAACTTAGACGCCGCCTCCGGTGCTGTCACTTCTGTCCCGTCCACCGTGCTTTCCTAACACCCCTCACTCGTCGCCATCCCCACTCCCCACTCTTGGTTAGTTTCCGCTCGTGAAGCTGAATCCCCGCACGCGCCGAATCGCCCTCATCGCGGGCGGCTCCGTCCTCCTCCTCGGCATCCTGACCGCTGCCGGCGGCTGGATGTTCGTCTGCCACGGCAACTCGTGCCCCTCGCTGGCGGGACTCGAGAAGTACCAGCCACGCCAGACCTCGCGGCTCTACGCCGCGGATGGCCGCCTCATCGCCGCCATCGGCACAGAGCGCCGCACCCTCGCGACGCTCGACCAGATCCCGAAGCAGGTGCAGGACGCGTTCGTCATCGTCGAGGACAAGCGCTTCTACTCGCACGGCGGGATCGACTTTCTGCGCATCTTCGGCGCCGGCTTCGCGAACCTGCGCGCGGGCGGCATCGCGCAGGGATTCTCGACGATCACGATGCAGCTCGCGCGGAATCTCTTTCCCGAGCGCCTCAACGCCCGCGAGAAAACGCTCGGCCGCAAGCTGCGCGAGGCGAAAGTCGCCCGCGCCATCGAGGCGAAGTATGCGAAGGATCGCATCCTCGAGCTGTACCTGAACCAGATCTACCTCGGCAACGGCGCCTTCGGCGTCGAGACCGCGAGCGAACGCTACTTCGGCAAGCCGGTTCGCGACCTCAATCTGTCGGAAGCTGCGATGCTGGCGGCGCTTCCCAAGGGACCCGAACGCTACAATCCGCGCCGTTGGCCGGAGCGCGCGGTGCAGCGGCGCAACATCGTGCTCGATCTCATGCGCCGGGCCGGGAGCATCAGCGAGGCCGATGCCTCACTCGCGCGCGCCTATCCGCTGCGCCTCGTGCGGCGGAGCGGCGCCACCGGCGAGACGGCGCCCTACTTCGTCGAGTACGTGCGCCGGCTGCTCGACGAAAAGTTCGGCCAGGCGCTGTACGAGCAGGGCATGAAGGTCTACACCACGCTCGACCTCGACCTGCAGGGCTCCGCCGAGCGCGCGCTCGACCGGCAACTCCGCGCCGTGGAGAGCGGGCAGTTCGGCGCGTACACGCATCGCACGTACGAGCAGTATCTCGCGCGGGCCTCGGGTTCGTCGTCGCAGGAAGACAACGTCGTTTCGCCCTACCTGCAGGGCGCGTTCGTCGCGATGGATCCGCGCACCGGCGCGGTGCGCGCGCTCGTCGGCGGGCGCGACTTCGATGACTCCAAATTCGACCGCGCGACGCAGGCCAAGCGCCAGCCGGGCTCCACGTTCAAGCCGATCGTCTACTCCACCGCGATCCAGAGCGGCCGGCCCGCGAGCTATATCATCGACGACGCGCCCATCGAGCTCGCGCAGATGGATCCCACGAAGCCGTGGATTCCGGCGAACTTCGACCTGAAGTTCGAGGGGCCGATTCCGATGCGCCGCGCGCTCTACATGTCGCGCAACCTTCCCGCCATCCGGCTCGGCATGGAGATCGGCGAGGAGAGCGTCGTGGCGATGGCGAAGCGCTTCGGCATCACGACGCCGGTGCCGCCGTATCCGTCGATCAACATCGGGTCGGCGGATGTGTACCCCATCGAGATGATCGCGGCGTATTCGACCTTCGCGAACCTCGGGATGCGAACGTCGGCGAATCCGATCATCCGCGTCGAGGATGCGAAGGGCAAGGTGTTGTGGGCGCCGGAGGCCGAGCGCGAGCAGGTGCTCTCACGCGAAGAGGCGTGGCTGATGGTGGACATGATGAAGGACGTGGTGAGGAAGGGAAGTGCAGCGAGCGCCGTCTGGGGCGCTGGTTTCACGCTTCCCGCCGGCGGCAAGACCGGAACCACCAACGATTACTCCGATGTGTGGTTCATCGGATACACCGCGGATCTCGTCGCCGGAGTCTGGATGGGGCTCGACAATCCGCAGAAGATCATGGCGAACGCGCAGGGCGGACGGCTGGCGGCGCCGGCGTGGACGTCGTTCATGCGTGAGGTGTACGAGCGAAAGCCGTCGCCGCCGGACTGGCCGCGGCCGTCGGCGATCACCACTCGGGTGGTGGATGGCGGCACGGGGCTGCTGCATGGTCCGGGGTGTCCGGTCGAGGACGCGTACACCGAGTATTTCCTGCCTGGGACGGAGCCGACCAAGGAATGTCCGCGGCGAACCACCATCATGGGCAAACCCTAGATGCGGACTGACAGCTGTCGGTTGACAGCTGCCGGAGAACGACCGGGGCGACCGAATTGTGCGCGGTACAACGCTCGCATCGTGAGACCGGTGAGCGGGCCGGACATCGAGAGCGGCACAGTCGTTGTCGAGGGAGACATCATCACCTGGGTCGGGCCGCGTGCGCTCGCGCCTCCGGGGCGCGACGTGGAACTCGGCGACCTGATTCTCGCTCCGGGTCTCGTCAACGCGCATACACACCTCGATCTCACCGTCATGCGCGGGCGGTTCGCCGGGCTGCCATTCTTCGAGTGGATCCGGAAACTCACGGCGGCACGCCTCGATCTTTCACCCGCGCAACTTCTCGACAGCGCGCGGACCGGCATCCGCGAGGGGCTGCTCGCGGGCATCACCACCTACGCGGACACCACTCCGGGTGACGCGCCCTTCGAGGCGATGCGGGAACTCGGCGTGCGCGGGATCGCCTATCGAGAGCTGTTCGGGCCGGATCCGCGGCAATGCGAGGCCTCGATGGCCGGACTGCGCGAAGCGGTCGCCGCGATGCGGGCGAGAGAAACGCCGCTCGTGCGGGTCGGTGTCTCGCCGCACGCACCGTACTCCGTGAGCGACGAGCTGTTCAGTGCCGTCGCGGATTTCGCGCGGAGCGAGTCCCTTCCGATCGCCACGCACATCGCCGAGAGCGAAGACGAGTCGCAGCTCGTGTCGAGCGCCGAGGGCGCATTCGCCGAGTTTCTCCGCGGGCGCGCCATCACCGTGGAGCCCCGCGCACGCACGCCCATCGACTTGCTCGAGTGCCGCGGAGTGCTCGGCCCAAACGCCCTGCTCATTCACTGCATTCGCTGCGACCGCCGCGACATCGCCACGATCGCGCAACACGAGTGCGGCGTGGCGAGCTGCCCGATGTCGAACCGGATCCTCGGACACGGCGCCGCGCCGGTCGCCGCGATGCTCGACGCGAACATCCGTGTGGGTGTGGGATCGGACTCGATGGCGAGCAACGATCGCATGGACATGCTGCGGGAGTCGCGCCTCGCGTTGGGCAATCGTGCCAGCGAGCGCGAGGTGTGGGAACTCGCGACGCTCGGCGGCGCACGGGCGCTGCGGCTCGATCACCTCATCGGGTCGCTCGAGCGCGGGAAGCAGGCGGATTTTGCGGCGTTTCCTCGCGGAGCCGATCCGGATGG
>Ga0209014_10000371_pt1 | contig 26348 bp, 27 predicted proteins | sample BarGraNGADG00212_FD_184491 | JGI IMG/M metagenome (GOLD analysis project Ga0209014, IMG submission 184491) | Arctic peat soil microbial communities from Barrow, Alaska - Barrow Graham LP Ref core NGADG0002-212 (SPAdes) (version 2) | ecosystem: Environmental > Terrestrial > Soil > Wetlands >...
TGGCACAAGGCGCTGCCGGCCGAACTGCTGCAGAACGCGAACCACTTCATCCCACCAGCGGTGTTCGGGCTCGCAGCGCGGTCGACGTTCGCGCTGGCGACCTCGGCCGCCGGGCGCCCGCCGTGGAACCTGGTGATCTCCAACGTGCCCGGTCCGCAGTTCCCGCTGTACCTGGCCGGCGCCCGGCTCGTCGCGAACTACCCGATCTCGGTGATCACCGACGGCATGGGCCTCAACATCACGGTGATGAGCTACTGCGGTCATCTGGACTTCGGCCTGATCGCCGACCGTAACCAGATGCCCGACGTGAACCTGTTGATGGGCTGGCTGCGCGCCGAGCTCGACCTGCTCACCAAGGACTGACCCGCGCCGTCAGTTCCTGTGCGTGATCAACAGCAGATTCTGGTGGCCAGGGCCGCCAACTTGCGCTGTTGATCAACGGAGATTCGGGAGGGCCCGCGATATCGGGCACAGATGGAGCCGCCTCGGAGAATCGAACTCCGGACCTTCTCATTACGAGTGAGACGCTCTGCCGACTGAGCTAAGGCGGCCGACGCCGTAGGCGCGACCGAGCGAGTCTAACGCGACCTGACAACGACCCGAGAATCAGGGCAGGCCGATCCCCGCCGTAGTCTGCGGACGGCCGCCGCGGCGACCACGTGGCCAGGCGGTGCCATCGCATGTCCTCGCGCCGAACACTGCTTGAACGTTTCACGAGGCGGCCGCTTTTCGGCGTTGCGACGGTTGCCCGTGCGGCACAGTCGTGGGTGTGCAGCCGTTCGCATACGGACGTGACGACGGCCCGCTCGCCATCGCCCACCGCGGTGGAGCCGGGTTGGCACCCGAGAACACCCTCGTCGCGTTCGGGCGGTCCTACGCATTGGGCGTCCGGTATCTCGAGACCGACGTGCGTCTGACGGCCGACGGCGAGCTGATCGCGTTCCACGACGCCTCGTTGCGCCGCGTCACCGGCCGGCGGCGAGCGGTGAACCGGACCGACCTCGCCGCGATCCGCGAGCTGCGCGTCTTCGGCGCCGAGCCGATCCCGACGCTGAGCGAAGTCCTGCTGGCCTTTCCCGACGCTCGATTCTCGATCGACGTCAAGGAGCGGGCTGCCATCGAGCCGCTCGCGCACCTGCTCATCGCCAGCGGCGCGGCCAATCGCGTATGCGTGGCAGGTTCGTGGGACTCGTGCCTCGCCTCGGTCGGCGAGCTCGCCGGCGTGGAACTCACCGTCGCGCTGGGATGGCGGTCACTCGCGGCGACCGTTTCTCGTCTGCACATGGGACGGCTGCCCCGAACCCCGTATCCCGCCGGGACGTTCGCCCACGTGCCGCTGCGCCTGGGCAAGGTTGCCATCTTCGCCGACGACCTCGTCGACCGCGCGCGCTCCATCGGCGTCCGGCTGATCGTATGGACGGTCGACGATCCGTCGACGATGCACCGCCTGCTCGACGCGGGAGTGGACGGCATCATCACCGACCGCCCGGACGTCCTGCGAGAGGTCTTGATCGCCCGCGGGCAGTGGCAGCCGCCGGAGAGCTACGACGCGTCGCTGCCCGTGTCTGACCTCGCCTCGTGAACGCGCTCGGCTCCCGAGCTCGCCTCGTGAACACGCTCGGCTCCCAAGCCCGCCTCGTGAACACGCTCGGCTCCCGAGCTCGCCTCGTAAGCCACGCGGGACGAGCACACCGAAGCCAGCGCGCACGCCGACCGCCGACCGTCAGCTGCCATCCGCACGACGACCCGCTGCCCCGGCACGTCGTGCCCCACGACGATTGCCGCGCCCTCGGGCGTGTCGATGCTCTCGCCGAGGGCCGGAGCCTCGTCGGCGAAGTCCTGATACAGCGGATGCTCGTACTTGAGGCAGCACATGAGCCGCCCGCACGCGCCCGAGATCCGCATCGGGTTCAGCGGCAGGTCCTGGGCCTTCGCCATCCGCACCGAGACCGGCTCGAAGTCGACTAGGAACGTCGAGCAGCACAGCTCACGGCCGCACGAGCCGACGCCACCGGTGAGCCGTGCTTCGTCCCGCGCGGACAACTGCCTCAGCTCGACTCGACCGTTCAGCGTCGCCGAAAGATCGCGGACGAGAGCGCGGAAGTCGATGCGATGCGGCGCCGTGAAGTAGACCGTCGTTCGATTGTCGTCCGCGACGTAGTCGACGCCGCTGAGCTTCATCGGCAGATCGTGTTCGCGGATGAGCCGCTTTGCGGCGACCCGTGCGGCGGCCCGCTTCTTGCGGCTGACCGTTGCGGCGTCGAGATCGCGCTGGTCGGCCACCGCCGCCAGGACCGGCAGCCCGCCGATGTCGTCGTCGACCCACTGCGGCGCCCACACGACCTCGGCGACCTCGGGGCCCGCATCGGTCGGATAGAGGACCTGCGCGCCGACGTTCAGCGTGAGTTCGCCGGGGTCGGCGTAGTAGAGCCGGCCTTGCCGTTGGAACACGACGGCGCAGATCAGTGCCACAGGCCAACCCTAAGGCAGTCGTAGCGCAGCGGTCATCGCTTCGACGGCGATGCGAGGCTTGACGTTCAACTCGAGCGCGTCGCGGCACGCCAAGACGGCGTCCAACCGTTGGAGCACCCCAGGCGCATCGACCTGTGCCGCGACGGCGTGGGCATCGTCGTCGAAGTCGGGATGTGCCGCGGCAACAGTCGATCCGGCATGGATGAGTAGCACGTCGCGATAGAACGCGGCAAGGTCGACGAGCGCGCGGTCAAGAGCGTCGCGTTGGGCTCGAGTGGAACGCGACTTCTGCCGTCGCTCGAGGTCCTTCAACGCGCCGGACATGCCGCGGGAGGCGGTGGCCGCGCCCTTGCCGGTGCCCCCTGCGCCCAGCGCCGTCTGCAGTGCGTCTGTCTCGCCGCCGTCGAGTTCGGCGGCCTGCGCGGCTGCCTCGGCCTCGGCGGCGCCGACGAGGTGATCGGCAGCGTCGAGGCACCGCAGCAGCGACGTCAGCGAGGCCGGGATCGCGAGCACGGCGGCTCGGCGATCGCGCGCATCGGCGTCACGTACCAGCCGACGCGACCGGCCGATGTGTCCCTGCCCCGCCGCCGCTGCCCACTGCGCGGTGGCAAGGTCGAGGCCACCCGCCTGCAGCACCGCCGCAACGGCCGCGGCAGGCGGTATTCGCAACGAAACCAGGCGGCAGCGCGATCGCAGCGTGACGGATACGTCGTCAGGATGGGTGGACGGCGCGCACAACAGGAACACGGTTCGCTCGGGTGGCTCCTCGACCGCCTTCAGCAGTGCGTTGCCGGCCTGCTCGGTGAGTCGATCGGCGTCCTCGATGACGACGACCTGCCACCGGCCAAGTGCCGGGCGGCGAGCCGATCTGCCGACGACGTCACGCATCTCGGCCACGCTGATGGAGAGGCCTTCCGGGACGACCGAGTGGACGTCGGGGTGCGTCCGCCCACGAACCGAGCGGCACGCCGCGCACTCGCCGCATCCCCACTGGCCGTCGCGCTCACACTGCAGTGCGGACGCGAACGCCCGCGCCGCAACCGATCGACCGGAGCCGGGCGGTCCGGTGAACAGCCAGGCGTGGGTCATCGAACCGGCCGAGACCGACTCTCCGCGCGTGATCGCGGCTGCCGCGGCGGCGGCGTCACGCAGGACCTCGACGGTGTCACCCTGCCCCACGAGGTCGTCCCACACCGTCATGGCGCCGACCGGCCTTCGTGACCGGTGGGCTGCTCGACGGCGACGACAGCCTGTGACAGCGGCTCAGCGCTCACCGGCTCAGCGCTCACCGGCTCGGCCTTCGCCGGCTCGGCCTTCGCCGATCTGGCCGGCGGGTGGTGCAGACCGTGTCGAAGAGCGCCGCGGCGCGGGGTGAACAGCGCTTGAACGCGCGTCAGGATGGTCGCGGCGATCTGATCCGATGGCAGCGCGCCGTCGATGACGAGGTAGCGCCGAGGCTCGGCGTCGGCGAGTGCCCGAAACGCGGCGCGCACCTGCTCGTGGAACTCAGTCGACTCGGACTCCAACTTGTCGGCGGCGCCACGGCCATTGGCCCGGGCCAGCCCTTGCGTGGCAGGCAGATCGAGCAGGACCGTCAGATCGGGACGCAGCCCTCCCGTAGCCCAGTGCGAGACACGTTCGATCTCGTCGACGTTGAGCTTGCGGCCCACGCCTTGATAGGCCAGGGACGAGTCGATGAACCGATCACTGAGTACGACCTCGCCCGCGTCCAGCGCCGGCTTGATGACCGTCTCGACGTGGTGCGCGCGATCGGCGGCGAACAGCAGGGCCTCGGCCCGCGCGGTGAGGGGTTCGGCGTGATGCAGCACGAGATCGCGGATTCTCGACCCGACCGGCGTGGCACCGGGTTCGTGCGTGACGGTGACCCGGCGACCTCCGGCTCGTAGCGCCGATGCGAGCAGCGCGATCTGCGTCGACTTCCCCGCGCCTTCGCCGCCTTCGAAGGCGACGAACACGCTGCCGCTGTGCAGGCGTCGCCGTGCCGACGAGTCGCCGCGCATCGAGGTCTTGAAGTCGGTCCATACCGACATCGCCTGGCGATCGTCCATCTTGCGATAGGCCAGCAGGCCGGCCGCGACGGCGAACAACCCACCGGCGATGAGCACGATGCGCGTGCCGTCGATCGTCGCGTGCACGCTGGCGAACGACACGTGCCTGCGACCGACCTGCGCAACCACGAACGGCACGGCGGCAAGCGCGAGGATCAGCACCACCCGGATCAGCGACTGCAGCAGAGCGAACACCCGTCCGCGCATCTCGTTGTCGATGTCGGTGCCCATGAGGGTGGTGCCCGACAGGTATGCGACGCCGGCGCCGAACCCGACTCCGACGACGAAGATCATGGCGAGTGCAACCTGTGGCATGACCGCGGTCAGGATCAGGCACGCCCCGGCAAAGACGATCGAGAGTCCGAACAGGCGCCGCCGCGACAGTTCACGCGCGATGCGCGGGCCGAAGGCCATGCCCGACCCGAGACCGACGAACACCGACCCGAAGAGCACGCCGTACGCAGCGTTGCCGCCGCCGAGACTGGTGACGAAGATCTTGCCGGCGCCGATGACGGCGCCACCACCGGCGAACGCCCCGACCAGGCCGATGATCAGGCCACCGATGAGCCGCGAACTGCGAATGAAGGCGGCACCTTCGCGCATCAGCGCCAACAGACTCGGCTGCTCCTCAGCGGCACGCCCGGTGCGATGCCCGCTGATCTCGTGGATGAACAGGACGACCAACGCCCCGACCAGGAACGTCGCCGCGTTGAAGTACAGCGCCAGGTTGACCGGCTGAGCGCGGAAGAACGACAGGTGCCTCGCCAGCACGTTCGTGATCAGCGACAGCACGGAGAACAACGCAGCGCCCAGCACCGGCGTGAACCCGTACGTCGTGATGAGGCTGAGCTGATTGGCGGCTTCGATCTGGTCGCGACGGACCAGGTTGGGGACGGACGCGTCCTTGGCCGGCATCCAGAACAGGCTGACGCACTCGATCAGGAAGCTGGCGACGAGCAGCCAGGCGACGGTGTGCACGAGCGGGATCGTGAGGAACAGCCCGAACCGGATGACGTCGGAGACGACCATCGTGCGCCGTCGGTCGAAACGATCGGCGAACGCTCCGGCGAGCGGCCCCAGCACGATGGCGGGCAGCAGTTTGACCACGAGCACGCCACCGAGCGCGTAGTTCTGTGCCTGATAGGTGTGGGTGAGCGACGTCGCCAGCGCAGTCGTGGCCAGCAGGCCGAGCCAGTCACCGAGACTGGACAGGGCTGTGGAGTACCAGAGTCGCCGAAACGGCGTCACACGCAGCACACCGCGGATGGCGGCGACCGAGGAGACGGCCGCCGTTGCCCCAGCGGCGGCCGCGGGCGCGGCGTCGGCGGCGCGGTCGGCGCTTATCGGATACCCCCTGGGTTCTGGCGATGACGACATCAGCGTATCCGCGACCTGTGACCCCCGCGTGTTACGTCTGCCGCGACCAGTTTTGAGGTCGTTTCGTGGTCGGAGGAGACGTAACACCCGACGTTGGTCAGGCGTCAGGCGTCAGGCGTCAGATGTCAGTGCCCGCGGCGAGCAGCAACTGTCGCAACGCGTCGGCCACGCCCGCGTGCTGCGACGACGGCAACGTGGCGAGCAGCTCGCGTTCGGTGTCGAGCAGGGCACCGAACGCCGCGTCGACGCGCTTGCGACCCGTCGCCGTCAGCCGAACCCGCACCAGTCGCCCGTCGGTGGGGTCGGGGTGGCGAGAGACGAAGTTCCGATTGCTAAGCCGGTCGAGCCGGCTGGTCATCGTTCCGGAGGTGACGTGGGTGAGCGCGCTGAGTTCGCCCGCCGTGAGCTCGAACGGATCGCCACTGCGACGCAGCGCCGCGAGCACGTCGAACTCGTGCGCCTGCAAGCCGTGTTCGACGAACGCGTTCGCCCGCCGCTCGTCGAGGACGTCCGCGAGCCGGCTCACTCGCGACAGGACGTGCAGCGGTTCGACGTCGAGGTCCGGACGCTCGCGACGCCACGCCGCGACGATCTCGTCCACTTCGTCGGTCATACCGCAATGGTGCCATATCTCTTGACTTCAAGATATATTCCTCGACGTCGAGAGGACCGACTCATGCACTGGGATCCGACGCAGTACATCCGCTACGCAGACCAGCGGGGCCGTCCGTTCCTCGACCTGACCGCGCGAATCCAGCACGATTCGCCCCGCCGCGTCGTCGACCTCGGGTGTGGACCCGGCAACCTCACGGCGGTGCTCGCCCAGCGGTGGCCGCACGCCGAGGTCGAGGGCATCGACTCGTCGCCGGAGATGATCGAACAGGCACACCCGCTCACCTCCGACCGGCTCACGTTCCGAGTCGGAGACCTCGCCGAATGGCTGGTGCCGCAGGACGCCGACGTCGTCGTCAGCAACGCCACCCTGCAATGGGTGCCCGGCGACGCGGAGCTGCTCCGAAGCTGGGCCACCGCGCTGCCGACTGGCGGGTGGTTGGCGATCCAGGTGCCCGGCAACTTCGACGCGCCGTCGCACACCTTGATGCGGACGCTCGCGACGTCGCCACGATGGGCCGCGACGGTGGGCGACGTGCTCCGGCACCACGACTCGGTCGCTTCACCGATCTCGTACGCCGAGCTGCTGCTCGACGCCGGCCTGGCCGTCGACGTCTGGGAGACGACGTACGTACACCAGCTCTCCGGTCGCGACCCCGTGCTGGAGTGGGTGCGGGGCACGGGCCTGAGGCCGGTGTCGGTGGCCCTGTCCGACGACGAGCGGGTCGAGTTCGAGACGGAGTACGCCGCGGCCCTGCGAGTGGCCTACCCGGAGACAGAGCACGGCACGTTGTTCCCGTTCCGGCGCATCTTCGCCGTCGCCCACAAGCCGGAGGCCTAGGCGCAAACCTTACGAATCCAGTTCGAGGCTCGACGGCGCGGCGCGGGTAGCGGTCGGCGTGCCCGTGTGGTCACCGCCGTCGTCGGTCGATCGCGTCGGCGACGAGGACGCGCTCGGGCGGGGTGCGGATTCGCCGTGCGTCGGTTCGCCGTAGCCCGACGAAGCCGAACCCGAGTCCGACTCCCCGCCGGCGCCTGGCCGCGGCGCACCGGACGAGCCGTCGCCCGGCTCGGAACCCGGTCCCGTCGACCCGCCTTCGGTCGATCCGCCTTCGGTCGATCCACCGTCCGTCGGCTCTCCGCTGCGCTCCGGCTCGGACGAGCGCGACCCGCCAGGCACGGCCGGAACCGTTCCGACGCCCGACGACGGAGCAGGCCCGGGACGGGACGGATCGATGTGGAACGGGGTGAGGTCGTCTACCACGGTCGACACGAACTGCTGGGCGGGTTGCGGAAGGCTGTCGTTGGCCGCGGCGACGCCGGTGAAGGTCATCGCCGCCGCGCTCACGGCAGCAACGGCGAACACGCTCCTGCGCCGGCGTGAGCGCCGATGACGCGATGCTCCCGCCAACCCCAGCGGCGTCGCGCCCGCGAAGACAGCCGCGAGGTCGCCGGACGGCGCCGGCGCCGGCGCGTCACCCAGTGCCCGCAGCTCGTTCAGGAACTGCATCACCGGCTCGGCCCTCTGATCCCCACTCATGTCAACCGTGTCATCGTCCGGACCGGTCATAGGGTTACCCGGCCCGACTCGAGGGCCGTCCTGATCGCCAGCAGTCCCCGTCGTTGCAGCTGCTTCACGGCCCCCGCGGACCTGCCCATGATCTCAGCGACCTGCTCGACGGAGAGGTCGGCGACGACCCGAAGTGACAGCACTTCGCGCTGGTCGTCGGGCAGCACCGCGAGCACCTCGACGACGCGCGCGGTGCCGAGCGCGATCTCGGCAGTGTGCTCGGCGGACACGACGACTCTTGTGTCGTAGCTCTGGTCGTACTCGACCAGGACCGGGCGCCTGGCCCGCCCACGGTGCTCGTCGACCATCCGCGCGTGGGCGATCGAGAAGACGAGCTTGCGCAGCCCGGCCGAACCGCCGTGTACGTCAGCGAGTCGGGGTAAGAGGGCGAGGAAGACGTCGCTCGTGACGCCTTCGGGGTCTGACACGCCCTTGGCTCTGAGGTAACCGCACACCGCCCCGGCCAGACCGTCATAGATCACCCGAAATGCGGCGATATCACCGTCCTGAGCCGCGGCAACCACCTCATCGGTGATGCCACGATTACGCAAAGTCACCCCCACGGCCAGGCTGGGCTACGAGTAGTACGCCCTGGCTTACATCATCGGCAACCAAGCTTTGCCTTTGCTCTGAAGCGATCCTAAGGCCCGATCGCCGGCGCCCAGATGATGCGGATCTTCGGGCGAGGTGTGAGGCGCGTAACCCTGCGACGACGTTCGCCGATGTCTTAGTTCGAACCGTCCTCGACCTCGGACCGATGTCCGACCCCACACGAAGGAGCAGGACATATGCGACGTGCGTCCCGCATCGCCACCAGCGCCGCAGCGGCCGGAGCCTTTGTCGCGGGTGCCAGCGCCGCGCTGGCCGGTGTCTCGAGTGCCGCTACACATCCCGCCAAGAGCGCCGGCCAGCAGGGGAAGTCGCAGGCCGGAATGGTCGCGGCAGCCGTGGACGTCCAGGGCGAGGCCGCCAGCGACCAGCGTGACCTGGATGCGCTCTACCGGGCGATCGCTCGGGCCCAGGCCCTGCTGAAGGCCACGCAGGAAGGCGGGACCGCCGCGGGGCAGCCGGGAAGCGCTGGATACGCCGGGGGGCCGTCGGCCCAGGCCACCGCGACCGCCCGTGACTCCGGCCCGTCCGGGTCCGGGCCGTCCAGCTCGGGTGCGACGTCCGGCCGGCCGTCCGGTTCCGCATCGCCCACCCAGTCCACGACACCGAACGGCGCGCCGCCGCCCGTCCACACGAGCACCGGCGCCAGCGGCGCCACGAGCGGCGCACCCACCGTGCACACGACAACCGGTGCGAGCGGCGCGAGTGGGGCTCCCAGCAGCGGCGGCGAGCACGAAGACCCGCCCGGTTCCGAGGTCGGAGACCACTGATGGACGAACCAGTCGGCCGGCGGGCGCGATGGCTCGCGACCCTGGTGGTCGCGCCCGGCGCTGCCGCGGTGTTCGGCGCCGGTGTGTCCTGGGCGCTGCACACGACCCCGGCTTGGCCGTCGTCGACCGCAGGGGCTTCGTCACACGCCACCCCGGCCGCGACCGCATCGAGCACCGCCGCCAAGGCCGTTTCGCTCCAGCGCCAGTCAGCCGCCAACAAGCAGCGCGCCGAGGCGTTGCGCAAGCAACTCGCCGCGCTGCAGAAGCAGCTGAGCCAGGCGCGCTCCTCGGCGGCGACGGCCGGAGCACCGGCATCCGGCGGGGGGCAGGCTGCGACCGGGAACGCGGCAGCCGGCGGATCTCAGCCGGGGTCGGTGCAGGCCGCTGGCCCGGCCGGCCCGCAAGGTGGTGGAGCCGGCGCACCGGCCGCGGCAGCTCCGCCAGCAGCAGCACCCGCCCCCGCCCCGCCACCCGTCCAGGCGACGACGGGTGCGTCCGGCGCTGTCAAGTGAGCCGCCACGCGGCGGGCCCGGCCTTCGTGCCCTCATACGTTGTCACGGACACCGTCGAGCCGTCCGCTTCCGACTGGCAAGGGCGGTTCCGGTCGATGGCGTCCGACGTCAAGGTCCGGATCTCGCCCGGGTGCGCGGAGCCGGAGGCCGCGTTCGATCGGGTCGAGGCTATCTTTGCGGCCGTCGAGTTCGAGTGCACCCGATTCGATCCGTCCAGCGACCTCATGCGGGCCAACGCTGCGGCCGACGAGTGGCAGCAGGTGGGCGAGTACTGCTTCGCCGCGATCACCGCGGCCGCGCTCGCGCACATCAACACCGACGGCCTGTTCGACCCGCGCATCCTGCGAACGCTGTGCGAACTCGGATATGACCGTTCGATCGCGTTCGGGACCGAGTCCCGCGATCTGCCGGGGCGGATCGGCGACCACCGGCCGATGCCGGCCTTCTGGGCGCCCGGACTGGACTCCGCGACGCACAGCGTGCGGATCGGTCCGGAGCCGATCGACCTCGGCGGGATCGGCAAAGGCCTCGCCGTTCGATGGGCGGCCGAGGAGCTCGAGTCCATCTGCCCGTCGTTCATCATCGACGCCGGCGGCGACTGCTACCTGTCCGGCGGCGGACCTGCCGGCTACGGCTGGAACGTCGGCGTCGAAGACCCACGTGGCGGCGCCGATCCGCTCGCAGTCCTGACGGTCCGCAACCGAGCCTGCGCGACCTCCTCGATCCGGCTGCGCAAGTGGACCGTCGACGGACGGCCCGTCCATCACCTCGTCGATCCCCGCACCACGGGCCCGGGTGGCGCCGGGTTGCTGGCCGTGACCGTCGTCGGACGCGACCCAGCCGACGCCGAGGTATGGAGCAAGGTCCTGTTCCTGCGGGGCGTGTCGGAGATCGGACGCGCCGCCGAAGACCACGGTCTCGCGGCCGTATGGGTGACCGACGACGGTCAGGTCAAGATGTCGACACCGGCGGACGAGTACGTGATCTGGCAGGCACCGTGACCGCGCTCGTGCCGGCAGTCCGTCGCACGCTGAAGGCCGGGGCCCTCGTCGTCGCCATCGGGTTGAGCGCCGGCATCACCGGAGTCCTCGTCGGCGCGGCCGCCAGCCGGCTGTCGGGCAACCGCATGGCGCCGTGGATCGTGGGCCGGGCAGCCGGTGTCTGCTCCTACCTGCTGCTGGTGACGCTCGTCCTGATGGGCCTGGCGTTGTCACATCCATGGCGCGTGCGCGTGCGCCACCCCAGCACCGCCAGCCGGATCAGACTCCATGTGGCCCTGGCCGCGTTCACACTCATCTTCGTCACACTGCACGTCGTCGCGCTCGCGACCGATCGCTACGCCGGCGTCGGCTGGTGGGGAGCGTTGTTGCCGATGCGGGCCAGCTACCGTCCGGTGGCGACGACGCTCGGCGTGATCGCACTGTGGTCCGGAGTGCTGGCCGGCGTGACTGCGGGCCTCGCCGGGCGCCTGCCGCGTCGCATGTGGTGGCCCATCCACAAGGTCGCCGCCATCGCCCTGGTCCTGGCCTGGGTGCACGGCGTTCTCGGCGGCGGTGACACCGCGGCCCTGTTCTCGTTGTACGTGGTCACCGGCGGCCTGGTCCTGGTCGTCGCCGTGTCGCGTTACGTGGCGCGCAACTCGGCCGACCTCGTCGCGGAGCTCACGTCGTGAGTGCCCATCTGAGAATGGTCCGCGACGGGGCCGACGCTCAGCAGACGGCACGCCGGCCTGTGGAGCAGCCGTTGCTCGGGGCGACGGTCCACTACGTGGGGGCCGCGACAGAGGCGTTCACCGACGTCGAGGTCGAGGACCTCATCGCGCATCGGCGCCGCTTCGGCCCTCGTCCGCACACCGCCGGCCCGGACGGCGACGCCCTTATCGAGACGCTGGACGAGATCGGGCTCAGCGGTCGCGGAGGAGGGCACTTCCCGGTCGCCGCAAAGTGGCGCGCTGTACGCAGGACACGTGGCGAGGCCGTCGTGGTGGCAAACGGCGCCGAGGGCGAGCCACTCAGCCGCAAGGACGCGGCGCTGCTCGAACTCCGTCCGCACCTGGTCCTGGACGGTCTTGCGTGCGCGGCTGAAGCACTCGGAGCGACCGACGCGGTGATCTGGCTCCACGACGGCGCCGACTCCAGCCGGGCGTCGATCGAGCGGGCCCTTGCCGAGCGGTACTCCGCCGGCCTCGTCGAGCCGTCGATGCGCGTCGAGACCGGCCCGGACCGCTACCTCAGCGGCGAGTCGAGCGCCGTCGTACGCGCACTGTCCGGCGGCCCCGCGCTACCTCAGCTGCAGCGTGTGCCGACCGCATGCCGCGGCGTCGACGGCCGGCCGACGCTGGTGCAGAACGTCGAGACGCTCGCTCGCGTCGCGACGGCGGCACGCCCCCACATCACCGGGATGCCGTCGACCCTGCTGACGGTGATCGCCCCCGGGCATCGCGTCGTCGTCGAAGTGGATCCGCGCACCCGGCTGGACGAGGCGATCGGCTCCGTGCTCGGGAGGACACCCATCCACGCGGTGCTGCTCGGTGGCTACGGCGGCTCGTGGGCCGCATGGTCAGACGTCGCGGACGTCGCCGTGAACGAGAAGGACCTGCGCCTGCGCGGGCTGTCGCTCGGCGCCGGGATAGTGCTGCCACTGCACGCGGACGACTGCGGGATCACGAAGTCCGCCGAGATCATCGACTACCTCGCCGCGAGCAGCGCCCGCCAGTGCGGCCCCTGCGTGTTCGGCCTGCGCGCCGTCGCCGATCTCATGATCGACCTCGCCGATGGGTCGTCCCGGCGTCGCGACCTGCCCCGGATGCGGCGCTTCCTGGCCGAGATCGCCGGTCGGGGAGCGTGCAGCCACCCGGACGGCGGCGTACGGATGGTGTCGAGCGCGATCACGACGTTCGCCGACGACGTCCAGGCTCATCTCAAGGGTCGATGCCGCCACGCCGGCCCCGACCGAGGCAGGCATCGTCATGGCTGAGCGGCGTCCCCGCCCGCTGACGAGACTGCGCGTCGACCCGGTTGCCTGCGACGGCATCGGCATCTGTGCCCACATCGCCGCCGAACTGATCAGGGTCGACTCGTGGGGCTACCCCATCGTGTCGTCGGCCGGCTTGACGCCACGCGACGTACGACGCGCCAACGCCGCGGTTGCAGCCTGCCCTCGCCGGGCGCTGTTCATCGATTGACCGGTCGTCCGGTCTGCCGCGCGGCCGAGACTACTCAGCCGCAACCTTCTTGGCCGCAACCTTCTTGGCCGCGACCTTCTTGGCGCCAGCCTTCTTCGCGGGCGCCTTCTTGGCGGGCGCCTTCTTGGCAGGGGCTTTCTTCGCCACCTTCTTGGCCGGGCCGCGCGCACGGCGGTCGGCCAACAACTCGGCGGCGCGGTCGTCGGTGATCTCCTCGATCGAGTCTCCGCGGCGCAACGACGCGTTGGTGGCACCGTCGGTGACGTACGGCCCGAAACGGCCGTCCTTGATCACCATCGGCTCGCCGGACACCGGATCGTTGCCGAGCTCGCGCAACGGTGGCGCGGCCGCAGCGCGGCGGCCACGCGTCTTGGGCTGCGCGAAGAGCGCCTGGGCCTGATCGAGAGTCACCGTGAACAGCTGGTCCTCGGTCTCGAGGGAACGAGAGTCCGTTCCCTTCTTCACGTAGGGGCCGTATCGCCCGTTCTGCGCCGTGACGTCCTCACCGTCGAGTTGCCCGAGCGTGCGCGGCAAGGTAAGCAGCAGCCGAGCGTCGTCCAGCGTGACCGTGTCGAGCGACATCGTCTTGAACAGCGACGCGGAGTTCTCGCCGTCCGTGACGTACGGGCCGTAGCGGCCGGACTTGGCGGTGATCTCACGGCCCTCGTCGTCGATGCCGAGGTCGCGATCGCCCGACGGCGCCGAGAGCAACTCCTCGACCTTCTCAGGCGTCAGCTCGTCCGGCGCGACGTCGTCAGGGATCGACGCGCGGTCCTCACCGTCGCCGGTGGCGCGCTGCAGATACGGCCCGTAGCGGCCGACCCGCACGACCACGCCGGTCTCGCCGAGCGGGATCGAGTTGACCCCGCGCGCATCGATCTGTTCCAGCCGCTCCTCGATCAAACGCTTCAGACCGCCCTGTGCCGAGATGCGATGCGACTCGGCGTGCTGGTCTCCGGCACCGAAGTAGAAGCGGCGCAGCCACTCGACGCGCGAACGCTGACCGGACGCGATGTCGTCCAGGTCGTTCTCGACCGAGGCCGTGAAGCCGTAGTCGACCAGACGACCGAAGTAGGCCTCCAGAAGCCCGACGACGGCGAACGCGGTCCACGACGGCACGAGCGCCGGACCCTTCTTCCACACGTAACCGCGGTCCTGGACCGTCTGCAGGATCGAGGCATAGGTCGACGGCCGGCCGATCCCGAGCTCCTCGAGAGCCTTGACGAGCGACGCTTCGGTGTAGCGGGCGGGCGGCGACGTCGAATGACCCTGGGCGTCGAAGGCGCGCGCGTCGAGCGCGTCCCGCGCTGTCAGCTGCGGCAGCCGCTTCTCGGCGTCGTCCTTGGACGACGCGTCACCCGAGTCGTCGGAGTCGATGTCCTCGACGTAGGCGCGCAGGAAACCGGGGAACGTGATCGTCCGGCCACTGGTCGCGAACTCGGCTCGTTCGCCCGCGACGGACTCTCCGGCCATCCGGATCGACACCGTCGTGCCCACCGCGTCGGACATCTGCGAAGCCAGCGTGCGCTGCCAGATCAACTCGTACAGGCGGAACTCGTCACCGTTGAGCTGGTTGGCGACCTGGCCCGGGGTGCGGAACGTGTCTCCGGCAGGACGGATCGCCTCGTGCGCTTCCTGCGCGTTCTTCACCTTGCGGGTGTACGTGCGCGCCTCGGCCGGCACATACGCGTCGCCGTACAGCTCACGTGCCTGTGCCCTCGCCGCGGCCAGCGCGGTCTCGGAGAGGTTCGTGGAGTCGGTGCGCATGTAGGTGATGAAGCCGTTCTCGTACAGCCGCTGCGCCACCCGCATCGTCACCGCTGAGGACCAACGCAGCTTGCGGCCACCTTCCTGCTGCAGGGTCGACGTCATGAACGGCGGGTACGGACGGCGCCGATAGGGCTTCTCCTCGACCCGCTTCACCTCGAACGGACGTCCGTCCAGCCGGGCAGCGAGCCCACGGGCACCGGCCTCGTCCAGGTGCAGCACGTCACCGCCCGCGCGTCCGGTGGCCGCGTCGAAGTCCCGTCCGCTCGCGATCCGGATGTCATCGAGCGCGACGAGATTGGCGCTGAACGTCTCGGGATCGCCCGGCTTGGCGGAGGACGGCGAGAAGGTGCCTTCGACGTCCCAGTACGCGGCCGTGTGGAACGCCATCCGGGCGCGCTCGCGCTCGACGACGATGCGGGTCGCAACCGACTGCACCCGCCCCGCCGAAAGCTTGGGAAGCACTTTCTTCCACAGCACCGGGCTGATCTCGTAGCCGTAGAGCCGGTCGAGTATCCGCCGGGTTTCTTGCGCGTCGACCAGATGTTCGTCGATGTCGCGGGGGTTGGCGACCGCCTGGGCGATGGCCCCCGCCGTGATCTCGTGGAACACCATGCGCCGAACCGGGATCTTGGGCTCGAGAGTCTTGACCAGGTGCCAGGCGATGGCCTCACCCTCGCGGTCCTCATCCGTGGCGAGGTAGAGCTCGTCGGCGTCCTTGATCAGCGCCTTGAGCTTGTTGACCTGTTGCTTGCGGTCAGGGCTGATGACGTAGAGCGGTTCGAAGTCGTGCTCGGTGTCGACGCCCAGTCGCGCCCAGGACTCGCCCTTGTACTTGGCGGGTACGTCAGCCGCGTTGCGTGGGAGGTCGCGGATGTGACCGATCGACGCCTCGACGACGAACCCCGGACCGAGGTACCCACCGATCGTCTTCGCCTTGGCCGGCGACTCGACGATCACCAGCTTCGTGCCGGTGCCCGCCTTCGCGCCCTTGCTCGCCACATGTGCTCCCACTCGTTGGTCGACGGCCGGCTAGGGAGTGCCGCCGTCGCGGACGGTACATGACGCAGGCAACGGCCGTGTTCATCGCACCGACGGCCAGACTGCTTCGCCACCATATGGAGGCTCGCCGACCAGCTCGGCCAACCGCCGCATTCTCTTGACCGAGGTGATGCGCCAACCCGGCCCGCCGCGGTGCCCTATCGATACGGCCGCCAGGCCGAGACGCGCCAGTTGAGCGCCACCGGTCAGGTGAATCGTGTCGTCCGGTTCGTCCGTGGCCAAGAGGTACCCGACCTCGTCGCTGGTGCCCGCGGCGATCGCCCACAGGCGCAGCCCGCCCGCGGTCAGGACGAAGCCCGGGGGCGGGCCTTCGCTGGCCCCGCGGGTCCAGCGGCCCGCCTGCCCGACGAGGTCCGGGTGGAGCGCCGTGCGTGCAGCGAGCCCGCCCTCGGCGGCGACGACGGCGTCGGCGGCACCGACGCCCCGGACGGCGAACGCCTCAGCCAGCGCGTCGGCACGCCAGCGGTCCGCGACGACCACCGACAACCTGGCGCCGCTTGCCGACCGGACCCAGTGACCCCCCGCGAGCAGCACGCCGTCGAGGTCATCCAGCGTCGGCTCTGCCGCCGCTGCCCCGAAGAGCGAGTACTGCATGCTCACGTTGTACCTGCCGCCGATGTCAGTGGTTGTTCAAGGATGCCTGGACGAGCCGAACAACGGTGGACAAAACACGCGGGCGGCTCCGGCGCGACGCCGGAACCGCCCGCCATGCGTTGGATCTCAGGCTGCGGCTGACTTCGCCGCCGCCGCGGGCTGACCTTCGGCGGGCATCTCGCCCATCGACACCGTGCGCCGCTTCGACACGATGACGGCCGCCGCGATGATCAGGAACGCGACGCCGGCGATGACGGCGCGCACCGCATTGCTCTTGTGGTCACCGATGCTGTACTTGATGACCGCCGGAGCGATGAGCACCGACACCAGGTTCATCACCTTGATCAGCGGGTTGATGGCGGGGCCCGCAGTGTCCTTGAACGGGTCACCTACCGTGTCGCCGATGACGGTCGCGGCGTGCGAGTCGCTGCCCTTGCCTCCGTACAGGCCGTCCTCGACCATCTTCTTCGCGTTGTCCCATGCGCCACCCGAGTTGGCCAGGAACACGGCCATCAGCACGCCGGCACCGATCGCGCCGGCGAGATAACCCGCCAGCGGTCCGGCACCGAACGCGAACCCGATCGTGATCGGCGCAAAGATCGCGAGCAGGCCAGGAGTCGCCAGCTCGCGCAGCGAGTCGCGGGTGCAGATGTCGACAACGCGGCTGTAGTCGGGCTTCTCGCTGAAGTCCATGATGCCGGGGTGCGTGCGGAACTGCTCGCGTACCTCGAAGACGACGCGCCCGGCCGCGCGGCCGACAGCACTGATCGCCAGACCGCTGAACAGGAACACGACCGCCGCACCGATTACGACACCGACGAGCACGTTCGGGGCCGCGACTTGAGGCGTGAAGATGCCGCTCGCCGCGTGGTTCTTGGCAAGCGCCGTGACAACCGCGTCGGTGAACGACCCGAACAGAGCGGTGGCGGCGAGCACGGCCGTCGCGATCGCGATGCCCTTCGTGATGGCCTTCGTGGTGTTGCCGACGGCGTCCAGATCGGTCAGGACGCGGGACCCGGCCTCGTCGATGTCGCCGCTCATCTCGGCGACGCCCTGCGCGTTGTCGCTGACCGGACCGAAGGTGTCCATCGACACGATGACCCCAGCGGTGGTGAGCAGGCCGCAGCCGGCAAGGGCCACTGCGAACAGCGCCACCGGCACCGATCCGAAGCCGAGCAGGAACGCGCCGAAGACCGCGAGCGCGATCAGCACCGCGGTGTAGACGGCGGACTCGAGACCCAGCGCGATGCCGGACAGGATGACCGTGGCCGGACCCGTGAGAGACGTCTTCGCGACGTCCTTGACCGGGCGGCGAACGGTGTCGGTGAAGTAGCCAGTGAGCTGCTGGATGATCACCGCCAGGACGATGCCGATGAGCACCGCCAGGAACGCGATGACCTTCGGGTTGCCGTCGATCTTGCTCGAGTCGCTCAGGTGCCCGAAGGCGCTGAAGCCGAGCACGCCGTGGAACCCGCTGAACTTGGCGGGCAGGTAGGTGAACGCGACGATCCCGACGAGCACGAGCGACACCAACGCCGAGATCATGAAGCCCCGGTTGATCGGTACCAGTCCGTTGCGGTCACCGGCGCGAAGCTTGGTGGTGAGGATGCCGACGACCGAGCTGATGATGCCGATCGCACCGATGATCAGCGGAAGGAGCAGGCCCTTGGCTCCGAACGCAGCCTGCCCCAGGATGAGCGCCGCTACGAGCGTGACCGCGTAGGACTCGAACAGGTCAGCCGCCATGCCGGCGCAGTCGCCGACGTTGTCGCCCACGTTGTCGGCGATCGTCGCCGCGTTGCGCGGGTCGTCTTCGGGGATACCTGCCTCGACCTTGCCGACGAGGTCGGCGCCGACGTCGGCGGCCTTGGTGAAGATGCCGCCGCCGACACGCATGAACATCGCGAGCAGCGCGCCACCGAAGCCGAAGCCTTCGAGCACGGTCGGCGCGTTGTCGTTGTAGACGAGCAGCACGATGCTGGCTCCGAGCAGACCGAGTCCGACCGTGAGCATGCCGACGATGCCGCCCGTGCGGAACGCGATGTGGAAGCCGCGCTCGCGACCCGTGCCGCCACCACGCGCAGCTGCGGCCACGCGGACGTTCGCGCGCGTCGCCAGCGTCATGCCGATGTAGCCGACGGTGGCCGAGAACGAGGCGCCGACGAGGAAGAACAGCGCGCGTCCGATGCGGACGTTGGTCGCCCCGTGGGCCACGTTCACCGGAAGGATGAACATCAGCGCGAAGACGATCACCGAGAAGACGGCCAGCGTCCGGAACTGGCGGTTGAGATACGCCGCCGCACCTTCCTGGACCGCCTTCGAGATCTCTTGCATCTTCGGCGTGCCCTGGTCTGCCTTGAGAACCTCGCGTACCAGGCTGTACGCGAAGAGCAGGGCGACGAGGGCAAGCGCCCCGATCACCACGACCATGCCCTTGTCGCCACCGGAGATCGCCAGTGGATTGTTGTTGCTCGCGATCGCCGGAGCGGCGATCAGGTGGTGCGCGGCCATGCAACTCCCCTAGGTCATGCGTCGGATCGAGGCAGGTGCTGAGTAGGTCAGCAGGTCAGCTGAGTCCTGGGCACCGTAGGACGCGACGTTCGCGCCGGGTGCCAATTGGCCGGAGTCTAGCCGGATTCACCACTGGCGCCATGACCAGGGTCACCCGATACCGAGCGGGCGCTTGTTCACCTGGATCGGCGACGTGCCCGGGCTCCCGGTGAGCTGTTCAGGGATCATCGGGGACGGTTCGTCGCGATCGACGACGTGCATGCGGCGCCGTGCGGCTGCTCGAACTGGTGCTCGACCACATCCGCGCACCGTGACCCGGCGAGCGGCTACGGCGACGGAGGTGCCCGACCTGCCCGCGCACTCGCCGTGACGCTCTCGGCACCGACCACCGGCAGCTGAAGGCGCACCACCACGCGGATGACGACGGTGCCGCTTCGACCACCGGGATCAAGCTTCGGAACGCATTGCTGAATCGTGGCGTGGTTGGCCGCGGCGATGTCGGCGGCGACCCGGCAGACCTCGACCGAGAGACCGATCTGGCCCGCCGCCGCGAGCGCCGCGAGATCGGCAGCGGCTTCGGCCCGATGTCTCGCCAGCACTGCCTGGGCACGCAAGGCGGCCGTACAAGCGACGGCGAGCACCAGGGCCAGGGTCGCAAGCACCCAGATCGTCGCGGCTCCGCGTTCACGATCGGCCTTCGCCCGCGACCTCACGGGGGCGCGGTGGGCTCGGCAGCGGCGACCGCGCGTTCGGTGATCGTGACCGCGGGCAGCAGCGACGTGGCCGGATGGAAGCGGAGGCTGACGACCGCGACGAGTTCATCGCCGGACCTCGAAACAGCGAGCGCGGCTCCCGGCGCGGCCAGTCGAGCGAGCTCGCCGCCCCGGCGCGTATCGCCGCGTGCCGCGGCGCGTGCGGCTTCGCGCGCCGCATCCTGCACTCGGACCCGGGCACCAGCCAGGGCGATCGCGCTCAGTGCCATGCCGAGCAGGAGCACGAGGACCGGCAAGCAGGCCGCGAGTTCGGCCGTCACCATGCCCTCGTCGCGCCTAGATCGCATGCAGAGCCGACTCGACCATCGAGCTGAGCGCAGCCGACACAGCCGGGCTACGCACGACCTTGTAGAGGACGACGGCGAACGCGGCCGCTGCGACGGTGCCCACTGCGTACTCCGCGGTGCTCATGCCGGCTTCATTGCCGTACACGTTGATTCGCTTGCCGGCCCGCTGGATCAGCCGCCGAATCCGCGCCATGTGAAACCTCCCCGATCGCGCATCTCCCACGCTGGAAGACGCTTCGTCGAGCTTGACCGACGCGACGGCACACAACCTGATCAGCGCAGGAGTTGTGGATACGCGCCAGCCCTGTGGATGGGCGGTGCCCGAGCGCAGCGATGGATGGCGTCGCCGACGACAACCTACTGGCGGTCCCGCAACACCCACGTAGCCCTGGGACGCGGAGGAACCGACCGTCCACGCTGTGGACTACGCAGCTGCCGGCTGTCGACGTTCAGCGGACCTGGCGTACGGGCGGGTCGGTGCCCCACAGCTTGTCCGCAGTCCAGGCGGTAGCCCCGAGTCGATGCGCGGTCGCCACGGCGATCCGGTCGGCGAGCGACATCCCGCTGCCCTGACGCCACAGATGGGCTGCACGCTCGGCATCGTCGGCCGACACCGGCTCGATCACCAGGTCGTAGCTCAACAGAAGGCCCCGTGCCAGCGTCCAGTCCTTACCGTGCGCAAGCAGCTTCTGTGCCGTCTCCGACCAATTCGCGGCGCTGCACGCTCCTCCAGCCAGCAGCTCCCGCTCGACGACGGCGGCACCGGTCTCATTCTCGAGGAAGCACAGCAAAGCCGAAGCGTCGAAGAGGTTCATGCCGCGTCTTCAGCAGCTGCCTGCCTGCGGCGCTCTGCAATCAGCTCGCCGACCAGGTCCAGACCCGAGAGGCCCTGCCGCACAAGGATCTTCGCCTGCTCCCGCGTCAGCAGCACTACTCCTGATGGAGTGTCAACCAACAGCAGATGCGCGCCGACATCCAGTTGCAGGCGCTCGCGGAGTTCCACGGGAACCACCAATCGGCCCCTGTCACCCAACACAACCGGGTACGTCCCACTCACGAGGGCAGAATACCACCAGCTAATCCTAAGTGGGCCTTTAATGGGCCCCAAGCCGCTCGTTGTCCGTGCGGCGGCCGCCGGCTGCTTCATGGTGCGGCGCCGTACAGGCCGTGAGCGAGGCCCATCACCTCGGGAATGACACCCAGGCAGACGAACGCGGGCAGGAAGCACAGGCCCAGCGGGGCCATCATCGCCACTCCGGCGCGATGCGCCCTGGCTTCAGCGGCACGGAGCACTTGCTGACGCTGGTCGGCGGCGAGTTGCTCGAAAGCGGCAGCCAGCCGCACTCCGCTCTCAGAGCTACGACACGCCACCCGCACGAGCTCGGCCAGCCCCTCGCCCCCATCGACGCACCGCCACGCCTCGACCGGGTCGGCGCCGAGTCGAAGCAGCCCAGCCACCTGTACGAGACGCGCAGAGATCCCGCTTCGTCCGGCCGGTGCCGCCAGGGCCAATGCGACGGACACCGGCTGGCCGGTGCGAAGGACGGCAGCGGCGAGATCGAGTACCAACGCCAGCGACGGATCCGGCGCGAATCGTGTCCGGCGCGCATGCCGCCGCGCGAGGACCACCTGAGCGGAAGGCATCGCGACCAGCGCCACGATCGCCCCGGTCAGGGGCCCGAGCAGAGCTACGCACACCAAGGCAGCGGAGCCCGCAACCGCCGCTGACAACCCGCGACCCGACAACAGCTTGACCTCGGGCGCTCGCGGCGCGCCGTCATCCGTGGGCGTCACATCCCGTGACGAGACACTCCGCGGCGCCGCCGCCAGCGCTCCGGCGAGCGCAGCCCAGGCAACGGCGGCGCTCACCCGCCTTCGGCCCGTCGGATCAGCCGGTGGCTGCACGCGATGCCGACCACGTCGAGGAGGGCACCGGCGCAGCACACCGCGCGACCAGCGGACGTGCCGAGCAGCATCGAGAGCGGTCGGGCTCCCATCGCCGCTCCGAGCGCGACTCCGAGAACGGGCAACCCCGCCAGCAACCCCGCCGACGAGCGCGCGCCCGCGACCGCCGCGGCAACACGCCTGCGCTGATCGTCACGTCCGGCGTGGTCGGCGGCGACTCGGCTCAGGATGTCCGCGAGCCGTGCCCCAGTCACCGCGGCCACAGACCACGCGTGCCCGATGTCGGCGAGCGCGGGGACGCTGCGCAGCAGTTCTGACGCGCCGGACGACGTCCGGTCGGCCCGGGCGGCTGCTCGCAGGTGCTCGGCGTGGCGCGGCGCCACCTCGGCAGCTGCGTCGAGCGCCGCGTCAGGTCGCGTTCCCGCCTCGAGCTCGGCCACGAGCAGGCGCGTCGCGGCGAGCACGTCACGTCGATCAGCGTCGCACCTGCGCCGCGTGACGGCGGCCGCACAGAGCCCGACCGCGGTCGCGCCGAGCGCACCGGTCGCCAGATCGATCGCGAGTCCGTCCACCACGCCGGCAGCGACCGTGGCGACCGCACAGGCCGTGGCGAGCACCGGCACCATCCCCGGCGAGAGCGACGCGATCTTCATCCGCACCATGCCCGCCGGCTCCCGACCCGGTAGCGGCACCAACCGGCCCGCGCCGCTCATCCGAGCTGCCCGCCTCGATGACCCCGACCCCGCGGGAGCACACCACAGGGCGCAGCCGACGAGGACCCACGCCAGTGCAGTCATCGCAGCAACTCAGGGACGCGGACTCCGCGCTCGGCCAGCAGCGCTGCCAGGCGGCCGCATCCTTCATCCGGTCCGGATCGCGCGGTCCACACCGGTGACACGGTGAGTCCGCCGCCACTTCGCCGCAGCAGCCCCACCTCGTCGACGAATCGTCGGCCCTGCCTACGCCTGAGGTGGATGACAACGTCGACAGCGCAGCCGACCAGGGTCGCCACATCCGCTGCGGACAGCCCGGCCAGTGCCCCAACGCAGCGAAGCGCGACGGCACATCGGCGGCGGAGTTCGCGTGGACCGTCGCCGCGCCGCCGTCGTGACCGGTGTTCAGCGCAACCGCCAACTCGACCATCTCCGCACCGCGGAACTCGCCGACCACCAACCGATCAGGGCGCATCCGCAGTGCCTGGCGGACCAGCTCGCGCAGCCCGATCGCTCCGGCACCCTCGACGTTCGCCGTGCGGGTGACGAGACGCACCACGTGCGGGTGGTCGATCACCAGCTCCGCGGCGTCTTCGATCACGATCAGGCGATCCTGCGAGGGCGCGGTGCCGAGGAGCGAACCGAGCAGGGTGGTCTTGCCCGTGCCTGTGCCTCCGCTGATCGTGAACGCCAGCCTGGCTGCGATGACCGCCTGCAGGACCTCTGCGACATCGGCCGGCATCGCGCCGCGACGCACCAAACCGGGCAGATCGTGGTGCTCGCGGGCGAGTACGCGTAACGACAGGGTGGTGCTGTCGGTGATCGGCGACAGCACGGCGTGAAACCGAGTGCCGTCGGGCAGTGCGGCGTCGGCGAACGGCATCGCGTCATCGAGACGGCGACCCGCGGCCGTCGCCAGGCGCCGGGCCAACCGCCGGACCGCGCTGTCGTCGGCGAAGCTGACCTGCGCGCGCTCCAGGCCTGACCCCGATCGATCCAGACGTCGTCCGGCCCGTTCACGAGGACGTCGGTGATGCCCGGTATGCCGAGCAACGGTTCGAGGGGACCCGCGCCGACGAGTTCGGCCTCTACCGAGCCGCGCAGGCGAGCCAGCGCGGCGTCGTCGACAATCTGCTCGGATTCGGCCCGAACGACGGTGTCCAGATCAACCGCGTCAGCAGCCATCCGCCGCCGCACCCGCGCGACGAGGTCGGTCATCCGGCCAGGCCGTCCAGCACGCCGGCCGCCACACGCATGGACGAACGGGGTAGCCGCCCACGACCGGATCCACGGCGGCAGGTGATCGCTGGCAGTTCGCCGAGCCGGGGCACGCCGGTGAGCACGCCCGCCTCGACACCCGGCACGCTGCCACGCCGCGTGACGACGCCGACGGGCACCTCGCCGAGCGCCGACACGACCGCCCGTGCACCCGCCAGGCCACCCACGTCGGCGTCGGCGTCGGCGTCGGCGTCGGCGATCACGATCACGAGATCGCAGCGGGCCGCCACCGCGACGTGCGTGTCGGACAGCCATCTGCCGATGTCGACGACGACGGGGCCGAGCAGCGCGGCCGCGTCGAGCACTTCGACCACTGAGGACGACGCGGGAATCGGACCGTCGGCCGCCAGCACCGACACGCCCCGCCAATGCGGCAAGCCGTTCGCGAGAACGACCGGATCCAAGCGGCCACCCTCGATGCGCACTCGTGACCAGCGAGCACCCGGCTCGTGCTCGATGCCGAGCAGAACGTCGATCCCCCCGCCCAGCACGTCGAGGTCGATGAGCACACCACGGCCGGCGACGGACGCGAGCGCCGCGACGAACGTCGAGGCATCTACGCCGCCACGGCCACCGATCACGCCGATGAGCGGCGAGGTCTTCACATCCACACCTCGATCCAAGCCGGACGCGATGCGTGCGGTACCCGGCCTCGACGCGCTGTGGACAGAGCACGGGCCTGTGGACGGTCGGCTTGACACGGTTGCGCCTAAGGCAGTTCAGATCCGCTGTCCGTATCCTGAATGATCGTGGTACCCGGGAGCGCACCATCGAATCGGCGCAGCGCCGCGTTCTTCGACCTCGACAAGACGATCATCGCGAAGTCGAGCGTGCTGGCCTTCGGCAAGCCGTTCTACCAAAGCGGACTGCTCAACCGGCGCGCCGTGCTGCGCAGTGCGTACGCGCAGTTCGTCTTCGCGCTCGCCGGCGCCGACGAAGACCAGATCGAGCGGATGCGCGCCTACCTGACCGCGATGTGCACCGGATGGGACGTCGCGCAGGTCAGCGAGATCGTGTCAGAGACCCTGCACGAGATCATCGATCCGATCGTCTACGACGAGGCCGTCGAGTTGATCAGCGAGCACAAGGCCGCCGGACGCGACGTCGTCATCGTGTCGTCGTCAGGTGAAGAGGTGGTGGCCCCGATCGGCGCCATGCTCGGCGCGGACGACGTCATCGCCACTCAGATGCTCGTCGCCGAAGGAAAGTACACCGGCGAGATCGGCCGCTACACCTACGGTCCGGCGAAGGCGGCGGCCATTCGGCAGCTCGCGTTCGAGCGGGACTACGACCTCGCGCGGTCCTACGCGTACTCCGATTCGGCGACCGACATCCCCATGCTCGAGTGCGTCGGTCACCCGTATGCGGTGAACGCCGACCGGGCTCTTCGCAAGGTCGCGACCGAACGGGGCTGGCCGATGCTGACGTTCTCGAACGCGGTTCCCCTGCGTGAACGGATCTCCGGACTGAGGCCGGAGCATCCGGCGGCGACGGCCACTGTCGTCGGGGCAGGGGTCGCCGCCGCGGGCTTGCTGTGGATGGCCTCGCGCCGCCGAACCTCGCGCGCCTGACCGCCGCCCCAAGCCTGTGTCGCGACTCTCGGGCGACACTCCGGGAAGGGCTTGTGCAACGGGTCCGCTGAGCGTCAAATAGCAACTACGGGTGAGCTTCGCGCATGGCGGTCCAGCCCCCACCGAGACCCACCCCGCACGGACGAACGGGCACCCACGCGGCGAACCCACCACGCAACAGGTGAGTCGACGCGGACCACGACATACCGCGGCCCGCGCCTGACAACACAAGGGCACGCCTGGTAACCCGACGCCGGTGCGTTGACGGCGCCGCGGGCAGCTGCGGCGCCGTCACTATGTGCACGGCGACTCGACCTCATCCCACTGCGCAGCACGCCCGGGCGATCACCTCGCACTACGCCCGGGCGATCGCCTCGCAGATGGCGGTCGCCTCGAGAGACCCGGCTACGACCGCGTCAGCACAGTGCCGCAACCACTGCGCCACGCCCTCGGCAGTACCTGTGCGATACGAGGCGATGGCGGCGTCGTACTCCGACTCCAGCTCACGATGCCCGGCCTCGAGCACGACGAGGGACTTCGGATCGAGCCCGCGCTCGATCAGCGTGAGCCGTGCGGCGACCCGAGCCACAACCCCGGTCGACGGGGCGAACGCGTCAAGAGCGAGCAACTCGCCGTGGACGATCGCGCCCACGACCACGGCCGGAGCCGAGGTCGTCGCCAACACCGAAGCCAGGGCGTCGAGGCGGGCGGC
>Ga0209014_10000373_pt1 | contig 26318 bp, 19 predicted proteins | sample BarGraNGADG00212_FD_184491 | JGI IMG/M metagenome (GOLD analysis project Ga0209014, IMG submission 184491) | Arctic peat soil microbial communities from Barrow, Alaska - Barrow Graham LP Ref core NGADG0002-212 (SPAdes) (version 2) | ecosystem: Environmental > Terrestrial > Soil > Wetlands >...
CCCGACTTCGGAGATCCTGGTGACCGTAGGGGCGTCCGAGGCGGTCGACCTCGCGCTCCGTGCGACGATCGATCCCGGCGACGAGGTGATCCTCCACGAGCCGTCGTACGTCGCGTACGTGCCGGCGGTGGTCTTCGCGGGCGGCGTCGTGCGCCACGTCGCGACCCGCTTCGAGGACGATTTCACGCTCGATCCGGCCGCCGTGGAGGCAACGATCACGCCGGCGACGAAGGCCCTGTTCCTCGGGTATCCCTGCAACCCGACCGGGGCCGTCCTCCCGGTGGCCGTCCAGGACGAGCTGGCGGCAATCGCGGTCCGCCATGACCTGCTCGTCTACTCCGACGAGATCTACGACCGCCTCGCCTACGGCGACTACCGGCACCGGGCGATGAGCGCCCTGCCGGGCATGCGCGAGCGGACGATCCTGATGGGCGGCTTCTCGAAGGCCTACGCGATGACCGGCTGGCGGGTCGGGTACGCGTGCGCGCCCGCCGGGATCCTGGAGGGGATCGTCAAGGTCCACCAGTACGGGATCATGTCGGCCCCGACGACCGCCCAGGATGCGGCGCTGGTCGCGATCACGACCGCCGACGCGGACGTCGAGGCGATGCGCTCGGAATACGACCGCCGCCGTCGGCTCCTCGTCGACGGGCTCAACGCGCTCGGCCTCGAGACGTTCGAGCCGCGCGGCGCCTTCTACGCGTTCCCGCGGATCACGTCGACCGGGCTGGACGACGAGACGTTCGTCGAGCGACTCATCACCGAGGAGCACGTGGCGGCGGTCCCGGGGAGCGCCTTCGGCCCGTCCGGCGCGGGCCATGTCCGGATGTGCTATGCGACCAGCTACGAGAAGCTCGAGGAGGCGCTGGCGCGGATCGGCCGGTTCGTCGCTCGCCAGGCGCAGACCTCCCAGGGCGCATAGCGCGCTCCGAGCCTACCGGGACCGTGGGCCTGGTGCGCCGTAGGGTCCGAGCGGGGTTGGAGCCGCGGCTTCTCGCTTGGCCCGGTACATCGCCACATCGGCGGCCTTGAGCAGCTCTTCTGCATCGCGGCCATCGTCTGGATACACGCCGATGCCGATGCTGACCGTGACCGTCGCGTCGCCGCCCGGCAGCGAGAACGGGGCGCCGATGGCCGCCTCGATCTTCTGTGCGAGCGCGATCGCATCGGGGCCAGCCCGGATCGCCTCCAGGAGAACCACGAACTCGTCGCCGCCGATGCGGGCGACCGTGTCGGCGGCTCGAAGGCTCTGGGTAAGCCTCTCTGCGACCCCCCGGAGCACCAGGTCGCCGACGTCATGCCCCCGAGAATCATTGATCCGCTTGAAGCCGTCGAGGTCGATGAAGAGGATCGCGAAGCTCGTCTCGTACCGCGCGGCCCGCACCAGAAGCTGGTTCAGGCGGTCGAACATGAGATAGCGGTTCGGCAGCCCGGTCAGCGTGTCGTGCGTGGCGAGATGCTCGAGGGTGATCTCGGCCCGCTTGAGCTCGTTGATCTCCCGCGTGATGCCGAGCAGCCCCACGACATTGCCCGCCGCGTCGTGCAGCGGCGTCTTCGTGGTCAGCGTCCAGTTCACCTGGCCACCTTCGAGGCGACGACTCTCCGTCAGGCCGATGATCGGCTCGTCGGTTTCCATGATCCTCAAGTCGTCGAGCATGGTGATCTCGCCGAACTCGCGGCCAAACAGCTCGATATCGGTCCTGCCGACGAGCTCCGCCGGATCGGCGCGTCCGAGGTCCAGCGCCATCTTCCGGTTCACGCGCACGAGCCGGCATTGACGATCCTTGAAGTAGATGCTGTCGACCATCGTCTCCATCAGGGAGCGAAACAGGAAGCCATCGTCGAGGGAGACGTCCGGCGACACCGTTACCACCTTCTGACGCGGATAGGTCCCACATGGCGCTGCGGCCGTTGTCGATCGCGTGGCCGGCGGCGCTCCAGTTGCGCGCATAGTGGACCTTCGATCGGCGTGCGGTATGGCCTGCACGCAGCCGGCATGGCCTGTACGCAGCCGGCCTTGCGGGCCGAGTTGCGCGAGCGCGCACCCGCGCCGTCGCGCTCAGCGCAGGGTGACGTCCACCCTGACGAGGCTCGTGCCGGGCGCCGGCAGGGGGACGACGGACCCCGCGATGGGCCGGCCGTCCACGAGCAGGGACACGGCATTCCCCGGGCCATCCCGCCGCGTGCGGATCTCGTAGGTCACGCCGCGGAAGGCGCGGCGGGCCTGGAAGCCGGGCCAGGACGCCGGGATCACGGGGGCGATCATCAAGCCCTCGAAGGTCGGCCGGATCCCCAGGATCCACTGCGTGGCGGCGACGAACGCCCAGGCGGCGGTCCCCGTCAGCCACGCGTTGCGGGCCATGCCGAACTGGGGATGTGCCGGCCCGCAGATGTTCTGGGAGTAGACGTAGGGCTCTGCCCGGTAGAGGTCCGCGTCGGCTTGGGCCAGGGGCAGGATCCGCCGGTGGTGGCGGAGCGCGTCGTCGCCACGGCCGAGCATGGCGGCTGCGATCACGAGCCACGTGTTGGCGTGGCAGAAGATCCCGCCGTTCTCCTTGGCTCCCGGCGGGTAGGTGGACGTGCCCCGGACTCGCTCGTCGCCGCCGTCGTATGGCGGCCAGAGGAGCGCGGTTCCGAATGGCGTCGCCAGGTGTTCCTCGACCGATGCCAGCGCCCGATCCGCACGGTCGCGCGGGGCGACCTCGCCGAGGATCGACCAGGTCTGCGGGTTCAGGTTGATGCGATGGCGCTCCTCGGCCGACACCCCGATGGGGAGGCCGTCGTCGTCGAACGCCCGGGCGTACCAGGCGCCGTCCCAGGCGACCGCGTTGACGATCCGCGCCATCTCGGCGTGAAGATCACCGAGGTGGGCGGCCTCCGTGGGACGGCTCGCGTGGCGACACACGTCAGCGAGGTCCAGGACGGTGCGGCAGAACAGCATCGCGCACCAGACGCTCTCGGCCTTGCCGGACCCATGGTCGACGTTGAGGGTGTCGTCCCAGTCGGCGAACCCGGCCCGCGGAAGGCCGTGGGGGCCGCGGTTGGCCAGCGTGAACTCGATCGCCTGGAGTACGTGCGACCAGATCGTCGCATCGCTGCCGTCGGCCCACGGGACGCGGTCGTCGAGGTACGCCAGATCGCCCGTCTCGCGCAGGTACGCGCACGTCGCGAGGACCAGCCAGAGGTGGTCGTCGGAGAACCACTGGGGCCAGGCGGGGAACTCCGCGGCGAGCCCCGGGCCGCCCTCGCCGGTGAGCGGGAATACCTGGTGCCAGGTGTGGCCGTCGCGGAACTGGAGCGCCCACGTGCGCGTGAGCGTCCCGCGGGCCTGCGCCGGCAGGCTGTGCATGGTCCCAAGCGTGTCCTGTGCAGAGTCCCGGGTTCCCATGCCGCGACCCAGCCCCGTCTCGTAGCCGGAGACGAAGCGTGACCAGTTGAGCGTCGTCCGGCACTGGACCTGGTTCCAAGCGTTCAGCATCTCGCTGAACTCGGGGTCAGGCGTCTCGACCGAGAAGCGTCCCAGGTACTCGCTCCAGTCGGCCCGAAGGTCGTCGAAGGCGCGGTCGACCTCCCATCGATCGGCGTAGCGCGCGACCACGGTCGCGATCTGCTCCGGGTGATCGGTCATGCCGAGGACGTACACGAGGCGCCGTTCCTCGCCCGGCCCGAGCTCGAGGTCGTGGGACAGCGACCCGATCGTGTTGCCGCGCGGCGAGCCGGCGTTCGTCGGGTCACCGGTCTCGACGACGACCGGCGCCGCGAGATCGCGGCAGCGGCCCACGAAGTCGTCCCGGTCGCCGGTCCAGCCCACCGGCGGCTCGCTGGCCCCGAGGAACGTGGTCGTCGCGCGGAAGCGCGTGGACGCGAGGACGGCGTTGCCCTCGCGCCGGCTCGACATGATGTGCTGCGACCAGTCCAGGTTCTGCTGGTCGCTCACGCTGTCGAAGTAGCCGAACTCGGCATACGAGAACGTGCGGATGCGGCGGGCCCGCCGGCCCGTGTTCCGGATCCGCACGACCCACAGCTCGCACGGGCAGGCCGCGTGGCCAGCGCCCGGTGGGACGAAGTACAGCAGCTCGCTCTCGATCCCGTCGAACGAGCTCCGGATCCGCGTGTAGCCGGGCCCGTGCCGGCACTCGTAGTCCTCCACGTCTCCCTTGACGGGTTGCCAGGTGGGGCTCCAGAAGCGCCCGGTCGCCTGGTCCCGCAGGTAGACGTAGCGTCCCGGCTGGTCGGCCGGGATCGCGTTGTAGCGGTAGCGGGTGGCGCGGCGCTCGCGAGGATCGCGGTCGAACGAGAAGCCGCCCGCGGTGTTCGAGATGATCCCGCCGTAGCCGCCCTGCCCGAGGTAGTTGATCCAGGGCGTCGGCGTGTCGGGCCGGCGGATCACGTATTCGTGGGTCGTGGCGTCGAGGTGCCCGTACGGGGAGACCGCCGGCGGCTCCGCGACCGATCTCACGGGGTCGCCTCGACGACATCCTCCACCGGCGCCTCGACGAATGCCTCCACCTCGATCACCGCCCCGGTCGAGGACGGCAGCGGGACCAGGTTGCCCTCGATCGTCCGACCGTCGACGCGGAGCCGGGACACGCGGCCGGACGTGCCCGGCCGCTTCCGGACCGCGATACGGTAGGTCGCGCCCCGGAAGCGTCGCGTCGCCGTGAAGTCGCCCCACGCGACGGGCACGCACGGATCGATGCGCAGGCCGTCGTGCTCGGGCCGGATGCCCAGGATCCACTGGCTGATCGCGACGAAGTTCCAGGCTGCCGTCCCCGTCAGCCAGGTGTTCTTCGCCTCGCCGGGGGTCGCCGCGTCCGCTCCCGCGATCATCTGGGCGTAGACGTACGGCTCGCCTCGGTGCGTCTCCGAGAGATCCTCCCGCGCCGATGGGTTGATCCGGAGGTAGTAGTCCAGCGCCGCATCGCCGTTCCGGACCCGCGTCTCGCCGATCATCACCCAGGGATTCGTGTGGCAGAAGACGCCCGCGTTCTCCTTGTATCCGCCCGGGTAGGTGGAGATCTCACCGAGGTGCAGGTGATACCGGCTGAAGGCCGGCTGGAGCACCACGATCCCGTGGGCGGTCGCCAGGCGCTCGCGGACCGAATCGAGCGCGGTCCGTGCCCGCCCATCGTCGATCCCGATGCCGGCCAGGACGCACATTCCCTGGGGCTCGATGAAGATCTGGCCCTCGTCGTTCTCCGCGGACCCGACGGGCCGGCCGAAGAAGTCGTAGGCGCGCCGGAACCAGGCGCCGTCCCAGCCGTGCTGATCGACCGCCCGGCGCATCTCCGATGCAGCGGCAAGGGAACGCGTGGCCTCGGCTGCGTCGCCGCGGAGCGCGGCGATCGCGGCGAGCTCGCCCGCGGCCAGCACGAAGAGGGCCGCGATGAAGACCGACTCGGCGACCCCGCCGCTTCGGTTCTCGGTCGTCTGGAAGGATTCGCCGGGCGTCTCCGAGAAGCAGTTGAGGTTGAGGCAGTCGTTCCAGTCGGCGCGGCCGATGAGCGGCAGGCCGTGCGGCCCGAGGCGGTCGAGCGTGTACTGGATCGACCGCTGGAGATGCTCGTAGAGCGGACGCTCGGTTCCCGGCTGGTTGTCGAACGGCAGCGCCTCGTCGAGGATCGACGAATCGCCGGTCTCCTTGAGGTATGCCGCGACGGAGAGCACGAGCCACGCGGGGTCATCGTTGAACCCGGACCCGATGTCGTTGTTGCCGCGCTTCGTGAGCGGCTGGTACTGGTGGTACGCCCCACCCGTCGGCAGCTGCGTCGAGGCGACGTCGAGGAGTCGCTCGCGCGCCCGGGCGGGGACGAGGTGGACGAAGCCCAGCAGGTCCTGGCTCGTGTCGCGGAACCCCATCCCGCGGCCGATGCCCGACTCGAACAGCGAGGCGGAGCGCGACATGTTGAAGGTGACCATGCACTGGTACGGGTTCCAGATGTTGACCATCCGGTCGACGTGCTCGTTGCCGGTCTCCGCCCGGCAGATCCCGAGGAGGTCTGTCCACCGCGATCGGAGCGCCTCGAACGCGTCGGCGACGACGTCGGGCTGCAGGTACCGGGCGATCGTCCGCCGGACGCGCCGCTTGTCGATCGTCTGCGATCCGGGAGGATCGAACTTGGCGTCCGCCGGGTTCTCCGCGTAGCCCAGGAGGAAGACGATCTCCCTGGTCTCGCCCGGGCGCAGCTCGAGACGGACATGGTGCGAGCCCGACGGCTGCCACCCGTGGGCGATCGAATTGGACGCGAAGCCCCGCTCGACGGCGATCGGGCGGTCCCAGCTCCGGTACGGCCCCAGGAATGCGTCGCGCTGCGTGTCGAAGCCGGCGAGCGGCTCGGAGCAGGCGAAGAACGCGAAGTGGTTGCGCCGTTCGCGGTACTCGGTCTTGTGGTAGATGACGCCGTCCTCGACCTCCACCTCGCCCACCGAGTAGTTGCGCTGGAAGTTGGTGGCGTCGTCCTGGGCATCCCAGAGGCAGAACTCGACGGAGCTGAACAGGGAAAGCGTCGCAGGGACGGCCCGCTCGTTCGCGACCCGAACCCGCCAGACCTCCAGGGTCTCCCCCGCGGGAACGAAGTAGAGCGTCTCCGCACGGATGCCCTGGTAGCGCGACGAGATGATGGAGTAGCCCAGGCCGTGACGGCACGTGTAGTCCTCCAGGTCCCGCTGGGTCGGCTGCCAGCTGGGGCTCCAGTAGTCGCCGGAGGCGTCGTCGCGGAGGTAGACATACCGGCCGCCGAGGTCGAGCGGGGCGTTGTTGTAGCGGTAGCGCGTCAGCCGCCGGAGCCGGGCATCGCGGTAGAAGGAGTACCCGCCGGCGGTGTTCGAGATGATCCCGAAGTACTCCTCGCTGCCGAGGTAGTTGATCCATGGCAGCGGCGTGTCCGGGCGCGTGATGACGTACTCGCGCCGTACGTCGTCGAAATGGCCGTAGCGCATGGGTGACCTCTTCCGCGGCGTGCCGGTCAGGACCGCGACCGAACGAAATCGATGACCTCGGAGAGGGATCCGTGGGCCATGCACACCACCGTGTCGGCGCCGCCGTAGTAGATCGTCAGCCGGTCCGCCGGCTGGTCCACCAGCGCGGCGCACGGAAACGCGACATTCGGGACATCGCCGACCTGCTCGTACACGACCTGGGGAGAGAGGAGGTAGTCCCGGCTGCGGGCGATCACCTTCCACGGCTCGTCGAGGTCGAGCAACGCCGCGCCCATCGAGTAGACGTACCCGTTGCAGGACGTCAGCACGCCGTGGTAGATGAGGAGCCAGCCCTCCGGCGTCTCGATCGGCGTCGGCCCCGCGCCGATCTTCGTGGACTCCCACGTCCACCCGATGGGCGCCATGACGTGGCGATGGCGGCCCCAGTGGACCAGGTCGGGGCTCTCCGAGAAGAAGATGTCGCCGAACGGGGTGTGCCCGTTGTCGCTGGGTCGGCTGAGCATGGCGTAGGCGCCGCCGATGCGACGGGGGAACAGGACCCCGTTGCGGTTGAACGGCAGGAAGGCGTTGTCGAGCTGGTGGAACGTCTCGAAGTCGTGCGTGTACCCCACGCCGATCGTGGGACCGTGGTAGCCGTTGCACCAGGTGACGTAGTAGCGGTCCTCGAGCCAGGTCACGCGCGGGTCGTAGGCGTGCTCGAACCTGGCCTGGATCTCGGGGACCCGGGCGTCCGCCGCCGCGAACTCGATCGGCTGCGGCGAGATCCGCCACGCGACGCCGTCCGCGCTGCGGCCCGCGTGGACGTTCATGGCTCGCGTGGTGTCGTCGACCCGAAAGACGCCGGCATACCCATCCCCGAACGGGACCACGGCCGAGTTGAAGATGCTGTTCGATCGCGGCAGGAGGTCGCGCCCGATGATCGGGTTCCGCGACGACCGCCAGATCACGCCGGTCGAGCCCGCGGGCCGGTCCTCCCAGGGGATGGGGGCACTGCCATGCGGTGAGAGCGCGAGGTCCCGCGCCGGCGGGGGCGTCGTCATCGGGGTTCCCTTTCGCGTCCGGGTGTCGGTGTCTCGCCTCGCTGCATGGTCAGGCCCGGGAACCCCCGGTCCCGGCCCCGACGTCGACCGGGAGGCGTCCCGAGCGCGCCACGGCACCCATGAAGCGCCCACTGTCGCGGACGCGCCGCTCCAGCGTCCGGTAGTCCACGTGGACGATGCCGAAGCGCGGATCGTAGCCCAGGGCCCACTCGAAGTTGTCGAGCAGCGACCACGCGAAGTAGCCGCGCAGGGGGACGCCCCGGTCGAGCGCGTCGAGCGCAGCCTCGAGGTGCCGGCGCAGGAAGCTCACGCGCGCCGGGTCCCGCGTCGGGTCTGCCGCGTCGACCGGGTAGGCGGCGCCGTTCTCGGTGACGTAGAGCGGGAGGGCGCCGGTCCGCGACACGACGAACTCCAGCACCTCGACGAGGCCGGCCGGGTAGACCTCCCAGCCCATCCCCGTCAGCTCCGGCGGTTCGACAGGCTCGATCGAGGTGTGGCGCGGGGACGAGACCCGGCGCTGGTTGTAGTAGTTGATCCCGAGGAAGTCGATCGGCGCGGCGATCAGCGCCATGTCTCCCGCCCTGACCTCGGCTCGAACCTGTCCCGCGGCCCACGCCGGGGCCTCCGGATACCCGCGCCCGACGAGCGGGTCGAGATACCAGCGGTTCAGCCAGGCGTGCTCCGCAGACGCCGCCTCGAGGTCGAGCGGGTGGGTGGAGGCGGGGTGCTGGGGCGAGAGGTTGAGGACGATCCCGGCGGCCGTCGTGGGCGCCGCCGCGCGGATCGCCTGCATGCCCAGGGCGTGTCCGACCAGGAGGTGATGGGAGGCGGCAAGCGCCGCGGCGGGGTCGCTGCGCCCCGGGGCGTGCGTGCCGATCCGGTAGCCGTGATCGGCGACGACCCATGGCTCGTTCAGGGTGGCGATGCTGCGGACCCGGTCGCCGAGCCGCGCGGCAACGACCCCGGCATAGTCGGCGAACGCGTCGGCGGTCGCGCGGACGGGCCACCCGCCGGCATCCTCGAGCGCCTGGGGCAGGTCCCAGTGGTAGAGCGTCAGGAACGGCGCGATGTCGTGGGCCAGCAGCTCGTCGACGAGCCGTTCGTAGAAGTCGAGCCCCCGCTCGTTCACGGCGCCGGTCCCGTCCGGGATCACCCGCGACCACGACACCGAGAAACGGTAGGCGTTGAGGCCGAGCCCGGCGATGAGGGCCACGTCGTCGCGATAGCGGTGGTAATGGTCACACGCCACGTCACCGGTGTCGCCGTCGAGGACGCGGCCCGGGGTGTGCGAGAAGCGGTCCCAGATCGACTCGCCGCGGCCGTCCTCGTGGACGGCTCCCTCGATCTGGTACGAGGCCGTTGCCGCGCCCCACGTGAAGTCACCAGGGAAGGATCGAGATTCCACTCCAGCTCCTCGGAATTGGAAGCGCACACATATCGACTTGGTGACGCGATGGAATCGCCTCGCCGCGAATGGTACAGCATCACCTTGACAGCGCGGTTGCGGTTCGGTAACTTTGGAAGCGTTTCCATTTCTGGCGAGGGTTGGCATCCGGGTGGACGAGCTGGCGCGACTGAGCGGCGTGTCACGGGCGACCGTCTCGCGGGTGATCAACGGCGGCTCCGTCTCCGAGAAGACCCGTCGCCGCGTTGAGCACATGCTCGCGGAGACGGGCTACCGGCCCAACCTTGCCGCCCGCTCGCTCGCATCGGGGCGCTCCGGGGTCGTCGGCGTCGTGATGCACATCGACCCGCACCTGCTCTTCCGCGACGTGTACTTCGGGCAGCTGCTCCAAGGGATGAGCGACGAGTTCGTGGACCTGGCTGCCGGGATGATGCTGTGGCTGGGGAACCGCACGAAGGAAGAGACGCTCGACAACATCCTCTCCATGGGCCTCGTGGACGGGGTCATCGTGACCGCCCATTACCGCGAGGACCCGCTCGTCGACGGCCTTCTCGCGTCCAATCTCCCGACGATCCTGGTGGGGCATCGTCGCCATGATCGGACGGCGAGCTACGTCGACGTCGACCATGTGCATGCCGCCGACAGCGTGACGTCGCACCTGATCCAGATCGGCCGAATGCGCATCGGGCACATCACCGGGATGCGGGGCACCGTCGCGGCCGAGGATCGGATCACCGGCTATCGACGCGCGATGGAGCGGGCGGGGCTGTCGACGGACGGCCTGATGGTGGATGGCGACTTCAACGCGCCCTCCGGCGTCACCGGGGCCGAGGTGCTCCTCGAGCGCCGCTGCGACGCGATCTTCTGCGCCAACGACGCCACCGCCATGGGCGCCCTCGAGACGATCCGCGCCCAGGGTCTCGGTGTGCCCGATGACGTTGCCCTTGCCGGCTTCGACGACCTCGACTTTGCCGCCCGCCTCGACCCGCCGCTCACGACCGTCCGCCAGGGCGTTCGTGAACAGGGCGCCGAGGCGGCGCGCACGCTGTTCCAGCTCATGGCCGACCGCGATGGCACGCCGCGCCGCGTGATCCTGCCGACGGAGCTGGTCATTCGCCAGTCGACGGTGGGAGGTGTGACGCGCCCCTGAGACGTTCGATCGCTCCCATCGCTGGTGGGAGCACATCGCGAGGATCATGGAGGAGTTCACGAATGGCACAGAGGCATCGAATCGTTGCCCTGCTCGCGGTCCTGAGCCTGGTGGCGACGGCCTGCTCGAGCGGAGCCACCACGGCGCCGTCCGTCGCGCCGTCGGCTGCCGCGTCGTCGGCCGCATCCGCGGCCGCGCCCGCTTCCCCGTCCGCGGCGCCGTCGGCGGCCGCGGTCGTCGACTACCCGCGCGCCGAGACGCTCTACACGAGCGGCAAGCAGTACGGCGCCCCGTCCACCTGGAACCCGCTCGATCCGAACTCGGCGACGGGGACCGTGGGCCTCCAGTACGAGACCCTGTTCCTGTACGACCCGCAGAAGGACGAGTTCAAGCCGTGGCTCGCCGAGAGCGCGTCGTGGACCAGCCCGACCGAGTACACGATCAAGGTCCGCCAGGGCGTCACGTGGTCCGATGGCCAGCCGTTCACCGCGGATGACGTCGCGTTCACGATCGGCCTCGCCAAGATCAAGGCCCTCGGCTCCAACATCTGGGACTACGTCACGGATGCGACCGCGACCGACCCCGCGACCGTCGTCGTCAAGTTCAACAACCCGGCCTACCAGGAGTGGGCGACCTGGACCTACAACAGCCCGATCCTCCCGAAGCACGTCTGGTCGTCGCTGGCCAATGAGGACATCCTCAAGACCACGAACGAGAACGGCGTCGGGACGGGCCCCTACATGTACAAGACCCATGCGGATGACCGCATGGTCTGGGTCAAGAACGACAACTGGTGGGCCAAGACGGCGCTCAACCTGGACGTCAAGCCCAAGTACATCGTCGACATCGTCAACGGCGCCAACAGCGTCGCGCTCGGCATGGTGCTCCAGGGCGGCCTCGACCTGAGCAACAACTTCCTGCCGGGCATCGGCGAGCTCGTCAACCGCGGCTACGTGAAGACCTACTACCCGGCGGCGCCGTACATGCTGTCGGCGAACACGGCCTGGCTCGTCACGAACGACAAGAAGACGCCGACCAGCGACCCGGCGTTCCGCAAGGCGATTGCGTACGCCATCAACGTCCCGCAGATCGTCAGCAATGCCTATGCGAACATCGTCGCGCCGGCCAACCCGACCGGCCTGCTCCCCTCGTGGGACAAGTACGTCGACAAGGCCGTCGTGGCCGATCTCGGCACGAAGTACGACGTCGCCAAGGCCAAGGCGACCCTGGCCGCCGCCGGCTACAAGGCGGGCGCTGATGGCTTCGTCACCAACAAGGATGGCTCACCGATCAAGCTGACCATCTCCGTCCCGACCGGCTGGTCGGACTGGGAGGCGGCGCGAGACATCATCATCACCAGCCTGAAGGCCGCCGGGATCAACGTCGAGTCGAAGCCTCTCGACTACAACGGCCTCGTCGCGGCTCGGAACGCCGGCGACTTCGACCTTGTCATCAACAACGAGGTCCAGCTCGGCAACACGCCGTGGAACTACTACGACTACATCTTCCACATGCCCCTCATGCAGGGCGCTGCGAAGAACCGGAACTACGGCGGATACGAGAACCCGGACGCCTGGGCACTCGTGCAGCAGCTGGACAAGACTCCCGTCACGGACGTGGCCGGGATGCAGGCGATCACGTCCAAGCTCCAGAAGATCCAGCTCACGGACCTTCCGGTCATTCCCATGTGGTACAACGGGCTCTGGTCGCAGGTCAGCAACACGGTCTGGACCAACTGGCCTTCGAGCGCCGATGGCAGCAACCACTGGCTTCCATCGACATGGAACGGCTACTGGCAGATGGGTGCCGTCTTGATGCTCACCGAGCTCAAGCCGGTTCCGCCCGCCCAGTAGGCTCCGTAGACACACGTCCCTCCCCCCGCCCGGCGGGGGGAGGGACGTCCACGCCCGACCCGTCGGCGGGCGACCAGGGGACACCCATTGCGACGCTACTTCGGGCGCAAGCTCCTCATCTACGCGGCCACGTTCTTCATCGCGGCCACGATCGACTGGCTGATCCCGCGGTTCATGCCCGGGGACCCGGTCCAGAGCCTGGTCAGCCGGACGGGGTTCGGGCTCAGCCCTGAGGGATCGCAGGCGCTCGTCACGTACTACAACAACCTGTTCGGGCTGAACCGCCCGATCTGGGAGCAATATTTCAACTTCTGGGCGTCACTGCTCCACGGGGACCTCGGCCGCAGCGTCTACCTGACCGGCCGGCCCGTGACGAGCGTGATCCTCAGCGCCGTTCCGTACACCCTGGCTCTGCTCATTCCTGCCGTCCTGCTGAGCTGGTGGGTGGGGAACACGATCGGGGCGCGGGCCGCCCGCCGGAAGTGGCTCGACAACACGGTCCTGCCGGTCGGCTACGTGCTGACCGCCACGCCGTACATGTGGCTCGCCATCGTCCTTGCGTGGGTGCTCGGCTTCATCTTCAACATCTTCCCGATCTCCGGCGGGTACAGCTACTCGCTGGAGCCCACTCTGACCTGGAAGTTCATCGGGAGCCTCTTCTCGCACTGGGTCCTGCCCTTCGCCTCGCTCTTCCTCGTCGGGCTCGGCGGCTGGGCCATCGGGATGCGCAACATGATCATCTACGAGCTCGAGGCGGACTACTCGCGCTACCTCGAGGCGCTCGGCGCGCCGAGCCGGCTCGTCCGCAAATACGCGTTCCGGAACGCGATGCTGCCGCAGATCACCGGGTTGGCATTGAGCCTGGGCGTGGTCGTTGCCGGCGCGCTCGTGACGGAGATCGTGTTCTCCTACCCGGGGCTCGGCAAGCTGCTGCTGGCCTCGATCCAGAACCAGGACTTCTTCCTGCTCCAGGGCATCTTCCTGTTCATCATCGTCGGCGTGCTCGTCGCCAACTTCATCGTCGACATCGCCTACGTGATCGTCGACCCGCGGGTGCGCGTCGCAATGAGCGGAGAAGAAGCATGACGACCGGAGCGCCCTCAGCGGGCGCGCAGACCCCGGACGTCGTGCAGGGCCCCCAGGGCGTGCCGACGGTCCCCGGCGCGGTCCCGGTGGGCGGGCGCCCCGATCCACGACCGATGAGCCGCCGCGGCGAGATCCTGTATTTCGCGCTGCGGACGAAGAAGGTGATCATCGGGCTGGCGATCATCGCGTTCTTCGTCGTCCTCGCCGTGATCGGCCCGATCATCCGGCCGGGCGATCCGGATGCGCTCATCGGGCCGCTGGGCGCCTCGCCGTCCGCCGACTGGTGGTTCGGGACCACCTCGTTCGGGCAGGACATCTTCGCCCAGTTCGTGTACAGCCTCGGCTCCACGTTCCTCGTCGGCGCGCTCGGCGGGGGGCTCGCGGCGATCATCGGGATGACCGTCGGCTTCGTGGCCGGATATCGGGGTGGCTGGGTCGACGAGGTCCTGAACATGATCACGAACGTGGTCCTCGTGATCCCGACCCTCGCCCTCCTCCTCGTCGCGGCGGCCTACCTGTCGGCCCGCGGCGTGGTCGTGGAGGCGCTCTTCATCGGCCTCACGTCGTGGCCGTGGGCCGCCCGGGCCATTCGCGCCCAGACCTTCTCCCTGAGGTCACGGGAGTTCGTGAGCCTCGCCCGCATGAGCGGGGTCCGCGGCATGCGGATCGTCTTCGGCGAGATTGCGCCGAACATGAGCTCATACCTGTTCCTGACCTTCATCCTGCTCTTCGGGGGAGCGATCCTGATCGCCGCCACGCTGGACTTCATCGGGCTGGGTCCGACGACCGGGTCGTCCCTCGGGCTGATGATGTACGACGCGGTCGCCTGGAGCGCCCTCCAGCTCGGCCTGTGGTGGTGGTTCATCCCCCCCGGCGTGGCGATCACCGCCATCGTCGGCGCGCTCTACATCACGAACGTGGGCCTCGACGAGGTCTTCAACCCCAAGCTGAGGAACACGTGAGCCTCCAGGTAACGGACCTCCGCGTCTACTACCGGACGCTCGCCGGCGACGTCCAGGCCCTCGACGGGGTCACCTTCGGCATCGCGGACGGCGAGATCATGGGCCTCGCGGGCGAGTCCGGCTGCGGCAAGTCGACCCTCGGCAACAGCCTCATCCGGATGGAGGGGCGGATGCGCCACGTGGGCGGGACGGTCACGCTCGACGGGGTCCCGCTCCCGATCGACGACCAGGACGAGATGAACCATTTCCGTTTCGCCGAGGTCTCGCTCATCCCCCAATACGCCATGAGCGCCCTGAACCCGACACGCAAGATCGGGAAGATGGTGGGGGAGCTCCTGGCAACGCGCGGGGTGCGATTCCGCGACATCCGCGAGGAGCTGGAACGCCGCCTCGAGCTCGTCGGCCTGGCCCGGGACGTCCTCGACCGGTACCCGATCGAGCTCTCCGGCGGCATGAAGCAGCGGATGGTGATGGTCCTCTCGACGCTCCTGAACCCGTCACTGCTGATCGCCGACGAGATCACGTCGGCCCTCGACGTGTCGAGCCAGCGCGCGGTCGCCCAGACGCTTGTCGAGTTCCGCGACCGGGGCTTCGTCAAGAGCATGATCGTGGTCACGCATGACGTCTCGATCCTGTACCAGATCTCGAACACGCTGGCGATCATGTACGCCGGCAAGCTGGCCGAGAAAGCCCCGACCGACGTGATCATGTCGCGGCCACGCCATCCCTATACGCGCCTGCTGATCTCCTCGCTCCCGGAGATCGGCGTGCGGTTCGAGGAGCAGCGCCTGACAGGCATCCCCGGGACGCCGCCACCACTCCTGAACCCGCCCACCGGCTGCCGATTCCGGGATCGCTGTCCCATCGCGATCGCGAGGTGTGCGGAGGAGGAGCCCCCCTTCGTCGAGATCGAGCCGGGCCACTCCGTGGCCTGCTGGATGGCCTCCTGATGCTGACGCTCGAGCGGGTCTCCAAGACCTACAAGGTTGGCCTCTTCGGCGGGACCGATCTCCCGGCTGTCCGCGACGTGAGCTTCTCGCTCCAGCCCGGCGAGGTGATCTCGCTGATCGGCGAGAGCGGGAGCGGCAAATCCACGATCGGCAAGATGATCCTGCGGCTGCTGTCCGTGAACGGCGGCACGATCACCCACGATGGGACCGACATCGCGACGCTCCGCGGGTCCGGGCTGCGCTCGTACTACCAGACCGTCCAGGGCGTGTTCCAGGACCCGTTCAGCTCGTTCAACCCGATCTTCAAGGCGGACCACGTCTTCGGCCTGATCCGGGGCGTCTACTTCGGATCGGCGTCGGCCGCCGACTGGCAGCGCCGGCTGGAGGACGCGCTGGAGGCGGTCACCCTCGATCCCGCCCAGGTCCTCCACAAGTACCCGCACCAGCTGAGCGGTGGGCAGCTGCAGCGTCTCCTCATCGCGCGGGCGCTGCTGCTCGACACGCGATACCTCGTTGCCGACGAGATCATCAGCATGCTCGACGCGTCGACCCGGATCGACGTGCTGAACCTGCTCGGCGATCTCAAGGCGCGCGGCCTCGGGATCCTGTTCATCACCCACGACCTCTCGCTCGGCAATTACATCAGCGAACGCACCGTGATCCTGCGTCGGGGACGGATCGTGGAGATGGGTACCACGGCGGCCGTCTTCGGGCATCCGATCCACCCCTACACGCGGATGCTCATCGCGTCCGTCCCCCGGCTCCACGAGAAGTGGGGACAGATCGACGCCGGGGTCCGGGCCGGATCGGGCTGGACGCCCGCGCCGACCGAGCTGTGCCGCTACCACGGGGCGCTGCCCGATGGCGCGACCGGTGGGAGCCTCGCCGGCCCCGCGGGGTCGGGCCTGGCCGAGCTCGAGGCGGGCCACTTCGCGGGCTGCGTCGCGCCCAGGGCCGACGGCACCTGCGGGGGACGCCCGTCGGTCGCGGCCTGAGCATCGCCCGTCGCGGCGTTTGCCCGGGGTCGCCGTGAGCGGCGCCCGGGGTTGCCCGGGGTCGGCGCAGGGACGGGCCCTATGCGACACTGCGTGGCATGCTCGCCATGACCCCTGACACGATCGGCCGCGTGGCGGCCACCCCCGCATGACGGCGACGTCCGCATGACCGGCCCCGCGACGCGCCCGGGCGAGCCAGACGCCGCCCGCTGGGAAGCGGTCATCGGGATCGAGGTGCACTGCCAGGTCCGGACCGCGAGCAAGATGTTCTGCGCCTGCGCGGTCCCGCACCCGGACGCCGCGCCGAACACGCACACCTGCCCGGTCTGCCTCGGCCTGCCGGGCACGCTTCCCACCCTCAACCGGCGGGCCGTGGAGCACGTGCTGGCAACCGGTGCCGCGATCGGGGCGGCCGCGCCTGCCACCACGCGCTGGGATCGCAAGAACTACTTCTACCCTGACCTCCCCAAGGGCTACCAGATCAGCCAGTACGACCTTCCGCTGGCGGCGAACGGCTCGCTCACGTTCCTGACCTCCGAGGGTCCCATCACGATCAGGATCCGGCGCGCGCACCTGGAGGAGGACACGGCAAAGCTGGTCCACGCGGCCGGCCCCGAAGGGAGCAGGGTGAGCCTCGTGGACTTCAACCGCTCCAGCGTGCCGCTCATGGAGATCGTCACCGAGCCCGACGTGCGGACCGCCGAACAGGCGCGCCGCTACGCCGAGGAGCTCCGGCTCCTGCTCCGGGCGATCGACGTCTCCGACGCGGAGATGGAGAACGGCCAGATGCGGGTGGAGGCGAACGTGTCGCTGCGCCTCCGCGGCACGGAGCCGTTCGGGATCCGGACCGAGGTCAAGAACATGAACTCGTTCCGCGCGGTGGAGCGCGCGGTTGCCCACGAGATCGAGCGCCAGGCGGCTGCGCTCGACGCCGGCGAGACGCTCCGCCAGGAGACGCGTGGCTGGGACGACGCGAGGGGCGCCACCTACGTGATGCGGGTGAAGGAGGACTCGGACGACTACCGATACTTCCCGGAGCCCGACCTGCCGCCGCTCCATCTGGACGCCGAGTGGCTCGCCGAGATCCGGGCTGCGCTCCCGGAGCTGCCCGCGGCCAGGCGGGCCCGCTATCGCGACGAGCTTGGTCTCTCTCCGTACGACGCGGCCGTCATCGTTGCGGATGAGACGATGAGCGCCGCATTCGAGGTCCTGCTCACGGCCGGCCCGGACCTCCCCGCGAAGGAGCTCGCGAACTTCGTGAGCGGCGACTACGGCCGGGTGGCCAAGGAGAGCCCGGAACGGACCGCGGCCGGCCTCGTCGGTCGTGCCGACGCGGCCTCGCTCGTCCACGTCCTGCGCGAGGTCCTGGCAGGCCACCTCTCCCGTCCGAACGCCAAGGAGGTCGTGGCGCTGCACGTGGAATCCGGCCGACCCGCGGCGGAGCTGATCGCCGAGCACGGCTTCGCCCAGATCTCCGATTCGGGAGCCCTCGCTGCGATCCTCGACGGGGTCCTCGCTGCGAATCCGGCGGCCGTCGCCGACTACCGCGCCGGGAAGGCCCAGGCGGCCGGTTTCCTCGTTGGCCAGGTGATGAAGGCGACCCGGGGCCAGGCGAATGCCGCCCTCGTGCAGGCCGCGCTCCGGGCGCGGCTCGAGGGCGGGGGAGGGGAGCCAGCATGAACCCGCTCGCCCTCGTCCTTGTCGTCGCCGGGGTCGCGTTCGTCGCATTCGGCCTGTGGCGAGCGCGCAGGCCGTGGGGGCGCTACCAGGCGCTCCGCGCGCAGGAAGCCAACGCGGAGCGCTACCGCGCCTGGCGTGGCGGTCCCGGCCGCGCCGTCGGCGACACGACCGGGGCCGACGTCATGAAGTCGCTCCTGCGCTCGCGCGTGCGCGAGGCGCTCCTGGTCGCGGGCGTGGGCGTGGTGCTGGCCGTGGCCGGGTTCGTCATCCGGTAGCGACCGCAGCCGCGCGGGGGGCACGGAAGCGTCGTCGCGCGCCTGTTGCAGAGCAGGCAACAAAGCGGGCGCGCGACGCGCCCGAAGGCAGTCCAACCGCCGTCCTGACGTCGAACGGCCACGTTCGTTGCAGGTACTGCAGCGTTCCGGGCCGATGCCACGATGGATGGACCCAAATCGGGTTGGTCGAAGCCCGGACCCGCGATCGGCCCCGCCGATAGCGGCGGTTGGCTGCCGGCTGTGCAACGGGGGCAGAGGACTAGCGTCGACGGCGGGCTCGCGGCCGCTGCCGGCTCGTCCGCCGGTCGTGTGTGTGTGGGCCCCGGCCGCCCGTCCGCCCAGCCGGCGCACTGCGCCCGATGGGTTCAGCGCAGGAGCCGGTGTCGCTCCACCGAGATGCAGCGGTCCATGACGACGTCGACCCCGCCGTCGCGCGCGATCGCCGCGGCTTCCCAGCAGACGATGCCGAGCTGGAGCCAGAGGACGCGAGCACTCGCCGCGACCGCCTCGCGCGCGTGCGGCGGGCAGTCCACGGCGCGGCGGAAGACGTCGACGATCTCGAACGGGCCCGTTGCGGCCACCGCTGCGGCGAGGTCCGGGTACGCAGGTCGGTCCAGGACCGTCGCGAAGCGGGGAGTCACCGGGACGGCGTCGTAGCCGGCCCGCAGGAGCGCTGCGAGGACCTCGCGGGACGGCCGGCCCGGCCGATCGGACGCCCCGATCACCGCGATCCGGCGCGCCGTCCGGAGGAGCTCCCGGATCGCCCCGTCGTCGAGGAGCGGCACGTCGCCGCGTCCCTCCTGGAGGTCCAGGATGGCAGCGAGACGCGATCGCTCGGCGGCGTCCATGCGCGGATCATGGCACGGGCGCGTCCTCCCGGCTGGGACGCGCCCCGCGGCCGGAGAGGCACGCGACGGACCACCGGCGCACGCCATACTTGCGCCACCCACGCCCGAACTGGAGGCCCACCGCGTGTCCCTGACTCCCCGCGACCGCGTCCGGATGGCCCTCGACCACACCGAGCCGGACCGCGTGCCCATCGTCGTGGGGGTCAGCAATGCGACGGGCATCAAGGTGCGGCCGTATCGGGGGGTCGCGCGTCTCGTCGGGCTCGATCCCGGCGACCGATACCTCTACGACTGGCCGGAGCTGGGCACGGCCCACCCGTCGGAGGCGATCCTGGAGCGACTCGGCACGGACGTGCGGCCCGTCCTCGACGCGATCCCGTCGACGACCCGGATGCGCAACCGGGAACGGCCCCCGCATGCGCCCTGCATCGACGACTGGGGCAGCGGCCAGGTCGAGGTCGACGAAGGCCATTGGTATCCCGGCATCCATCCGCTGAGCGAGGCGGAGACCCTCGACGCGATCGAGGCCTACCCGTGGCCGGACATGGACGACCCGTCGCGCGTCGCGCACGTGCGCGCGGAGGCGGCCCGGCTGGCGGCGGACAACCGGTACGCGATCATGGCGACTCCCTGGCTCCTCTTCCCGCTCGAACGTGCCTTCGCCATGCAGGGCATGGAGACGTTCCTGGCCAACCTCGCCCTCGACCCCGACCTCGCGGAGGCGCTCCTGCGCCGCATCGCGGGCCTCTGCACGCGGCTGATGGGCCATTTCCTGGACGAGCTCGGCGACAACGTCGACATCATCAAGATCGGCGACGACCTCGGGACCGAGGAATCGCTCCTGATGTCGCCCGCGATGTACCGCCGGATCCTCAAGCCGATTCACGCCGAATACCTCGCGTTCATCCATGCCCGCACCAGGGCGCGGGTCTTCTTCCACACCGACGGCGACGTGACCGACCTCGTGGACGACCTCGTCGAGATCGGGGTCGACATCCTGAACCCGATCCAGACGTCGTCGGGACGAATGGCCGACATTGCCGCGCTCAAGCGCCGCCATGGCGACCACCTGAGCTTCTGCGGCGCGATCGACACGAAGCGCGTCCTGCCCTACGGCACCCCGTCCGACGTCCGGCAGGAGGTGCGGCGGGTGATCGGGACGCTGGCACCGGGTGGTGGATACCTCCTCGCGGCCGTCCACACGATCATGGACGAGGTCCCCGCGGAGAACGTCCTCGCGATGGTGGACGCCGCCATGGAGGACGGCCGCTACCCGCTCCGGGGCTGACCGTCAGGCGATGCGCACCGGCAGCGCCTGCAGGCCGCGCAGGACGAAGCGCGGCTTCCAGGTCGGCTCGGCGACCAGCTCCAGCGTCGGCATCCGCTCCAGGATCGCCCGGAACAGGATCGCCAGCTCCAGGCGTGCCAGCGGCGCCCCAAGGCAGTAATGGATCCCGGCGCCGAAGGCGAGGTGCGGGTTCGGGCTGCGATCGAGGACCAGGCCGTCGGGATTCGTGAACGCGGCCGGGTCGCGGTTCGCCGACGCGAAGAGGAGCGCAAGCTCCTGCCCGCGCGGGATCGTGACCCCGTGGAGCTCGATCTCCTCGAGGACCCAACGCTCGAACATCGGCGCGGGCGTGTCGTAGCGAAGGAGCTCCTCCACCGCGGTCGGCACGAGTCCGGGGTCCGCCCGCAGCGCCGCCAGTTCGTCGGGATGGCGGAAGAGCGTCCACCATGCGTTCGCGGCCCCGTTCACGGAGGCCTCGTGACCGGCGTTGAGGAGGAGGATCGCGGTCGCGATCAGCTCGTCCTCCGAGAGCCTGTCGCCGGCCTCGCCGACCTGGACGAGCTGGCTCAGGAGGTCGTCCCCGGGCGACCGGCGCCGCTCGCGGACGACGCCGCGCAGGTAGTCGGAGAACTCCACGGTCGCCCGGACCGCCCGGCGCTCGTCGTCCTCGCTGCGGGCCAGCTCGAACATGAGGGTGATGTCGGCGGACCACGGGCGCAGCAACGGCCGATCGGCGGCCGGGATCCCGAGCAGCTCGGCGATGACGGCCACGGGGAGCCGCTCGATGACGTCCGCGAGGAGGTCGAACTCCCCGCGCTCGCGGGCGGCGCCGACCAGGCCGTCCACCAGCTCGGTCACGCGCGGTCGGAGACCCTCGACGGTGCGCGGCGTGAAGGCCGTCGAGACCAGGCGCCGGAGCCGCGTGTGGTCGGGCGGCTCCATGTCGATGAGCTGCACGCGGAGGCTGTCGTGGAAGGGCGCCTGCCAGGCCGGGGGCGGTGTGCGCCCGAAGTCCTCGTGCGTCGCGACATGCACGTAGGAGCGGCCAAGTCGCCGATCGCGGAGCAGGGCGCTGACGTCCGCGAAGCGCGAGACCAGCCACTGGTCGGCCGCGGGATCGAGGATCACCGGGTGATCCGCACGAAGCCGAGCAAAGACCGGATAGGGGTCCGCGATGAAGGCCGGGCTGCCGGGCTCGTAGCCGAGCTCGGCCGGCGTGACGGGGACGCTCACGGGTGGACCTCCTGGAGACGCTTCGGCACACCCCGGTTCGGGGACGCGGGACTGCCAGGGCGCGGGCTACGTCGCCGATTCCCGCTCGTACGGCTGGCCGTCGGCGGCCGGTGGCACGCTCCGTCCGACCACCCCGGCCAGGATCACGATGGTCAGAATGTACGGGAGCGCGTCGAAGAGCTGGGCCGGGACTGCGCTCATGATGGTGCCGAGGTCGCCGCCGGGCGGGGCGATGTTGATCAGCTGGCCCAGCTGAAGGAAGGTGGCGAACAGGAGGGCCGACGCGAAGGCGCCCAGCGGTGTCCAGCGGCCCATGATCATCGCCGCGAGGGCGATGAAGCCACGCCCGTTCGTCATGCCCAGCTGGAACGAGTTCGTGGCCTCGATGCTCAGGAACGCGCCACCGAGGCCCGCGAACATGCCGCCGATCATCACGTTCTTGTAGCGCAACCGGATCACGTCGATCCCCACGGTCTCGGCGGCCCGCGGGTGCTCGCCGACGGCGCGCGTCCGGAGGCCCCAGCGCGAGCGGAAGAGCCAGACCTGGGCGCCGATGATGAGCACGATCGCGGACATCGCGATGGGGCCCTGGTTGAGGAACATCGAGACGATCCAGCCGACCCCGGGGAGGTTGGTGAGGGCGTCTGGCGGGGTGAACCGGGTGAACTCCCCGGCGCCCGCCGGCGACGTCTTGGAGATGAGCTGGTCGAGATAGCCGGTCACGCCGAAGGCCGCGATGTTGATGATCGTGCCGCTGATGATCTGGTCCGCCCGGAGCGAGATCGAGAGCCAGGCATGGAGGGCCGAGATCAGGAGTGCGACGCCGATCGCCGCGATCAGCGCGATGACGAGCGGGATGGTGATCCCGAAGACGTCGGTCGGAGCGGCCTGGAACATCGGGTTGATGGCGACCCCGACGACCCACGCTGTGAACGCGCTGGCCAGCATCGTCCCCTCGATGCCGATGTTCACGACGCCGGAGCGCTCGCACAGGACGCCGCACAGCGCGGCGAGGGCCAGCGGCGTGGCCTGCGACATGATGCTGGTCGAGTTGGGTGGGATGACTGCCACGAGGTAGCCGATCGCCTGGAAGACCAGGCCCAGGACCGGGATCCCATAGAGGCCGTTGACGAGCGGCGTGATGTCCATCAGACCGCGACCGCCTCACCCGCGGCCGGCGTCGCCGCGGTGTCGACGCCGGTGGGTCCAGCCTGGCGGCGGCCCACCCGAAGCACCCGGCGCAGCACGGGGCTCGCCACGAGGAACAGCAGGATCGTGGCCTGGAGCACGTCGACGAGCTCCACCGGGATCTGCGCCTTGATCTGCATCAGGCCGGCGCCCGCGCGCATGCCCCCGAAGAGGAGCGCGGCCGGCACGATCACGAGCGGGTTGGACCGGGCCAGCAGGGCCACGGCGATCGAGTCGAAGCCGACCGTGGTCCCGAAGCTGGAGGTCATCGAGTGGGTGACGCCGAGCAGGACGGACGTGCCTGCCAGCCCGGCCAGGGCGCCGCTGAACGTCATCGTCGCGATCGTGATGAGCTTCGGGCGCATGCCCGCGTAGCGGGCGGCGTCCGGGTTGGCCCCGACCGCGCGGACCTCGAAGCCCCAGGTGGTTCGGTAGAGCAGCCACCACACGAAGATCGCGGCGAGGAGCGCGAGCGCGATCCCGAGGTGGCCGTTTCGTCCGAGGATGACCGGGAAGGCCGCGTTTCCGACGTCGAACGTGACCGGCGACGGCGAGCGCGGAACCTTGAGCGGCCCGCTCACCAGGGCGGCCAGGAGCTGCACCGCGACGTAGTTCAGCATGATCGTGCTGACCACCTCGTGGGCGCCCGAGACTGCCTTGAGGAAGCCGGGGATGAAGCCCCAGATCCCGCCGGCGACGAAGCCGGCCAGCGCGGCGAGCGGGATGGCGATCGGCGCGGGCACCTCGGCCAGCGCGACCCCGGCCATCACTGCCCCGAGGGCGCCGACCAGGAACTGGCCCTGCGCCCCGATGTTGAAGAGGCCTGCCTTGAACCCGAACCCGACGGCCAGCCCTCCGAAGATCAGCGGGGTCGAGTAGACGAGCGTGGAGACGACCGCGTCCGGGTTGCCCAGGGCGCCGCTCACGAGCGCGGAGTAGGCGACGACCGGGAGGCCGATGTCGAACGTGTGGCCGGGCACGAGCAGCTCCGAGAACACGATGATCACCGCGCCCAGCAACACCGACAGCACGATGACGACCACCGGGACGGCCGCAACCGACCAGACGCGTGACGCCAGGCCGGGGCGCCCCCGCATCGGGGCCGAAACCGGCGGACCAGGCGCCTTCACGGCCGGGCCTCCACGGGCGTGATGCCGCTCCGATCGGCGCCACCCGTTGCCATCAGCAGGCCCACCTCGTTCTTGTCAGCAGTCCGTCCTTCGACGATGGCCACGATCCGGCCGGCATACATGACACCGATCCGGTCGGACATCTCCAGGACCTCGTCAAGCTCGGCCGAGACGAGCAGGACCGCCGTGCCGGCGTCCCGCTTCGCGATCACCTGCCGATGGATGAACTCGATGCTGCCCACATCGAGACCGCGGGTTGGCTGGTCCAGCACGAGGAGCTTCAGGTCCCGGTCGAACTCGCGCGCCACGACCGCCTTCTGCTGGTTGCCGCCCGAGAGTGTGCCGGCGGTGACCGTGGCCGACGGCGTGCGGATGTCAAAGCGCTCGATCGACGAGAGGGCGTCCCGCTGGATCGCGTCGCCGTCGCGGATCACTCCCCGGGCATACGGGCGTCGGTAGTAGCTCGTGAGGACCAGGTTGTCGGCGAGCGAGAACGGCGTGATGAGGCCAAAGCGGTGGCGGTCGGCCGGCACATACGCGACGGCAGCCTCGTTCATGTCCCGGGGCGAGCGGCCGGTCACGTCGGCGCCGGCCAGGGTGACCGTGCCGGCGGTCGGATGCCGGAGGCCGATGATCGCCTCGACGAGCTCGTCCTGGCCGTTGCCCGCTACGCCTGCGATGCCGAGGATCTCGCCGGCTCGCACCTCGAGGTCCACGCCGCGGACGGCAAGGTTGCCGCGGTCGTCCTTCGCCTGGAGCCCGGAAAGTCGCAGGACAGGCTCGCCCGGATGCGAGATTCCCCGGTCCACGGTGAGCTGGACTTCCCGGCCGACCATCAGCTCGGCAAGGTCGTCCTCATTCGTGTCGGCCGGTCGCCGCTGGCCGACGACGCGGCCGCGTCGAATCACGGTGATCCGATCCGCGATCTCGAGCACCTCGTACAGCTTGTGGCTGATGAAGACGATGCTGTGCCCCTCCGAGGCCAGGCGGCGCAGGACGGCGAAGATCTCCTCGGTCTCCTGTGGCGTGAGGACGGCGGTCGGCTCGTCGAGCACGAGGATGCGCGCGTTCCGGTAGAGAGCCTTGAGGATCTCGACGCGCTGCTGCCAGCCGACGGAGAGGGAGCCGACCCGTGCCTCCGGGTCGATCTCGAACCCGAACCGCCGGCCGAGCTCCACGATCCGCCTGTGGGCTTCCTTGCGGTCGAGGAAGACCCGGTTGGCCATCGTCTCCTCGCCGAGGAGGATGTTGTCGGCCACGCTCAGGACGGGGACGAGCATGAAATGCTGGTGGACCATGTTGATCCCGCGCGCGATCGCGTCGGCCGGCCCGGCGATCTGAACGGCGGTGCCGTCCAGCAGGATCTCGCCCTCGTCCGGCCGCGCCAGACCATAGAGGACGTTCATCAGCGTTGTCTTGCCCGCCCCATTCTCGCCGAGGAGGGCATGGATCTCGCCCGGGCGGACCTCGAGGTTGATCCCATCGTTCGCGACCACGCCCGGGTAGCGCTTCGTGATCCCGCGCATCTCGAGCGCCGGGGCGAGGCTCGTGCCGGTCTGATCCGTCATGGGCGTGGCTCCGAGACGATTGTGAGAAAGGCGGACGGGCCGGCCGTCCTCGGCCGGCCCGTCCGGAATGTGAGCGCTGGCTGATCGGTTACTTCGCGACGCCGCACCCGGTGTCGGGGCAGGTCTTCAGGGTGCCGGCCTTCATCCCCGCGAGAGCGGTGTCGAGCGCGGCCTTCACTTCGGGGCCGAACAGGCTGGCCTTGTCATGGAAGTCGGAGGCGCCGATGCCGTCGTTCGCGGCGTTGAAGAGGACATCGCCCGCGGCGAGCGTTCCGGCCGCAATCCCGGTGACGGCCTGATTGACGGCCGACTCGACGTGCTTCTCGGCACTCGTGATGACGCAGGCATTGGCGGGCGCCCCGAGCGAGGTCCACTGGTCAACGTCGACGCCGATGCCATAGATCTTGCTCGCGCAGGCGGCCTCGAGCACGCCGTTGCCGGTCTTGCCGGCGACCTGGAAGAGGACGTCCACCTTGTTCGTCTTGATGAACGTGTCGGCGAAGATCTTGCCGCCGGCAGGATCGTTGAAGGCGGCCGCCGAGAAGTCGCGGGTCACGTACGAAGACTTGACGACGATGGCCGGCTTGACGGACTTGGCGCCCAGCTCGTAGCCCTGGATGTAGCGGACACACGAGGCGCAGAGGGTCGTGCCGCCGATGGCGCCGATGATGTTGGCCTTGCTGGCGTACGCGGCCACGATCCCGGCGAGATAGCCGGCCTGGTCCTCG
>Ga0209014_10000374_pt1 | contig 26246 bp, 21 predicted proteins | sample BarGraNGADG00212_FD_184491 | JGI IMG/M metagenome (GOLD analysis project Ga0209014, IMG submission 184491) | Arctic peat soil microbial communities from Barrow, Alaska - Barrow Graham LP Ref core NGADG0002-212 (SPAdes) (version 2) | ecosystem: Environmental > Terrestrial > Soil > Wetlands >...
GCGAGTAATCCGAGTGTTAGAAGCTTCTTCATTGTAGTTACTCCTTACCAAGTGTTAGTTGATCGCTCCCTGACGGTCGCGGCTCTGATCAAAGCGGATCAGAGCCGCGACCGTTAGGGAGCGTTATCTCGATTCAGTCATTCCGGCCTCCAATATAGTAGTGAACGGCCGGGGTCACCACCAGCGAGAGAACCATCGAGGCGAGGATGCCGCCGATCACCGCGATGGCCAGGGGTTGGAGCATTTGCGAACCGGCGCCCAAAGCGAGCGCCAGCGGAATCATGCCGGCCACGGTCGCCAGCGCGGTCATCATGATGGGGCGCAGGCGGCGTTCGCCGGCGCGGATCATGGCATCTTCGGCGCCGATGCCTTCGGCGCGGAACTTCTGGTCGGCATCGAGCAGCAGAATGCCGTTCTTGGCCACGATGCCGATCACCATGATCAAGCCCATGAACGAGGAGATGTTGAAGGTGGTGCCAGTGACCAGCAGCGCCAGGAAGACGCCGCAGGTGGAGAGCAGCGCCGAAGCGATCACGGCGACGGGCGCCGCGAAATTGCCGAACTCGAACAGCAGCACCACGAAGACCAGCAAAATCGCCAGGATCAGCACGAATGCCAAGTCCTTAAACGATTTCTGCTGCTCTTCAAACTGGCCGCCATACTGCACGTGGATGCTGGGCGGCACCTTCAATTCGTCGATGGTCTGCTGCACCTTGGCCATGCCGTCGCCCAGATTCATATCTTCGAAGCGCGCCGTCACCTGCACGTCGCGCTGCAGGTTCTCGCGGCGGATTTCGGTCTGGCCCGGGATCTCGCGCATGCCGGCCAGCGTGCCGATGGTGCCGGTCTTGCCGGTGCCACTGATCAGCAGCGTATTCTGGATGGCTTCGAGCGAAGCGCGGGTGCTCTTGGGGAAGCGCACGCGGATGCCATAGGAGCGGTCGTTGACCACCACGGGCGGCGGAGCGGGCTCGCCTTGCAGCATGGCGCTGGCATCGAGTTCCACTTCCTGCGCGGTAAATCCGGCGCGCGCGGCGGCGGCCGGGTCCACGCTAAAAACCGTGGCCGGCCCGCTGATGGTGTTTTCGATTCCATCCAGCACGTCGACTACGCCGGGGATCTTCTTGATGGCGCCGGCGATTTGCGGAGCCCAGGCGTGCAGCAATTCCGGATCCTGGCCGAAGAGCTTGATGACGACGGGTTCGGGCGCGCTGGTGAGATCGCCGATCATGTCCTGCAAAAGCTGCGGGAATTCCACGTCGAGCACCGGTTCCGCCTTTTTGATCTTGGCGCGCACGGCGGCGATCACTTCCTCGCCGCTCAGTTTGCGGCCGCGCTTCAGCTTGACCGAGATATCGCCGGTATTGGCTTCGGTCACCTGGGCGAGTCCCAGTTGCATGCCGGTGCGGCGCGACGTGCTCTCCACTTCCGGCATCTGGCGCAGCATCTCTTCCACGTGGGTGATGACGCGATTGGTCTCTTCGAGCGAGGAGCCGGCGGGCATGATGTAGTCGATGATGAAGCCGCCTTCGTCCATGGCGGGCAGCAGATCGCTGCCGGTGTGGGTATAGCAGAGATAGCTGCCGCCGATCAGGGCAAGCGAGAAGACGGCCAGAATCAGCGGGTGTTCCAGGGTAGTGCGCAGGGTGCGCTGGTAGATGCGCATCAGCCGGCCGGGCCCGCTGGCGGCGTCGGGGTGGAGTTTCTGTTTGCGGATGAAGTAGTGGCTGAGCGTCGGGGTCCAGGTCAGCGCCAGGGCGAGCGACGTGAGCAAGCTCACGCCCACAGTGACCGCCAGCGCGCGGAAGAAGACGCCGGTAACGCCGGTGATGGAGATCAGCGGGAGGAAGACCACGATCGGCGTAATAGTGGAGCCCACCAGCGGGGCGCGAATTTCGCGGATGGCGCTTGAGATGGCTTCGGCGCGCGATTGGCCGCTGTCGCGGTGCATGACGATGTTTTCCACCACCACGATGGCATCGTCGATCACCAGGCCCACGGCGGCGGCCAGCCCGCCCAGCGTCATCAGGTTGAAGCTCTGATCCATGACGCGGAGCACGATGAAGGTAATGGCGATGGTGGCGGGGATGACTAACCCCGCGACCAGCGACGTGCCCCAATCGCGCAGGAACAGCACCATGATCAGCGAAGCCAGTACCAGGCCGATCAGGATGGCGTCGCGTACGCTGGCGATGGAATCCGTGACGATTTCCGACTGATCGTAGTACGGACGCAGGTCGATGCCCTTGGGCAGTTCCTGGTGGATGCGCTCGATCTCGGCGTGCACCGCGCCGGCCACCACCACGGTATTGCTGTCCGGCTGCCGGTAGACGTTGAGCAGTACGGCGGGCTTGGCGTTGGCGGTGACCACGGTGTAGACCGGCATCACGCTGGGACCGACGGTGGCCACGTCGCCGATGCGCAGCGGCGCTCCCGCGGGGGTGGTCTTGATGACGATATCGCCGAGGTCGCCAGAGGTGCGCGCCTGCCCGCTGACCAGGCTCAGCACCAACTGGTGATTGGCCTCGATCAGCCCGGGCGAATCGATCATGTTGCTGCGGCCGATGGCGTCCAGAATGTTGGGAATCGTGACGCCGGCCTGCACCAGTTTGGCGGGGTCGGGTTGGACTTCGAACTCGGGCACCTGGCCGCCTTGCACGATGATGGAGGAAACGCCGTCCTGCCGGTTGAGGCGGGGCTTGAGTTCATAGTTGGCCATTTCCCAGAGCTTGTCCTGCGGGAACTTGTCCGAGGTCAGGCTGTAGCCCATGATGGGAAACGCGGCGAAAGTCAGGCGGTTTACCGTAATCTTGGCGGTGGACGGCAGGCTGGATTGCGCGCGCGCCATGGCGGCGTTGACCAGCTCCAGCGTGCGGTACATATCCACCTTCCAGGAAAAGAACAGGTCGATTTCCGCCGTGCCGCGGCTGGTGAGACTCCACAGATGATCCAGCCCGGGCACCGTATTGACGGCCTCTTCGATGGGCTTGGTGACCGTGACCAGCATCTGGTCGATGGGGAAAACGCCGTTGTCGATGCCCACTACGATGCGCGGGAAATTCGTCTCCGGGAAGACCGAGACCGGAATGGTGAGCGCGAGATAGGCGCCCACGGCGATCAGGGTAAGGATGACGAAGATGATGGGCTTACCGTGACGGGCCGTCCAGTGCGGCGCGTCGGGCGTCGTGATCTGTGGGCTGATCGGGTCGCTCATTTGGATTTCGGCTTGGCCTCGTCCTTCTTCTGGTCCTTGGCGCCCCCCGGTTCCGGCGGAGCGTTCTCGTCTTCGTCCGGGGCTTCCTTCACCGTGGTGTCGATGACCTTGACCTTGGCCTTGTCGTCGAGGCCGACGCCGCCCACGATGACCACCTCTTCGCCGGGGCGGACGCCGTTCAAGATCTGCACCTTGTCGCCCTCGCGTACGCCCAGTTTCACGCTCCGGCGGTGCGCGATGTTATCCGCGGTGATCACCAGGCAGGCCGTGCCGCCCTCTTCGCCGGGGAGGATCGCCGCGATGGGAACCACCGGTGTGGCCTTGATGACCTCCGTCATGATGGTGACGTGCACGCTGGTGCCGGGCTTGAGTTGTTCGCCGGGGTTCTCGGCCTGCACCCAGACCTGAATGGTGGTGCTGTTGGGGTCGGTGGCCGGGCTGACCACGGTCACCTTGCCTGTGACGGTCTGGTTGGTATCGATCTGGGTGATGGTGGCGGGCTGGCCGACTCTGACGGATGCCGATTGGTTCTGCGGAACGTTGGCGCGCGCAATGATCTTGGAGATATCCATCACCGTGACCAGCGGGGCGCCGGGCGTGGCCATCTCGCCGGCGTAGAGCGGGCGATCGGCGACGACGCCGGAGATCGGGCTGACAATCTGCGAGTAACTCACCTGGGCTTGAGAAGATTGCAGATGGCTGCGCGCGGCGTCCACCTGCGAGGTTGCGGTCTTGATCTGTTCTTGCTTGCCGACGGATTGGAGAGCGCGCAGATGCTCCTGCGCGGAGAGCAGCGCGCCGTGGGCCTGTGCATAGGCCACTTGCGCATCGTCCACCAGTTTGCGGGCCAGCGCGCCCTGCTGGAAGAGTTTCTCGCGATTGTCGAGCAGCTTCTTGGCGGCGTCCTCGGTCTGTTTGGCGGTATCCACGTCGGTCTGCGCCTTGAATACGGCTTCGGGAACTTGCGCGGAGGTGGTGGAGCGGAGGTTGGCCTCGGTTTGGGCGAGCAGCGCCTGGCTTTCGGCGGCGCCGGCGGTGAGATCCCGGCTTTCGAGCACGGCGAGCAACTGGCCCTGTTTGACGTGATCGCCGCGCTGCACCAGGAAGCGCTGCACCGGCGCCGCGATCTTGGCCGTCACCCCAGCCTGGTCGCGCGGGAAGAGCATGCCATCGCCCGCCACGATGCGGCGGATGGTGTCCTGGGTGACGGCGGTCACCTGGACGGGGGCGGGCGCTTCGGCCTCCGTCGCCTCCTTTTTGGTACAGGAGACAAGGAAGAGGAGCGGAATGAGCAGGAGAGGTTTCTGATTCATGGGCTAGAAGACCCCGGTTAGAGTTTGCAGGGCGGCAAGCGCCAGACGGTAGCGCGCCAGCCCGTCGTCGTAGGCGTTGCGCGCGCCGAACAGCGTGGCTTGCGCGTCCACCACTTCGAGCACGGTGACTTCGCCGGCCTGGTAGCGCAGCGTGGTGAGCTTGAGGCTTTCCTCCGACAGATCGAGCGAGTGCTTGAGCGAGGCCATCTGGCTGGAGGCGACGTTGGCCTCCAGGTAAAACCCATTCAGGTTGGCGAGCAGTTGGCGCTGCGTGAAGCTGAGATCGGTGCGCGCCTGCTGGAGTTTGAGTTCGGCCTGCCTCACCTTGCTGCGCGCCGCGCCCCAGTTCCACACCGGAACATTGAGGCTGGCCACCACGTAGTTGCCGATGTTGTTCTGGCCGAATTCATTGTGCAGCGCGTATTGACGGGCCTGAAGACCAACCCAATAATCCACCGACAGCGTAGGCAGCAGGCCGGAGCGGGCGCTCTTGATGCCGAAGGTTTGCTGGGTGACGGTGGATTGCGCGGCGCGAATTTCCGGGTTGCTCTTCTGGGCCAGCGCTGCAATTTCGGGGAAGGCGGAGAGCGGCGTGAGGCGGTCCAGGTCGTCGGCGACGGTGTAGTCCTGGCGGAAGTCGGGGAAGAGGAAGACCGCGAAGCCGATGCGCGCTTTGTCGTAGGCCAGTTGCCCCTCCTGCACGTCGCGCAGGCGCTGGTCCAGGGTGAGTTGCGCTTTGACCACGTCGGAGTGGGCGGCTTCGCCGCCGGCCTCCTGCTTCTGCGTGATATCCACGAACTGTTGGGCCTCCTGAAGGCTAAGGCGCGCGTTGTTGTAGTGGCGCTGCGCCACCGCCATGGCGTAGAAGTTCTGCACCACGACGGCGGTCAATCCGCGCGCCGCGATTTCCACTTTGGCGCGCGCAATGGCTTCGGCGGCGATGCTCATCTGGTAGTCCGCGCGCTTGCCGGGCGCGTAGACATCGGCGTGCACGTTGGCCAGGTTGGTGTAAACGCGCGGGCCGTCGTTGGTCACGAAGGTGAGGCTGTTATCGGAGCCGTTGGATTGGGTGTAGCTGAAGCCGTTCTCCCAGTTGACGCTGGGCAGGAGGGCGGCTTTGGCCTGCACTTTATCTTCGCGCGCCAGGCGAGCGGCAATATCGGCGGAAAGGAGTTGTTGGCTGTTGGCCCGGGCACGCTCCATGGCCTCCTGCAAGGTCAGGGTGAGCGCGGGCGCGGGAGTCTGGGCGAATGCGCCACAGCGCAGGGCCAGGGCGAGGCCCAGTATCGGCAGTATGCGCGGCATTGGGAACGTCCAGTATAGTATCTGGCAGATGAACAGACAATGAATCATTGGGATGGCAGCCGGAGCCTTTCAAAACTGCCCCCCATTTGCGCGGGGCCGTGAGCGGCTCGATCTCGGCAAAACCGGCCTCGGCACCCATTTTCCGGCCCGCGCTTCGTTCAGCGCTTGGGTTTTTCGCCTCACCGCATCTATCGGGAGGAACTTAATACACCGGCCGCGTAATCGTCCGCAGGTCGGCCGACGACGCTTCGCCAGCCCGTACCGTGACTTTGACGGCCTGGTTGAGGAGGGCCTCATCCAACGCCAACACGGGGCCGTTCCCGGCGAAGGCCAGCGCATAGTAGTCTCCAGGGCGCACCGCGCGAACTTCGTAATGGCCGCTGGAATCGCAGGGTCCCGATTTGGAGAATCCCGGCCGCCGACGGGCTGGGTCGCTGGGAACCAACACCACTCCGCCCGAGGCACAGTTCTCCGCCCTGCCAAGTACCGAACCGCCGTCGGTCTTGTACACCACGGTGATCGCGGCGTCAGAGGAAATCTCCACTTCTTGCGTGGCCAGATCCGCGTCGCCAACCCGGACCGCATCCAGGTAATAGGGCGGCGGGGGCGGCTGCAACAGCGGAAAGATCCGGTACACGCCAGGGTAGGCCTGGGTGATGAAATTGCCGTTCGCATCGGGGTCTAGCGGGGCGCTTCCCCCCACCAACCCCAGAATCCCCTCCCTGTTGGTGCGGCCGCCACGGAGAGCCAGGATCATTGAGGGCAGCCGCGGCAGCGACGAGCCCTTTTCCCCTTCCACGACCACTTTGCCCCGCACCGTCAACGGCGGGACGAGGCGGAGTTTCACGTTCTCCAGGTCGTGCCTCGTGACTTCAATCCATTCCGTGGCGCGCAGTTTCACGGAGCCCCTCTGCGCGTCGGCCGTGAAGCGCCATTCGCCTTCCGGCACCGCGGCAAACTCGAATGTGCCATCGGGCTTGGATTCCACGGAAGCGGAGCGGAACGCTTCTTCCTGAGCAATCGCCACCTTCGGCGCTGGAGTGCCGTCGGGGTTGAGCACCACTCCGCGAACCGCATGCGCGGGGACCGCCAGCAGCTTGAGTTCGACATCCAAAACCTCGCCGCCGGGCAACAGCACGATCTTCGATGCCCCTTCCGCAAGGGCCACGCTGGGATAATAGGTGCGCATCCAGGCCAGCGCAGGACCGTCCTGTTCCGGATCGGGCGGCTTCAAGTCCGGCGGCGGAACCACCGAGAGTCCATAAGTGCCGGGCATCAGTTGCACCTCGAACTTTCCATGGGCGTCGGTGTTCCCCATGAACGTCATAGCCAAAGGGGACTCGTTCAACTGCCCGCCACCACCGCCGCCCCAGGAGGTTCGCAGGTAGGTGCGCCCATTGGCCACCATCCCCGACCCGGTCAGCTCCAGCCGCGCGTTGGCCACGCCGTTGCCCCGGCCATCCACTACACGGCCAGAGATGTTGGACCACGGCATCAGCCGCACCTCCAGCTTCACCGGGCTTTCCGCGGCCACATGAAATACCCGGTAATCCGACGGGCCGACGGTCAACCAATAGTCAGGCGACTGGTAGCGGGCCGCGTAATCGCCCTCTCTGACGTTGTCGAAGCGGAAACGGCCCCCGCCATCGGTGGTAGTTTCATAAAACGGCGTCGCTCCCTTGAGTAGCTCCACCTTGACGCCGCCGACGCCAGTGCCCGTCGCGGCGTCGAACACACTGCCCTCCACCGTCTGCGCCACGGCACAGGCGGTCAACAGCATCAGAACGTAGAGACGCTTCGCCATTGCTCGAAGACCATTGTACGGGAAGGCCGGGTTGCAACGGGGAACGAGCATCGCCCGCAAGCGAGATCTCGGCCCGCCTCTCCACGAATGTCCCGCCCACCTTTCTTGTGCTCCAGCAGTTCAAAGCCCGGAATGTCACCTAAGTCCCGTGAACACGCCCATGGATGTGATTCAGGGACGGATCGACGCCGCGGAGACGATAGAGAATGTTATCGGCTGTCAACCGGCACTCTCTGAATCAACTGGTGAACCGGTCCGACACGGCTTTGCTTGGATGGTCGGGCACTCGGAGACAGCTCCCGCGATTGGCCTGGCGGGCCGCCACACATGGCTGGCCTTCCGGCGTCTACCGTTCCAAGGCCTTCCCAGGCCTTCCGCCTAGCCTTCCATTTGCCCTGGACGCCGCTGTTTTAGCCCGGCTCCTGGATTGGCCGCCGATGTGACCCAGCCTGGACGCCATCCACCTCTTGGAGCCCAGAATGCCATCTAAGAGCCCCGGCACGTAGAGGTCCGCATCCACGGCCGGAAAATGGATGCCGAAGCCGGACGGGCTGATTTCTATTTCGCTAAGCTGCGCGGCCTTGGCGTCTTCCAGACCTTCTACATCGCCGGGCGAGAAGCTCACGATCAGCTTGGAACTGAGTTGAATCACGACCCGCCCGGTCTTGCGATCGTAATGCGCGGCAACTACTCGTGGAACACTTCGTTCCAGGTCTTTAGCACGCTGGTTTGCCAATTCGAAATCGTCACGCAATGCCATGAATTCGCTCCCAGGCCCGGCACAACTTTTCCAAGTGATCCATCAAGACAGTCCCCATGCGCCTGACCTCCCGCCGCGAGAATCCATAATTTTCCCGGAGATCTGCCGGCCCTGCCGGACAGTTCAGATTGAATACTGCCTCGTAGCCTTCACCAATCACGTGAACATGCGCTGGTCGATGGTCGTTTGGATAAATCACAATCCGCAGTCCGTCAAACCTGAGAACCGTCGGCACTATTCCAATTCTAACAAGATTCCTAAGCGCTTGGGTTTAAGCTCGTCGATCGGGAGCCGCATCAGCCGCGCGCCAGCAGGAGTCGCTGTCCCGACGATGAATCATTTCGGCAAGCTTACCGTAAAGGTGCTGCCCCGGCCCAACTCGCTAGCGCACTCGACCGTGCCGCGGTGCGATTCGGCGATCCAGCGGACAATGGCCAGGCCGAGCCCGAAGCCGCCATCCTGGCGGTTGCGCGCTTCACCGGCGCGGTAGAAGCGTTCGAAGATGCGCGCCCGGTCGGCGGGCGCGATGCCGATTCCGGTATCGGAGACGCGCAGTTGCACGCGCGTTGTGCCGGCTTCCAGCGCGGCCGTCACCGTGCCGCCGGAGGGCGTGTAGCGAATGGCGTTATCGAGCAGGTTGATCACCAGGCGGCGCAGCAATTGCTCGTCGCCGGTGAATTGCAGGTCGTTGCCGGGAAGGCATTCTAGGGCGAGGCCGCGCGTATTGGCCAGGCCCTGCACGCTCCGGCAGCATTCGGCGAGCAGTTCGTTGAGGTAGAAATCGTGGGTTTGTAACGTGACGCGGCCGGCATCGGCGCGCGCCAGGTTGAGCAGATCGTCCACCAGGCGGGAGAGGCGGCGCGACTCGTCCAGAACGATGGCGAGCGATTCGCGATACTCGGCGGGGCTGCGCTCCTGGGAGAGCGCCACGTCGGCCTCGCCGCGGATGACGGAGATGGGCGTGCGCAATTCGTGCGAGGCGTCGGCCACGAAGCGGCGCATGGTGTCGAAGGATTGATCCAGGCGCGAGAGCAATTCGTTGAAGGAGGTGACGAGGACCGCGAGTTCCTCGGCGGCGTGGTGGATTTCGATGCGCGTTTCCAGATTGCTGCCGGTGATGCGGCGCGCCTGTTCCGCCATCCAGCCCAGCGGGCGCAGGCTGCGCGTGGCGAGCCAGTATCCGCCCAGCCCGGCGAGCGCGAGAATCAGGGGCAGGGCGATGAAAATGGCGCGGCGGACCACGGCCAACTCGGCGTGGATGCGATCGAGCGGCGCCGAGACCGCGATCTGGTAAGTGTGCCCGGCGGCCTGGACCGTGCGCGTGGCGTTCCGGTCGCGCGGGCCCGGCGCGGATTGGGGGCTCGTGGCCAGCACGCGGCTGCCCTCCCGGATGGTCATGAAATCGCCGTGCACTTTCATTTCGCCGACCACTTCGCGCGCGGCCGCCGGCGCGTCGCCGTTCATCTCCTGGATCTCGTCGGGGAAAAGTACGGCCGCGGTCTCGGCCTCCGAAGCGAGGGTGTCATCCAAACGCGCCGTCAGCGATCGCGAGAGCTCGCTATACAAGAAGACGCTGAAGAGGACGAACAGGAGCGAGAAGAACGCCAGGTACAGCGCCGTGAGCTGCGCGCGAAAGCTGCGGATCAACCTCACGTTCGACGTGCCGGTCTCGTCACCCAGGAAGGTTTTGATGGGGTTCGGGGCTTTGGGCGGGGTTGGAGAGTCTAGGCTGCCTGGCTCGGATTGCGGCGAGCCACATCCTTCAGCACGTTCCGGTTCAGATTTTCCAGCATCGACTCGCCCAGAATCTCCGAGAAGACTTGCGGCGGAAGTTCCCGGGCTACCCGTCTGCGGACCGCCGGATCCGGGATCGCGCGAAACGCCTCCATGCGCTCCCGGGGAGGAAGAGCCGAGAGTTGCTCGATATACTGGCTCAGAGATTCGGCCATTGGAATACTCTTTCTCTAGCGCCGCAACCAACTTCGGGCGCAGTTCATTTGTAGAATAGCGAATTCGGGCAGTTTCTTCAAGCGGCATCATGCGCCCGCGGTCGAATCCCCGCGTGTTATCGAAAGCCGTGAACCGCACATCGGAATCGCCCGAGTATTTCCGCATCAGGTACCCGAAGTTCTCCGCCGAGTCGCGATACATCCGGGCATGCGCCTCCAGATCGACCACGCGCCCCTCTTCCATGGCGCGCGGCAGCACACCTCCAGTCAGGGCCTCTACTGGATCGCGATGCACAAACATAATCTCGACTTGGTTGCCGGCCGCCTTCGCCGCCTCGATCTTCGCCACGCTCGATTTCTTGCTGCTCAGATTGCTGTCGTAAATGAATTGCGCGTTGCACAGGTCGGGATTCCCGCGCAGCGCCGAGGTCTTGCCGGCTCCAGTGCCGCCCGCGGTCATCACCACGACCCGCGCCTTTTCAGGATCCGGATGTTTCAGCGCTTCGTCAAAAAGGTAATCCGACAGCGCCCCCGCCGGCTTTTGCGTGGCCTTGCTCCACAGGGTTCGCGCTTCCTTCGAGGCCGCATATTCCGGTGAAACGACTTCGCGGGCATTATCGGTGCTGATCTCGTTGCCGAATCTCCGGACGTATTCCTCCGCCAATGCAGGCGCGTTCTGCCGCACGCGATCACTGGCCCGCTGCTCGACGGACGCTTCTTCTGACGTCACTGGAGCCCCCCTACTCATCGCCAAGCTCCGCTTTCGCCGTGAGGATGTAGCCTTCTCCGCGGCGCGTGTGGATCAGGCGGGGCGCGCCTCCGGCATCGAGCTTGGCGCGCAGGCGCTTGATGTAGACATCGATGACGTTGGTGAAGGCGTCGAAGCTCTCGTCCCAGACGTGTTGGGCGATGGCTTCCCGGCCCACGATGCGGTCCTGGTGGAGCACCAGGAATTCGAGCAGCGCGTATTCCTTGGCGGTGAGGGCGATGGGGCGGCCGGCGCGGGTGACGGCGTGGCTGGCGGTGTTCAAGGCCAGGTCGGCGGCCTGCATCACTTCCGGGCGCGGGACGCCGGAGCGGCGCGCAAGGGCGCGCAGGCGGGCCAGCAGTTCCTTGAAGTCGAAGGGCTTCACCAGGTAATCGTCGGCGCCGGCATCGAGCCCCGCCACGCGGTCGTCGATGGCGTCGCGCGCGGTCAACATCAGGATGGGGGCGCGGAAGCCGGCGGCGCGCAGTTCGCGGCAAACCGCAAGCCCGTTCTTCAGCGGCAGCATACGATCGAGAATCACCAGATCGTAGTGATTGACGGCGGCCTGGTAGAGAGCGCTTTCGCCATCGGCGGCGATATCCACCGCGTAGGACTGCTCGCGCAGGCCTTTGGCGATAAATCCGGCGACACGAGTTTCGTCTTCCACCAGCAGGATGCGCACTCCCTTCATTTTGACTGGCGCGAGATGAACGCACAATGAACGGCCGGTGTGTCCGATCGTGCCGCGAAAATTCCTGGTGACACCCTGGCTCGGGTTATGGAATCCTGGGGGGCGAGGTGAGCGATGGCTTGCAACCCCGAAACGTTGAGACAGGTTCCTCTATTTGCATTGCTCGATGACGACGAGATGGCGGTGCTGGCGAGCCAGGTGGAGATCCAGACGTTCGCGCCGCGCCACCGCATTTACAGGGCCGGCGAAGCCGGAGGGCGCGGTTACATCGTGGTGTCCGGCGGAGTGCGCGTGACCACCGTGGATGAGGACCAGCAGGAAGTGGTGGTGGACCAGCCGGCCGTGGGCGAGTTTTTCGGCTTCGCTTCCATGCTGGACCAGACGCCGCACCAGACCAGCGCGGTGGCCGCCGAGGGGGCCGTCTGCATCGAAGTGGACCGCCACGACATCATGGTGCTGCTGGAACGCAAGCCGCATGCCGGCATGGACATGCTCGCCGTGCTCGGCAAGCAGTACCACGGCTCGCAGCGGCTGGTGCGCGTGCGCTCCACGCGCAATCCCAACGAAGTCATCGAAGAACGGACGACGACGGGCGAGTCTGTTGCCGATGCGGTGGCGCGCTTCGGCGGGTCGTGGACCTTCATCATTTCCTTCGGCTTCGTGCTGGCGGTCTACACCGCGATCAACGTGTTTCTCGGCAGGCAGGCGTGGGATCCATACCCGTTCATCCTGCTGAACCTGTTTCTCTCCATGCTGGCGTCGGTGCAGGCGCCGGTGATCATGATGAGCCAGAACCGGCAGGACGTCAAGGACCGCCTGCGTGGCGAGCTGGATTACGCGGTCAACCGCCGCGCCGAATCGGAGATCCAGGGACTGGCGCGCAAGCTCAATCTGCTGGGCGAGAAACTGGAGGACGTGGAAGAAATGGTGCGCGACCTCAAGGCTCCGCGGTGAGCCACTGCGCCAGGTAACCGCTCCCTAAGCCTAAGAACGTGAGAAGAAAACAATCAGCCGCCGATGAACGCCGATGAACGCTGATAAAACAAAGGCGTTATCTGCGTTTATCGACGTTTATCGGCGGCCCATCATGATTTTTCTCAGCTTCTAACGGTCGCGGCTCTGCAGCGTCTCCGTAATCGTCACCGGAGCCTTCAGGCGGAACGTCACGCGCGTCTCCGAGGGCAGCGTGGCCGCATTGCCGCGCGTCGCCATCACGGCGCCGGCGCCCGCTCCGCCGCCGACACCCGCGCCGATCGCCGCACCCTTGCCGCCGCCCGCGATGGCGCCGATCACCGCGCCAAGCGCCGCGCCCCCGCCGATCTTCTCCGCGTCCTGACGGTGCGTCTCTTCGGCGCGCCGCTCGAACCCGTCCGTCTGAATCGCCACCGTCTGCCCGTCCGACGTGCGCAGGCGCACCAACTCTACCGATAGTGACGACACGCCCTTCACGCGCCCGCCCTTATCGCTCGCCACTACCCGGCCCTCCACCCGCGCGCCACGCTCAACGATGACAAAGCCGTCCACCACAAGCTCCTTGTCCAGCGTTGCGGTGAAGGAATCGCCCGGCAGATTCCGCTCCGATGTGAGCCCATCGACAAGGCGCACCGGGATCAAGGTCCCGGCGTTCAGCGTAACCCTGTGGGGCTCGGGCGGAGCGGGGGGGGGTGGAGTCGCGTTCTCCGGCTCCATGCGCGCGGGTGGAACTGGTTGCGGCGCCGGCGCGGCAGGCGCGGGTGCGGCAGGCACGGGAGCCGCCGGCGTGGGTGCCGCCGACGCTACCGGTTGGCTGGGCGGCGCTACTACGGCGGCTGGATGTTGGTTCACGGGCGCGCGCCGCGCGCGTCGCGGCAGCGGCGCCTCGCGCACCGGCTTCGGTGCCTCGAACGGCGACGGACTTGCCGGCACGCCCGTGGCTCGCGCATCCGCCGGCTGCGTGGGAGGCGTGGCCGGCTCGGCGGGAGGCGTGGCCGGCTCGGCGGAAGGCGTGGCCGGCGCGGTCGCCGGCGGTGTTTGCACTCGCGCCACCACCGGTGCGGGCGCCGCGGTTTGCGGCTGGATCGCCACCTTCATGATCACCGCTCCCCCAATGGCGCCGGCAGCCAGCAAAATCACTATGTGCAGCGGCTTCATTTCGTCAATGCCTCTCAATCTCCAGTGACGAACTCAAGCCTCGCTGCGTTTCAGATTCGGGAAAACCGGGGACAGACAGCGAATTTCCGGCAAACTGCGCCGGAAATTCATGTTAGTCCCCAGTTCGCGCCCGGTTTCCTCCCCGATGTTAAACTCAAATCAGCGCTCCCATGCAGGCCTTCCCCGCACAGTTTTCGATCGGATCGGTGAATCTCGCGCCCGCCACGGTGCTTGCGCCCATGGCCGGCGTGACCGATACGGTATTCCGCCGATTCATTCGCAATCTCGGCGGGTGCGGGCTCATCATGACCGAGTTCACCAGTTCGCACGGCGTCAGCGCGTCGCTCAAGACCCGCAAGCCCAATAGGACCCTGCAGCGCTATCTCAGCTTCGACCCCGGCGAGCACCCGATCTCCGCCCAGCTCTTCGGCGCCGACCCCGCCGTCCTGGGCGAAGCCGCGCGCGTCTGCCAGGGCCTGGGCTTCGACATCCTCGACCTCAACTTCGGCTGCCCCGTCAACAAAGTGGTCAAGTGCAACGGCGGCTCCGGACTGCTGCGCGATCTGCCGCTGGTGGAACGCCTGCTCCGCGAAGTCCGCGCCGCCATCACCATCCCGTTCACCATGAAGTACCGCGCCGGCTGGAACGATAACGACCTGGTCGCGGTCCCCATGGCCAAGCTCGCCGAGGATTGCGGGCTCGACGCCATCGCCCTGCATCCGCGCACCCGCGAGCAGGGCTACGCCGGCAAGGCCGATTGGAGCCGCATCGCCGCCGTCAAAGCCGCCGTCAAGATCCCGGTGATCGGCAACGGCGACATCGTCACGCCCGAGGACGCCGTCCGCATGGTCCGCGAAACCAATTGCGACGCCGTCATGATCGGCCGCGGCGCCAGTTCCAATCCCTGGATCTTCCGCCAGATTCAGCAGTACCTGGCTACCGGCGCCTACGATGAGGCCACCCACCAGGACCGCTACCAGATGATGCGCGGCTACTACGACATGCTCATCGCGCGCGCGGACCACGATGCCGTCGGAAAGATGAAACAGTTCGCCACTTACTTCACCCACGGCGTGCGCCACGGCGCGCAGCTCCGCGCCTCCATCTACGCAGTGCACTCTTCCGCCGCCATCCTCGATCTGGTGGACGCCTTCTTTAATACCGAACCGGTTCTCGCTCCATGAAAAAAGTTCAGCTCATCACCGATGGCGCCTGCATCGGCAATCCCGGACCCGGCGGTTGGGCCGCCGTCCTGCGCTTCAACGGATTGAAGAAAGAAATGTGGAATTCGGAGCAGCACACCACCAATAACCGCATGGAACTCACGGCGGCGATTGAGGGGCTGAAGTCGCTCCGCGAACAGTGCGAAGTGGAGGTGGTCACCGATTCGGAGTACGTCAAGAACGGCATCACCACCTGGATCCACGGCTGGAAGCGCAAGGGCTGGCTGACCGCCGCCAAAAAGCCGGTGGTCAATCAGGACCTGTGGCAGGCTCTCGACGAACAGGTGAACCGCCACAAGACCACCTGGACCTGGACCAAGGGGCACGCCAACCACGCCGACAACAACCGCTGCGACGAACTGGCCACGCGCGCGGCGCGGGAGCAGTCCGCATCGAGTTGATATGGATGCGTTAACGCTTCACCGTCTGCACTTCGCCTTCACGATAACTTTTCACTATCTGTTTCCGCAATTGACCATGGGCCTGGCGCTGCTGATCCTGGTGCTCAAGACCATGGCTCTGCGCACCGGCAACGAACACTATCATCGCGCGGCGCGTTTCTGGGCCAAGATCTTCGCCGTCAATTTCGTCATGGGCGTGGTCACCGGCATCCCCATGGAATTCCAGTTCGGCACCAACTGGTCGCGCTTCTCCAAAGCCGCCGGCGGAGTCATCGGGCAGACGCTCGCCATGGAAGGCGTCTTCTCCTTCTTCCTGGAATCCAGTTTCCTCGGCGTCTTCCTCTTCGGCGAAAAGCGCCTCAGCCCCAAGGCGCACTGGTTCGCCGCCTTCCTGGTGTTCTTCGGCTCCTGGTTGTCCGGCTTCTTTATCATCGCCACCGACGCCTGGATGCAGCACCCCACCGGCTACCGTATGGGCCCCGATGGCCAGATCTCTCTCACCAGTTTCGCCGCGCTCTTCACCAACCCGTGGCTCTTCTGGCAATATCTGCACAACATGATCGGCGCGGTGGTGACCGGGAGCTTCGTCATGGCGTCGGTCGGCGCGTTTTATCTTCTGTCCCGCACCCATGAGCTTTACGGCCGCACCTTCGTCCGCGTGGGCGTTGTCGCCGGAACCATTTCCGCGTTCCTCATGGCGTTTCCCACCGGCGATGGCCAAGGCAAAAACGTTGCCTTCCACCAGCCCGTCACCCTCGCCGCCATGGAAGGCCTCTTCCAGACCGAAGACGGGGCGCCGCTCGCCCTCCTCGGACAACCCGACCTGGAAAAGCATCGCCTGGACAATCCGCTGATCGTGCCCAACGCCCTCAGCTTCCTGACCTACCAGCGCTGGAAGGCCCAAGTGCGCGGCCTCGATGCCTTCCCGAAGGACATCTGGCCGGACAACATCCCGTTGCTGTATTACAGCTATCACATCATGGTTGGGCTGGGCACCATCTTCACAGGGGTCATGGCGCTGGCCGCCTTCGCCCTTTGGCGCGGCGCGCTCTATCAGTCGCGCGGGCTGCTCTGGCTGCTCATGCTGATGCTGCCCTTCCCTTATATCGCCACCACCGCCGGCTGGATCACCGCCGAAGCCGGCCGCCAGCCCTGGCTGATTTACGGCATCATGCGCACCCCCGCCGGATTCTCCCCGCACGTCTCCGCCGGCAACGTGCTCTTCACCCTGATCGGCTTCATGGGCATTTACACCGTTCTTGCCATTCTCTTCCTGTTCCTCATCCGCCGCGAAATCGAAGAGGGGCCGGAGCACGCCGGCGCCTGACTACCTTTATGGAAACCACCTGGTTTTGCCTCGTCGCCCTGATGCTCGCCACTTACGTGGTGCTGGATGGCTTCGATCTCGGCGCCGGCGTCGCCCACCTCCTGGTCGCGCGCACCGACGAAGAACGCCGCGCCGTGCTCCGCTCCATCGGCCCCGTCTGGGACGGCAATGAGGTCTGGCTGCTCGCCGCCGGCGGCACGCTGTTCTTCGCCTTCCCCACGCTCTACGCCTCCAGCTTCAGCGGATTCTATCTGCCGCTGATGATCGTGCTCTGGCTCCTCATCCTGCGCGGCATATCCATCGAGTTCCGCAATCACATCGAAAGCCCGGTCTGGCAGCCGCTCTGGGACGCCGTGTTCGCCGGCTCCAGCGCCCTGCTCGCTATCTTCTTCGGCGCCGCCCTGGGGAACGTGGTCCGCGGCGTCCCGCTCGACCGCGCCGGCGATTTCTTCCTCCCGCTCTGGACCGATTTCGCCGCCGGCCCCGAATCCGGCATCCTCGATTGGTACACCGTGCTGGTCGCCATCGCCGCGCTGCTCACGCTCACCGTCCACGGGGCGCTCTGGCTGGCGCTCAAGAATGAAGGGGCGCTCGAAGCCCGTGCGCGCACACTCGCTGGCCGCGCCTGGTGGGGCGTGCTGGCCGCCGTGATCGCGATCACCCTGGTCAGCTTCCGCGTCCAGCCGCACCTCAGGGAGAGTTTCGCCGCGCGCCCGTGGGCCTACGCGTTTCCCCTGTTGGCGCTGGCCGGACTGGCCGGCATGAAAATCATGAACGCCGCCGGACGCGCCATGGACGCGTTTCTCTGCTCCTGCGCGTTCATCCTGGGCATGCTGACCTCGGTTGCCGCCGGCCTCTATCCCTACGTGCTGCCGTCCAGCACGGACCCGGCGCTCTCGCTCACGGTCTACAATACCGCCGCCGCGCGCTACGGCCTGGAAGTCGGCCTGATCTGGTTCATCCCCGGCATGCTCCTCACCACGGCCTATTTCATCTACACCTACCGCAGCTTCGCCGGCAAGGTGTAGGTGGGTGGCATAATGGCTGCACGGGGAATGTGGATACCTCTCTCTACGATTCCGACTTCTACCTCTGGACCCAGCAAGCTGCCGAGAGTCTGCGCTCGGGCGTTCTGGCGTCAGACGATCTGGAACACGCCGCGGAAGAAATAGCCGATATGGGGAAGCGAGACCGGCGGGAGCTGCAATCCCGCATGATGGTGCTGGTCATGCACCTGATCAAGTGGGCGGCTCAGCCCCAGATGCGAGAAACGTCAACGTGGTTGGCCACGATCAACGAGCAGCGCACCCAAATTGAGGGCGTATTGGCACAATCTCCCAGCCTGCGTGCGTTGCTGGTGATTGACCTTCCGCCGGTCTACACAAAGGCCGCCAAGCAGGCTGCAATTGAGACACGCATTCCCCTGTCCGAACTGAAGAGCAAATTGGGGTCAGGCGAGCCATTGCCGGCTAACCTGCTTCTATCGGAGGACTTCCTTCCCGAACATCTTGGCGATCTGGTTCGCTAGTACGCGCGCTGGCAGCGCCCGGAGTACGGCCGCGTGGCGGCGTGTAGCCGCTCCGGAATCGAGGGCGCCGCGATGTCATACATTGACAAAGCTTGTTATCGGTGAAACTATGTAGGGAGAAGCATTTCCGAGAGAGGCTGCTTATGAACGTTTCGCTCACCCCCGAACTGGAAACATTCGTTAACAACAAGGTTCAGGCGGGCCGCTACAACTCCGCTAGCGAAGTCGTCAGGGAAGCCCTCCGCCTTTTGGAGGAACACGAACAGGCCCGCGCCGCCCAACTGGGCGAGTTCAACAAGGAGCTTGGCCGGCGCTTGGCTGCACTGGACCGTGGCGAGCATGTAGACCCGGACGCAGCCCGCTCCCGCCTCCAGCGTAGGTCGGAAGAACGCCGAAAAAAGCGGGTATGACCGGCTACGTTCTCAGCGCCGATGCGGATCTCGACCTGGACGAAATCTGGGAATACATTGCCGCCGACAGCATTGATGCCGCCGACCGCTGGATATGAAAGCTCTTCGATGCTTTCGAGGCACTGGGGCGAATTCCGGGCATGGGCCACAAACGTGAGGACCTCACCGCGTATCCGGTTCTGTTCTGGCCCGTTGGTTCTTATCTCGTCATTTACCGAGCTGAGCACTTGCCGATAGAAATTGTGGCAGTAACGCAAGGTTCACGAGACATTCCGGCATTCTTGCGCCGGCGAACTTCGTAGTTGCCAGCCGCCGGCGTTTTTCGTTCGAAGCTCTTGAGGGACTTTCAGACGAGGTTAGCCCTCGGCTTCTGGAATGTCGAATCGAGTCACGGCGGACTCGTAGAATGAGCATTCCGGCACCACTTTGACGTAACACCCTATTCGTAGAAATGACGGTCGGTCCGCGGAAGGATCTTCGCGCCTGGCCTGGAGTGCCATCGTCGTCGCATCAGCTTCAAAGCCGCACACCGCACGCTCGGGCAGAGATTGGCCAGTGTCCCCCGCCCCAATCCGCGATACCATGAGGGCACAATGTGCCATCGTCCGACCCGCCGGGCTGTTATTCTCGGCGCGGCTGGTATGCCTCTCGCCGCGCGGGGCGCCGCTTCCGCGGCCGACAACTGGCTCCTCGTCGACCGTAACCAGATCGCGGCCGCCAAAACCAAAGCCGAAAACAACGCCTGGGCCAAAGCCGCGCTCGACGACGTCCTGCGCAGCGCCCGCCAGGCGCTCGCGGCGCCGCTCGAACTGCCCGATCGCGGCGGGCAATGGCCGCACTGGTACAGTTGCACGCGCGACGGCGTCAAGCTCGAAACCGTTTCCCCCACCCGCCACCGTTGCCCCAAGTGCGGCGCCGAGTACACCGGCGAGCCCTACGATTCCGTGGTCCTCTACGGCGTGCATAGCCGCTACGCCCAATCCGTGCGCGATCTCGGCCTGGCTTTCCGCTTCACCGGCGACACGGCTTACGCCCGCCGCGCCGGCGAAATCCTCTCCGCCTACGCCGCGCGCTACGCCAGCTACCGGCGGCACAACACCGCCGGCGAGGATAAAGTGGGCGGCGGCCGCATCATGGCGCAGACGCTCGACGAAAGCGTGTGGCTGATTCCGGTGGCGTGGGGCTACAGCCTGGTGCGCGACACGCTCGCCGCGCCGGAGCGCGCGCGCATTGAAAACGATCTCCTGGTGGCCGCCGCCGAAGTGATCCGCGAGCACCGCATGGGCATCCACAACATCCAGTGCTGGAAGAACAGCGCCGTGGGGTGCGCCGGCTTCGCCGCCGGGCGCGAGGACCTGGTCAAGGATGCCATCGATAACCCCGACCGCGGCTTCCGCGCGCAGATCGCCAAAGGCGTGACCGACGACGGACTCTGGTACGAAGGCTCGCTGGGCTACCACGCCTACACCATGGACGCGCTCTGGCCGCTGGCCGAAGCCGCGCGCCACGCCGGCAGCGATCTCTACAACGACCGCCTGCGCTCGCTGTGGGACGCGCCGCTGGCCCTCGCCTTCCCCAACGGCGATCCTCCCGGCTTCAACGATAATGGCGGCGCCAACGTGGTGCGCCTCGGCAATCTTTACGAACTCGCCTACGCGCGCTGGCAGCGTCCCGAGTACGGCCGCGTGGCGGCGCGCGGCCCGCGCCGGAATTTGCAGGCGCTGCTCTACGGCGCGGTCTCCGTGCCGGAAGGTCCCATGGTGCCGGAGGAGAGCCGCCTGCTGCGCGCCTCCGGATTCGCCATGCTGCGCGCGCCCGGCACCGTGGCGGCGATGCGCTTCGGAATGCACGGCGGCGGCCACGGCCATCCCGACAAACTCAACCTGGTCACCTGGGGCGGGGGCCGCCAGTGGGGTCTCGACCCCGGCTCCATCAACTACGGCGTCCCGCTGCATCGCGAGTGGTATCGCAGCACCATTGCGCACAACACCGTCACGGTGGACGGCGCCTTGCAGGCCGAGAAGGACGGGCAGGCCGACCAGTGGAAGACCGGCGACGGCGCCACCACCATCACCGCGTCGGCGGCATCGGTTTATCCGGGAGTCAAGCTCACGCGCACCGTCACCGTGCGCGCCAATCGCATCGCAGACCGCTTCGAGTGCGCCTCGGCTGCCGAACACACCTACGACTGGGCGTTTCACGCGCCCGGCCGCCTGACCACCTCGCTCGATCTCAAGCCGGGGCCGGAACGCATCGCGGCCACCGCCGGCTACCAGCACGTGGAGTCTGTTGCTTCCGGCCGTGCCGCGGGCGACTGGTGGGCGCGCTGGGAGGCCGAGGGCGCCAGCTTCACGCTCCGCGTGAAAGCCGCGGAACCGGCTGAAGTTTTCACCGGCGCCGGACCTGGGAAGAATCCGGCCGACCGGGTTCCCGTGCTCATCGTCCGGCGGCGCGGGCAGAACGCGACCTTCGACGCGATTCACGAGTTCGCCTGAGCATGCCGATTTGTGCTTGGATGGCCGTTGGAGTACGATAAACACCAGTGGCCGACTTCGAGGCGTTAAATCAATTGCGTTCGCAGGCGCTTCGGCAGATCCGCGAAATGGTCAGCGAGGAAGCGGCGCTTGGGGCCGGCTATTTCAACGGGCAGAATATGTCCGAAATCATCGCCGGTATCGAACGCAACCGGGCGCGCTTTCGGGCGCTCTGGAACCAACACGAAAAAGTCCGGCAGGAGATGGTGGATGCCGGCTTCATGCCCCCGCCTGTGCAGTCCGATGACCTGTGTGGGAGCCCGGTGGAAGACCCCATCCGGCACAAACTCGAAGACCGGCTGAAGTCCGATCTGGAATCCGCCCGCGCGGAATACTACTTTGCCAGCCAGGAGTTTCGCCTTTTTGTCGGGCACGGCACGGGGCTGCCCGCTCCCGACGGTAACCTGCGCGCCCAGCAGATCGCGGCAGTCCACTCGGCGGCGTTGCGCAAGTACACCGGCGCAATGCGGCGCTTCAACGCGTTCCTGGCGGATGGAAAGCTGCCCGAAGAGTAGGTCCCGCCCGCAACGAAAACCGAGCCGCGTCACCGCCTTTACACAACGTTACGTTGCGCCTATTAGGTTCTGTAACTCTTTGATATAGAATAAACGTTCAGGCCCCCGCATGTCGGCATCTCCCAATTCGCCGTGGATTCCACCCGAGAGGCCGCTGAGCCTCCCCGCCAAACCCGCCAAACAACCGGAATCCCCGCCTCGATGGCCGGTTTATGTACTGCTTGCCCTGGTTGTTCTGGCTGCCGCCTGGGTGCTTCGCCCCCAGCCGCGGAAGACGGTGGCTGCGCCCTCGGTTTCTACCGTGCGGGCCACCCGCGGGGTCATCCATGCCACGCGGCGCCTGGCCGGCTCCATTAGTGCTCGCCGCTTCATCAACATCGGCGCCCCCGTATTGCAGGCGCCCGACCAGGGCAGAGGATTGACGCTGATCTTTCTGGCGGCTTCCGGCACCCGCGTGAAGCCCGGCCAGTTAATCGCCGAAATCGACGCGCAGGATATTCGGGACCACCTCGTAGACGTCGAGGCCAACCTGAAGCAGGCCGAACTGGACATCGCACGCCGCAAGGCCCAACTGGTGGCGCAAATGGAAGGGCTGAACCAGCGGCTGCGTGTCGCCAAGGCCACCTGGGAACGGGCCAGGCTGGACGCGCGCGCCATCCCGGCCAGGAACATTATCACGCAGGAAATTCTGCGTCTCGCCGCCGCCGAATACCAGGAAGCGTACGAGGAAGCCGCCAAACAGATGCCGCTCACCGAGGAGCGCCAGCTTTCCGACCTCAAGCTGTATGAGCTCAGTTACGAGTACAATGTCCGCCACCGCAACCGCCACCTTCTCGACTACCGCCGGTGCAGTATCCGCTCACCCATGAACGGCATGGTAGTGATGCAGACCACCTACCGCGGCGGCCAGATGAACCAGATCAAAGTGGGCGACCGCCTTTCTCCCGGCCAGCCGTTCATGCGCGTGGTGGACCCGGCGAGCATGGAACTGGACGCCACGATGAATCAGGCGGAAAGCGAGATCGTGCGCCTCGGCCAGCGCGCCACGGTGCGTTTCGACGCCTTCCCCGACATCGTCGTCAAGGGCCACGTGCAGGCGGTCGGCGCGCTCGCCCTCGGCGGACGCCGCGTCAACTTCAACGTGCGCAATGTTGCGGTGCGGCTCGTGCTGGATACCGGCGATCCGCGGGTCATCCCCGATCTTTCGGCCAGCGCCGATGTCGCCACCGCGGGACCGGCCGACGGCCTGATCGTGCCGCGCGAAGCTCTCAGCGGGTCCGGCGGCAAGACCATCGTCTACGTCAAGCAAGGCGACGCCTTTGTGCCCCGCGAAGTGGAAATCGCCGGCGCCACCAACACCCAAGTAGCCGTCGTGTCGGGCATTCAGGAAGGCGAGGAAATCGCCCTTCAGCCCTCTCTCGCCGCCGCCGTGATTCACTAAACAAATTCAACCGCGGATAAACGCATAGCGGCAAGGCGCAAACGGGATATCGCGCAGAGGTCTATGGCGTGGACGATCCGCGGGGAGGGAAATAACGCGGCGGCGCGCAGGAAGAATGCCCCCACGAATGGGGGCATGGCAGCCTAAAAGGCTACGCTACGGTGGAATCGTCGCGGCAAAGAAACGAATGGATAGTAGTACAGATGAACACGGATAACACAAAATTCTTATCGGCGTTTATCGGCGTTCATCGGCGGCTAATCACTGCCGCTCCACTCTTCACGTCGAGCGTCCATTCGCGCGGCTCCGCAAGGCGCAATTTGCCGCCGCCGATTTCGAGCGGCATCCACAGATAGCGTGAATCCCATTGGGTTCGCGGCTTCCAGATGTCGCCCATGAAAATCACCGTCGTCGCCTTCTTGCCGGCCACCTTCAGCATCATGGTGGATTGCGAGCCGTAGGTCTTCGTCTCCGGCGGCGCGATGTCCTGGAACTCCGACCAGGGGCCTTCCAGACTGCGCGCCGTAGCGTATTTGTTCGGATTCGGCGCCCAACCGGTCAGGGCCGACCCGACCACGTAGTACAGTCCCTGGTAGTGGACCACCGCCCCGCCCTCGAGCGGTGCGCGGATCAGAGACATGTCGCGCTCCACGGTCAGGTAATCGTCCGACAGCTTGGCAATGTGAAAACCCTTGGCCGGCCGGTCTTCAAAGATCAGGTAGGCCGCGCCGTCGTCGTCGATAAACTGGCCGATGTCCCGGCTCTCCTGTCCCAGCGGGCGAAAGCTTTTCAGGTAGCGGTAATCGCCATCCACGCGGTCGCTCACCGCCACGCCCACGCGCGCCAGTTTGTACCCGCGGTCGTCAATGTGCATGTACATCACGTACTGCCTGGTCTTCTTGTTGTAGAAGACCTTCGGGCGCTCCAGTACCCAGCCTGCGCCCAGGTTCTCCGGATCGGCCTGCTGCATCACCTGGTTGCGGAAGGTCCAACTTGCCAGGTCTTTCGACGCATAGCAACTGACGTATCGTTTGGAGCGATCCAGGTTCTGCGTCCGATCCTCGCCGAACCAGTACCAGGTGTCCTTGAGCTTGACGATGCCGCCGCCGTGGCTCTGCACGTGTTGGCCCCGGTTGTCCGGCCACACCTCTCCCGGTTTGATGGTCCGCGGCTGGCCGAGTGCAAACGTGACAGACAAGCACACGAGCACCGGCAGTCCGGCAAAGGCAATTCGATTGATCCAAGCGGGCATCGGCATTCCATCCGCATCATAGCGCCTGTCAGGGGCCGGGCGCCGATGCCGGCTATTGACGCTACTCGACCGCTTTCTCCTCCACCGGCCCGAACTTCTTCAGCAGGTCGCGGATCTTGTCGCCATCGCCCACCGCGACAATCTGCACGTTGTCGTAAGGCACGTACTTTTTGGCTACGCGCATCACGTCGGCCGCGGTGATGGCCATGATTTTTTCGGCGTAGGTATCCCAGTAATCCTCCGGCAGACCGAATTCGCGCTGCTGCATCCAGCGCTGCAACACCTGCGCGGGGTTCTCCAGGCCGAGCGCGAAACTCGCCACCAGGGTGCGCTTGGCGCCTTCGAGTTCTTCGGTGGGCACCGCCGCCTCGCGGATTTCCTGGAACTCCTTCAGCAGGTCGGTAAGCGCGGGCGCGGTGACTTCGGTGCGCACGCTCATGGCGGAGCTGAAGTGCTGCAAGGTGCGCGTCGCGGTGAAACTGGAACTGACGCCGTAGGTGTAGCCCTTCTCTTCGCGAATGATGCGGAAGAGGCGCGCCGCGGGACCGGAGCCCAGCACCTGATTCATCACCATGCAGGCGATGTAGTCCGGATGGGTGCGCTCGATGGCGCGGTTGGCCAGAGTGAGACTGGTCTGCACGGAGCCCGGCCGCGAAATCAGGTAGACCTTTTTCTCCGCGATAGGCGCCGCCATGGGCAGGGTGATCTTCGCCACCGGTCCGCCCTTCCAGGCGCCGATGGCTTTTTCGAGCTTGGCCACGGCGGCGGCCGGCGTGATGTCGCCGGAGATACCGGCCAGTTCGCCCGACGGCAGGTAATACTTCTGGTAGTGCTCCATCAGGTTTTCCCGCGTGATCTTGTTGAGCGATTCCAGAGTGAGGCGCGTGAAGCGGCGCGCATCGTTGGGGTAGAGCACGGCCATCAAAGTCTCGCTGGATAGGGTGTTGGGCTGGGTGCGCGCCTGTTCGAGCTGGCTGCGCTGCCGCGTCTTCCACTTTTCGAATTCGTCGGCCGGGAAGGAGGCGCGCAGCAGCACGTCGCTCATGATGGCCAGCGCGGCATCGAAGTTTTCGGTCAGCGAATTGACCGTGATGGAGGACGCTCCGCCCGCCGGTGCGCCGCCGCCTCCCCCGCGTCCGCCGCCGCCCCCGCCGCCGCCGAAGCTCACCGTGGCGCCGATATCGGCCAGCGCCTCGGAGATCTGGCGCGCATTCCTGGTGGTGGCGCCGAGCATCATCATGGCCGCGGTGGCCTCGGCGAGGCCCGGCAGCGCGCCATCCCGCAAGTTGGAAGAAGGCACGGAGATGGTCAGCGCGATGGTGGGCGCGCGATGGCTCTCCAAAATCACCAGGCGGAGCCCGTTGGACAAGGGCCGCTCCACCGCACGCGGCAGCTTCACCTTCAGCACTTCATTCGAAACCGGCGCGCGATTGAGCCGCACCATGCCGCGGAAAGTGTTGGCGTCGGTGTCCTGTGCCAACGCCGCGCCGCTCAGCAGGAGAACGACTGCGATGGTGGTCTTCATGGCTACCGTCCTCCCCTTCTTCCGCCCTGTCCCTGTGCCCCGCCGGCGGGGTTAGTGACGAACACGACCCGGTTGGCGGTAAGCAGGTGCGCCTTGGCCGCGCGCTGGATATCGGCGGCGCCGACGGCCAGTTGCAGGTCGATATCGGTGTTCACTTTGTTAGGGTCGTCAAAGAC
>Ga0209014_10000376_pt1 | contig 26205 bp, 24 predicted proteins | sample BarGraNGADG00212_FD_184491 | JGI IMG/M metagenome (GOLD analysis project Ga0209014, IMG submission 184491) | Arctic peat soil microbial communities from Barrow, Alaska - Barrow Graham LP Ref core NGADG0002-212 (SPAdes) (version 2) | ecosystem: Environmental > Terrestrial > Soil > Wetlands >...
CCCGCCGCCATTCCTGCCCCAAAGCCCCCGCACTGGTAGTCTTTCCCAACACTACGATCTCGATCGTTCGAGGCGCTTCCGACGGCGAGCTGGGATCAGTGGTAAAGGCAAGTAAGCAACGGAAGGAACTACATGTCCCTAACGAAGGAAGCAAAGCTCGAGGTTTTCAAGCGCTTCGGCGAGACCGAGTCGGACACCGGCTCGGCAAAGGTTCAGATCGCTCTGCTAACGGAGCGCATCAACCAGTTGAACGGCCACCTGCGCACCCACCCCAAGGATCATCACTCCCGGCGTGGGCTGCTCAAGCTGGTCGGGCAGCGCCGGCGCCTGCAGACCTATATGCAGAAGAACGACCTCGAGGCATACCGCGAATTGATCAAGGAGCTCGGCCTAAGGCGCTAGAGCTCGAGAAGAGATGGGGAGTGGAAGTTTGAGCGAGCCCGAGGCGATGATCCGGCTCACTCAAACTCCCGCTCCGCCTGACAAACAGAGGAGTTGGAGATGACCAGTACTGGAACCGGACGGATTGAGTCCGTATCGGTGACCGTTGGCGATCACGAGATCACCTTCGAGACCGGGAAGCTAGCCAAGCAAGCGGGCGGAGCAGTCGTAGTTCGCTCGGGCGAGACCATGGTTCTCGCGACGGCGCAGGGAAGAGCGGAGGCCCGTGAGGGCGCCGACTTCTTCCCGCTGACAGTCGACGTAGAGGAGCGCATGTACGCCGCCGGCAAGATCCCCGGCGGCTTTTTCAAGCGTGAGGGGCGCCCGACCGAACGAGCGATCCTGACCGCCCGCATGACCGACCGCCCGATCCGGCCGCTCTGGCCGAAGGGCTTCCGCAACGAGGTGCAGTGCATCGCAACAGTGCTCTCCGCCGACCTCGTCACGGCACACGACACGCTTTGCATCAACGGCGTCTCGGCCGCGCTGATGATCTCGCCGCTGCCCTTCATGGGCCCGGTGGGAGCCGTCCGCGTCGGCCTGATCGACGATCAGCTGGTCGTCAACGCCTCGATGCAGGAGATGGCGGAGTCCAAGCTCGACCTGCTCGTCGTCGGTACCAAGGAAGCGCTGACGATGGTCGAAGCGGGCGCCCAGGAGGTTCCCGAGGAGACGATTCTCGAAGCTTTCGCCCTCGCTCAGAAGGAGATCGCGAAGCTTTGCAAGGCGCAGGAAGAGCTGCGTAAGCGCGTCGGCAAGCCGAAGTGGCTCGACAACGAGCTGACCGCCGAGCTGGAGAAGAAGCAGGGCAAGCGCCTTCGCGAGCGCATCGCGGAGCTCGGTCTGCGCGAGGCGGCAGCCCTCGTCGAGGAGATCACAAGCGAGATCGCGCCCACCCTCTCGATGGATTCCACCGAGGAAGACATCGTCCGGCGCTCACAGGTTCGAGCCAGCCTGCACGCCATTCTCGAGCGCGAGCAGCTCGCGGCCATCCAAAAGCCGGTTCAGGAGCAGTTCGGCAAGGATCTGCGGGCTCTCACCGATGCCGAGCAGGATTCCAAGGAGCTGCGCGCCGCCAAACGCCAGCTGCTCGTCGACAGCATCGTCGAAGGGGTCGAGTTGCCCTTCCCGGCCGGCCCCGCGCCTGCCGAGGGCGAGGCCCCGGTCAAGGATCAGCTGACGAAGAGCTTCATCCGCAAGTCGACCGACGCCATCTACAAGGATCTGATCCGGCAGAAGATCGCCGTCGACAAGCGTCGCCCGGACGGTCGCGGCACCGAGGAGATCCGCCCGATCACGTGCGAGGTGTCGGTATCGCCGCGCACGCACGGCTCGGCGCTCTTCACGCGCGGCCAGACGCAGGTGATGACCCTGCTGACGCTCGGCACGGCCAAGGAAGGCCAGCGCATCGACGACCTGTCGCTGGAGGCCGAGCGCCACTACATGCACCACTACAACTTCCCGCCGTACTCGGTCGGGGAGACCGGCTTCATGCGCGGCCCGAAGCGGCGCGACATCGGTCACGGCGCACTTGCTCAGCGGGCGCTCGAGCCGATGATCCCCTCCGCCGAGGAGTTCCCGTACACGATCCGGCTCGTCTCCGAGACGCTGGAGTCGAACGGTTCTTCTTCGATGGCCTCGGTCTGCGGCTCGACGCTGGCCCTGATGGACGCCGGCGTGCCGATCAAGAGTCCCGTCTCGGGTATCGCCATGGGCCTGGTCAAGGAAGGCGACGACTACGTCATCCTGACCGACATCCAGGGCGCCGAGGATCACTTGGGCGACATGGACTTCAAGGTCACAGGTACCCGCGAGGGCATCACCGCCCTGCAGATGGACATCAAGATCACCGGTGTCACGCACGAGATCATGAGCTCGGCGCTGGCGCAGGCGAAAAGGGCGCGCGAGGCCATCCTCGACAAGATGATCGCCGCCATCCCCGAGCCTAGGGCAGAGCTTGCAGGCCACGCGCCTCGCATCTCGAGCGTCTCGATCGATCCGGAGATGATCGGCATGGTCATCGGCAAGGGCGGCGAGACGATCCGCGCGCTCGAGGCCGACTACGAGGTGCAGATCGACATCCAGGAGGACGGGACGGTTCTCGTCTACGCCACGTCGGGCACCAACGCCGACGCCGCCGTAGCGGCCATCCACGCGATGACCAAGACCCCCGAGGTCGGGGACGAGTACACCGGGCGCGTAGTCAAGCTGACCCAGTTCGGCGCCTTCGTCGAGCTGAAGAAGGGAACCGACGGTCTGCTCCACGTCTCCAATGTCGGCCCCGGACGAGTCGACAGGATCGAGGACGTGCTCGACCGCGGCGACGTGATCGACGTGATCGTGCAGGAGGTCGACAAGGAGCGCGGCCGAATCGGGCTCAAGCTTCTCGCCAAGCACGACGGCGACACGCTCGTGATGCCCGAGGCGCTGATCGAGATCGCCAAGGAAAAGGCGGCTAACCGGCCCGCGGGTGAGCGTGAAGAGCGCCCGCCCCGAGACAACGACAGAGGCCGGCGCCGCTCATCCGGTCCCAGGCGCTGAGGCAGGGAGAAGAACACGCATGCGCTGGGGCAAGAAGAGTCGCGAGATAACGCAGGACGGTCGGTCGCGCATCGACTTGCCCCGGCTCCAGCGCGAGCTGGGCGTACGCATCGGCGAGAGGGGCTCTTCGACGCTCCTGCTCGCCTGCGACGAGATGGACCGCACTCATCATCACGAGCTCGGCGCGGAACATCTGATCGTCGGAGTGCTCGAGGAGGACGGCCCAGCCGCCCAACTCCTGCTCCAGCATGGCATCACGCTCGAGGACACCAGGGCGCAGATCGCCGAGGCGCTCTGGGAGGCCGACGAGGCGCTCGGCGCTCTCGAGCTCACCTCTGAGGCCACGAACATCCTCGCCACCGCGGCGGAGGCCGCCGGGATGCGCGGGCACCGGACGCTCGAGCCCGAGCACATCACCTACGGGTTCGTCTGCTCGGGCTTCGAGATCACTAGCCGCGTCCTGCACATGATCGGCGTTGACCGCCAGAAGCTCCTGCAAGAGTCCGAGCAGCTGCTCTCAAACGGTCACTGAACGCCGTCGCGCGCTGGTCTCTTCGCGCTCGAGGCGGTCAAAGAGCCGTTTGCGATTGAGCGCTCCTCTGGCACAGACTCGCGCGCCTTCGAGAGATAAGCTCGAATTGGGGATGGGAGGCGGGGAACCCGCCTCAACAAGCGCCGAGAACCCCGCAAAGCAAGCCCACTCGCTACGATCGCGGCGTGCAGAAGGTTGTTCTCTCGGAGCTCGCCTCGGGCGAGCGCGTGATCTCGGAGCGGATGCCCTCCGTGCGCTCGGTCGCGATCGGCTTTTGGATCGGCGTCGGCTCCCGCGACGAGACGCCCGCCAAGGCCGGTCTCACGCACTTCATCGAGCACCTGTTGTTCAAGGACACCCGCTCCTACGACGCGCGCCGCATCGCCGAGATCTTCGACGAGTTGGGCGGCGAGCTTAACGCCGCCACCTCGCGCGAGCACACCGTCGTCTACGGGCGCGTCCCCTACGACCAGCTAGAGCGGGCGATCGACGTCATGACCGACATGGTCTTCGTGCCGACCTTCACCGATCTCGATGCCGAGCGCGAGGTGGTGCTGGAGGAGATCGCCATGCTCGACGACGCTCCTCAGGATCGCGTTCACGACCTGGTCAGCGAAGCGGTCTTCGGCGACCATCCGCTCGGACGGCCGGTTCTGGGGCGCTCGGAGGTGATCTCCTCGGTCAGCCGGCGCACGATCGCCGGCTATCACGAGAGCATGTACCAGCCCGGCAACGTCGTCGTCGCGGCGGCCGGGAACGTCGCCCACGAGCGGCTCGTCTCGGTGGTGACGAAAGCCGCCAACGCGCGCGATCACGCCGGCGCCAGGCCGTACGTTCGCAAGCCGCTGCTCAAGACACCGCCGGCATCGGCTCACTTCCAGAGCAAGGACACCGAGCAGTACCACATCTGCGTGGCGGCACCGGGCATCGCACGCTCCGACAGGCGCCGCTTCGCCGCCTCCTTGCTCGACTCGATTCTCGGCGGCTCGGCCTCCTCACGCCTGTTCCAGGAGATCCGCGAGAAGCGCGGCATGGCCTACTCGGTCTACAGCTTCGTCGCCCAGTACTCCGACACCGGGATGATCGGTGTCAGCCTCGGCACCCGCGAGGACAACGTCTCGGCCTGCCTGGAGATCGTGGCCGAGCAGATCGCCGAGATCGCGGCCGGGAAGTTCCTGGGTGGAGAGCTGGAGCGCGCCAAGGAGCACGCGCGCGGCCGCATCATGCTCTCGATGGAATCGACCGCGACACGCATGACGCGACTGGGGCGCTCGCTGATCAGCGATACCGAGCTGCTCTCGCCCGAGCGCATCATCGCCGAGCTGGAAGCTGTCGAGCCCGACGCGGTCAGCGAGCTGGCCAGCATGCTGCTCGCTCCCGAGCGGCTCTCGGTGGCCGGAATTGGCCCCGACGAGGACGTCTTCTATGCTGCGACAGGCGCAGTCAACCCGGTTCTGGCAAGGAGGTCGGCGGAATGAAGATCGCGTTCTTCGGTTCCCGCGGCAAGGTCGGGCGCGAGCTCTGTCCCGGGTTGGAGCAGGCCGGCTTCGAGGTCGTGGGCATCGACCTCGACGAGGAGCTCGACCCGAGTGGGGTGGAGGCGATGATCGACTTCACCCAGCCCGACACTGTCGAGAAGAACGTTACCGAGGCGCTCGGGAACGGCATCGCTTGCATCGTCGGCACGACCGGCCTCGGCGCCGCTCAGCTCGAGCAGCTCGGCGCCCTGGCCAAGGAGAAGGGAAAGCCGCTCTTCGTCGCGCCGAATTTCGCCATCGGCGCCGTCTTGATGATGCGCTTCGCCGCCGAGGCCGCCCGCTTCATGCCCCGCGCCGAGATCGTCGAGCTGCATGGCGAAGCCAAGAAGGACGCGCCTTCGGGAACCGCGCTTGCCACCGCCGCCGCGATGGGCACCGACCCCGAGATCCACTCGGTGCGCCTGCCCGGCCTCGTTGCGCATCAGGAAGTTCTGCTCGGCGATGTCGGCCAGCTGCTCACGCTCCGCCACGACACCTACGCCCGCGAGGCCTTCTTGCCGGGGGTTCTACTGGCGCTGGAGAAGCTCGACACGCTTCCGCCGGGCTTGACCGTGGGGCTGGACGCGCTGTTCCGCTGACCGCTTGGCATCTGGGCACCGTCCGCCCGCGCTCTATCACTCCAAGCTCGCTAGGCTGACATCAGTCCGCGGAGAAGGAGAGAAAGCCGAAATGCGCAGCGACAAGATCACGCAAGGAATCGAGCGAATGCCGAACCGCGCGCTCCTGTACGGAACCGGGATCACGGCCAACCAGATGTCGAAGCCGTTCATCGGGCTTTGCTCGAGCTTCACCGATCTGATTCCCGGGCACGTCGGCATGCGCGCGCTGGAGCGCAAGATCGAGTGGGGGATCGCGGCCGGCGGCGGGGTGCCCTTCTTCTTCGGCGTGCCGGGCATCTGCGACGGCATCGCCATGGGTCACACCGGCATGCACTACTCGCTGCCCTCGCGCGAGCTGATCGCCGACCTGGTCGAGTCGATCGTGCAGGCGCACCAGCTCGACGGGCTCGTCCTTCTCACCAACTGCGACAAGATCACCCCCGGCATGCTGATGGCGGTTTGCCGGCTCGACATCCCGGCGATCGTCGTCACCGCCGGACCGATGCGCGCGGGGCACCTGCACGGCCAGCGCCTGGCGCTGGTGCGAAACACCTTCGAGGCTGTCGGCCTGCGCCAGGCCGGAAAGATGAGCGAGGTCGAGGCGGAGGAGATGGAGCTCGAGACCTGCCCCGGCGAGGGCTCCTGCCAGGGCCTCTACACCGCCAACACGATGGCCTGCCTGACCGAGACGATGGGCATGAGCCTGCCCGGTACCGGCACGGCCCTGGCCGGCTCGGCCAAGAAGATGCGCCTGGCCGAGCTGGCCGGCGAGCGCGTCTGCGACCTCGTGCGCGAGCAAGTGACTACGCGCCAGATCGTCACCCGCGAGTCGCTCGAGAACGCGATCCGCATGGACATGGCGCTCGGCGGCTCGACCAACACCACGCTGCACATCCCAGCCATTGCCCACGACGCCGAGGTGGACATCACTCTGGCCGACTTCGACCGGCTCAGCCGCGTCACGCCGCAGCTCACGCTGATCGAGCCCGCCGCCGAGACGGTGATGGAGGACATCGAGTTCGCCGGCGGCATCCCGGCCGTGATGAAGAACCTGGAGCCGCTCTTGAACAAGGATTGCCTGACCGTCTCCGGCCGCACCGTCGGGCAGATAGTCGCCAAGGTTCCGCCCGGCGACGGTAAGGTGATCCACTCGCTCGACGACCCGGTCGCGGTCGAAGGCGGAATCGCCGTTCTCAAAGGTACGCTCGCCCCGGATGGCGCCGTGGTCAAACAGGGCGCCATTTCGGCCGGAATGATGAGCTTCACCGGCACGGCGCGCGTGTTCGAGAGCGAGGACGACGCGATGACCTATCTGCGCGAGGGCAAGGTCGTGCCCAAGGACGTGCTGATCATCCGCAACGAAGGCCCGAAGGGTGGGCCCGGCATGCGCGAGTCGCTGGCCCTGACCGCAGCTGTCGCGGGGTCAGGGCTGGGCGACAAGATCGCGATCGTCACCGACGGGCGCTTCTCGGGCGGCACGCGCAACCTTTCGATCGGCCACGTCTCGCCTGAAGCCTTCGACTGTGGCCCGATCGCCCTGGTCGCCGACGGCGACGAGATCGCGATCGACCTCCCGGCCCGCAAGCTCGACCTGCTGGTGAGCGAGGAGGAGCTGGCGAAGCGGAAGGCTGTCTGGAAGAAGCCGGCGCCCAAGTTCACGAGCGGCTGGCTCGCTCGTTACGCCCGCCAGGTCTCGAGCGCGGCCTCCGGCGCGGTCCTCGAATAGGCTCTTTCGACCTTCAACTACAATCGCAACATGACGGCCTCAGCCAAGCAAAACGACTTTGGCACGATCCTGACCGCGATCGTCACACCCTTCAAGGCAGACGGATCGGTCGACTTCAAGGCTTTCAAGGCGCTGGCGCGCTATCTCGTCGAGCACGGCTCCGAGGGACTGGTCGTCACCGGCTCGACCGGTGAGGGAACGACGCTCTCCGACCGCGAGAAGCTGATGCTCTACTACGCGGCGGTCGAGGAAGTGGGCGAGCGCGCGACCGTGATCGCCGCCACCGGCACCTACGACACGCGCCACTCGGCCCATCTGACCGCGCAGGCGGCGGAGTTCGTAGACGGCTTTCTGATCGTCACCCCGTACTACTCCAAGCCGCCGGCCCGCGGCATCGTCGAGCACTTCAAGACGATCGCCGATGTGACCGAGAAACCGCTCGTCGTCTACAACATTCCCAGCCGCGTGATCGTCAACATCGAGCCCGAGACGCTCGCGGAGCTCGGCGAGATCCCGAACATCGTCGCGGTGAAGCAGGCCAACCCGGACATGGAGCAGGCGCGCAGGATCGTCGAGGAGACGCCGCTCGAGCTCTACGCCGGTAACGACGATCTTCTCCTGCCCTTCCTGGAGATGGGCGGCGCCGGCGGAATCTGCGTCTACACACATCTCGCCGGTCCGCGCGTGCGGGAAATGGCGCGCCGCTTCCGCTCCGGAAACCTCGTTGGAGCCCAGGCGATCAACGACGAGTTGAAGCCGCTGATCGACGCGCTCGCCGTCTGCGTCAACCCGATCTCGACCAAGGCGGCGCTCAATCTGGCCGGCTTCGAGGTCGGCGGCCTGCGCCTGCCGCTGGTCGATGCAACTCCCGAGGAGAGCGAGCAGATCCGCGAGCTGCTCGAGCAAGCCGACGTGCTAGAGCCGGCCGTTCGCGCCTGATCCCGCTTCCTCGGCCGGCGGCGTAGTACGCCGTGACGCGATCGGTCGCCCCTCGCCACCTGGCGTCGCTGATCGCACTTCGCTCTCCGGGGCCGTGTAACGACACTGTCCCCTCCGGCGAAGCACGCCCAGCGACGCCCCGAGAAAGCGGACTCAACAACCGCCTCGTACCCAGTCGCGCGGATACACTCGGATTGATGCCATCGACCAAAACCTGTCGCATCATTCCGCTGGGCGGGCTCGGCGAGGTCGGCAAGAACATGACCGTCTACGAGCATCGCGGCGAAGCGATCATCGTCGACGCCGGCATGGCCTTCCCGCGCGACGAGCACCTCGGCGTCGATCTGATCCTGCCCGACTACAGCTACCTGCGCTCGCGGGGCAAGCCGGTGCGCGCGGTCATCCTCACGCACGGGCACGAGGATCACGTCGGCGGGCTTCCCTATCTGCTGCGCGAGATCGAGGTGCAGGAGGTCTGGGCGACCAGGCTCACGCTCGGCCTCGTCAAGTCGAAGCTGGACGAGCACGGTCTCAGCCGCGCGACCACGCTGCGCGAGGCGATTCCCGGCAAAGGCCCGGTTGAGATCGGACCGTTCAAGGTCGACTTCGTGCGCGTGGCGCATTCCATTCCCGACGCGATCGCGGTCGTGATCGAAACGCCGGCCGGCCGCATCGTCTACACCGGCGACTACAAGATGGATCACACCCCCGTCGACGGAATGCGCACCGACGTCGGCCGCCTGGCCGAGCTGGGCAACCTCGGCGTCGACCTGATGCTCGGCGACTCGACCAATGCCGAGCGCCCGGGCACGACGCCGTCCGAGCGCAGGGTGGGGGAGGCCTTCCGCCAGATCGTGCCGTTGCGCGACGGGCGAGTGCTCGTGGCCTGCTTCGCCTCCAACATCCACCGCATTCAGCAAGCGGTCGACGTCGCGATCGAGACGGGCCGCTCGGTCGCGGTGATCGGTCGCTCGATGCGCAAGAACGTGAACATCGCCCGTAACCTCGGCTACCTGGACATTCCCGACAACATCCTGCTCAAGCCCGAGGAGCTGGGCCAGTTGCCACCCTACGAGCAGATGATCCTCTGCACCGGCAGCCAGGGCGAGCCGCTCTCGGCGCTGACCCGGATCGCTTACCACGACCACCGGTCGGTCGAGATCGAGCAAGGCGACACGGTCATCATCTCGGCCAAACCGATCCCCGGTAACGAGCTGCGCGTCCACGACGCGATCAACGGGCTGGCCAAGGCCGGCGCCGAGGTATTGCACGAGGAGGTCGCCGAGGTGCACGCCTCGGGTCACGCCTGCGCCGAGGAGCTGCGCACGATGCTCGCGCTGCTCAGGCCGAAGACCTTGATGCCCGTGCACGGGGAGTACCGCATGCAAGCCGCTCATGCGCGGCTGGCGCGAGAGGCGGGCATTGCGGAGGAGTCGATCCTGATCGCCGAGAACGGCGACGTGATCGAGCTGACACCCAAGGGTGCGAGTATCGTCGGCGAGGTCGAGTCCGGCGTCACCCTGGTTGACGGGCTCGGAGTCGGAGACGTCGCAGACGTCGCTCTGCGCGACAGGCGACATCTGGCCGAAGACGGCGTTCTCATCGTCGTCACGACGCTCACCTCGAGCGACGGCAACATGGTCGCCAGCCCGGAGCTCATCGTGCGCGGCTTCGGCGAGCAGGACGCGCTGCTGGAAGAGGTCAAGAGCGAGGCGGTCGAGATCCTCGAGGATCTACTCGCCGACGACATCACCGAGATCAAGCTGCTCCAGGAGCACCTGCACGACGGAATCGGGCGGCTCGTCTACGACCGCACGCGCCGCCGACCGATGATCCTGCCGGTCGTGCTCGAAGTCTGAGCGCCCCGCGCCACTCCCTTTCGCCGAGCCGGTTCGATCTCGTTACCGAAGTGGCACGGCGGTGTGCGTTTCTCGCCTTTTCGGGACGGTACCCTGCACCAACCCCGCGGGCGGGTGGCTCGGTGGCGGGCGAAGAGAGAAGTGCCGGACCGGTCCGACTCGCCAGGCAATCCAGAGCGATCCGCCTACTTCGTGGCGGGCGGTCTCATCTCGGGCGGCCGGAAATGCGCCTGCTCACGCGAGATCATCTCGACCTTGAGGATGTGGCGCCGGATCGGCACGCCGGTGCCCGACTTCATGAGTGCGTCGCTCTGCTCGTTGGACTGGACGACAAACCACCGCGTGTGGTCTCGGTTCCATTGCCGAACCAGCTTGAAGCCGTCATGCATCTCCTCGGCGACCGGCAAATACGAGTGTCTGTCTAGGCCAATGCGCTCCATGCAGAGGACGCCGCCCGCTGCGACGTCGGTGCAACGGAACTTCACCCAGTAGACGGGTCGCCCGAAGGCCCGTCCTCGCCGTATCACGACGACTCTCTTCTGCTCGAGAGCCTTCTTGTACTTCCCCATCAGGGTCACGACGGGGCTTCCGGCGATCCCGCCCAGGAGATACGCGCCCGAATTCGCGACGAGCAGGGTGTTCTTACCGATGCGACCCACTCTGCCGGGCCCTGTCCAGATATCCAGCACCCGGCGTCCCTTTCTGATGATCACGTGATCGGCTCCGCTCGCGCGATCGGCCCACTCCTCGTACCTGAGCGTCATCTTCGAGTTGTAGGAGGAAAAGTCCGGTTGCCGCCAGACGACGTGAACGATCGGTCCGTTATTGGGAATGGCTGCCGCCGCCCGATCGAGCGGGGTCAGCTTTACTTTGCCGCCGCCGCTGCCGCCGCCAAACGGGAGCGTCACCGAGAACATCAGAGCTATAAGCGCCAGCGCGCCTACAACGGCGATCGTCCTGACAAGACGCGGCGGTGCGAGCACTCGTAGGCGCTCCACAAAGGAACGAGATGGCTCCTTAGTGAGGATCGAGGCGAGCAGACGCTGCGCGCGTTCTTCGTGCACGCTCCCCGCGGTCTGATCGGGCGGAACCGGGTTGGCCTCTTGGAGCATCTCTACGCTCATGGCAACTCCTTTGCGGTAGATGCGACTGCGTTTGTTGGCGTTTCGGGCTTTTCGAGCTCCTGCGCAAGCCTGCGCTTGGCTCGATGCAAGCGCACCCGAAAGGCCACCGGCGAGATGCCTAGAGCGGCTGCCGCTCGAACACCGTCGAGACCTTCCCAGGCGGTCAGCATCAGTGCTTCGCGCTCGCGACTGCTGAGCCGACCGAGCGCCACTCCCAAGAGAGAAGGGACGGTACCGGCCTCGGCGGAGATCGTTTCGATTCGGTCATGCGTTAGCTTGGAAAACAGCGACAGGCGCCGGCGTGAGGAGCGGCGCTGGTTCGCGAGCACGCGCCTGATGACGCCGTACAACCACGGCAGCGAATCCCCGGGAACGTCTTCGAGCCGCCTCCAGAGGATTAAAAAGGTGTCGCCGACGGCATCGAAGGCGGTCTCTCGATCTGTTCGGCGCAGCGCGTAGGCAAGGAGTGCATCGAAGTGCTCCGCGTAGAGCGTCTCGAAGCGCGATCGCCGGCCGGTCGTTTCCTTGTTATCTACGTCTAGCACTGTTCCTGATCCCTTACCTGTCCAGACGAAACGCCAGTGTTACATCGTCGTCTGGATGCGGTCGCAGGCGGAGGAGCCCCGTCGGGCGCGTCGAAGCTCGCTCGCGTGAGCAAGAAGCGCTCCAAGCGCAAGCTGAAGCCGCGCCAGCCAGCGCGTACCCGTAAGGCTGCCAAGACCCGTAGTCACCACCATCCCGAGCTATTCGGGCTGGGGCTGGTGGCGGCCGGAATCTTCCTCGGCAGCGTTCTCTATCTGGGCTGGAACGGCGGCATGGTCGGCGCCGCGCTGGCGAATGCGATGGTCGCCGTGGTCGGCGTAACGGGATATGCACTGCCGCTCGCGGCGATTGCCTACGGCACGCTCCTGCTCGTGCGCAGCGAGCTGATCGAGCTGCGCCCCTTCCGGCGCGGCCTGGTAACGCTCTTCTTCGGACTTCAGCTGGCGCTCGGCCACGCGCACGGCGGTTTCCTCGGTCGCGGACTGGAAACCACGATCTCCAAGCTTCTCGGCAATACCGGCGCCACGATCGTTGCGGCGCTGTGCCTGGCGGTCGGCTGCCTGCTTCTCACCGGCGCCTCGCTGGGAGCTTGGCTCAGGCGCTCGGGCGAGGCGATTCGCCAGGCCCGTCCCGCCCGCGAGAAGCGAGAAAAGCCGGAGCCGAGCGTGGCCTACCCCGAGCCGCTGGTTCTTCCACTCATGCACGATGAGCTGGCGCCACACGGGTCGCTGGTCGATGGAGCGCGCGTCTTTCCCGACGTCGTCGGGGACGATCTGCACGGACCGCCGCCGCTTCTCGTCGATTCCGAGCACGAGTCCGCCGAGGCGCAGACCCTGTTCGACGTCACGCCCACCAAGAGCGACTACGAGCTTCCCGACGCCAGCCTTCTGCACCGTTCGCCGCCGGCCTCCCAGCAGGTCGCCGACTCCGGTGAGCGCACCAGCGAGGTGCTCGTACAGACGCTCGCCAACTTCGGCATCGAGGCGCGCATCATCGGCCAGATCTCCGGCCCGCGTGTAACCCGCTACGAGCTCCAGCTCGCGCCGGGCACCAAGGTCTCCAAGGTCGCCAACCTGAAGGACGACCTTTCCTACGCACTCGCGACGACCGAGATTCGCATCCTGGCGCCGATCCCCGGCAAGCAGGCGGTCGGGGTGGAAGTACCCAACCAGTCGCCCAACCTGGTCACGCTCGGCGATGTCTTCGACGAGCTTCCCGCTTCCGCCAGCCCTCTGGCCGTCTGGCTGGGCAAGGACATCGCCGGCAACGCCGTCTGGACCGATCTGGCGCGGATGCCGCACATCCTGATCGCCGGCACCACCGGCTCGGGCAAGTCGGGCTGCATCAACACCATCCTGACCTCGATCCTGCTTCGCTGCACCCCGGACGACGTGCGCATGATCCTGGTCGATCCCAAGCGCGTCGAGCTCGGCTTCTACGAGTCGATTCCGCACCTGCTCACCCCGGTCGTCTCCAATCCCAAGGAGGCCGCCGCGGTGCTGGCCAACCTGCTCGCCGAGATGGAGCGCCGCTACGACAAGATGAGCATCGTGCGGGCTCGCGGCCTGCCGGAGCTGAATCGTGCGCTCAGGCAGCGCGGCGAGGATCCGCTTCCCTATCTGCTGGTCGTCATCGACGAGCTGGCCGACCTGATGATGACCTCGCCGCAGGCCGTCGAGGACGCGGTCATCCGCCTGGCGCAGAAGTCGCGTGCGGTCGGCATCCATCTGGTTCTCGCCACCCAGCGTCCGTCGGTCGACGTGATCACCGGCATGATCAAGACCAACATCCCGTCGCGCATCGCGTTTGCCGTCTCCAGCCAGACCGACTCGCGCGTGATCCTCGACGCCTCGGGCGCCGAGAGCCTGCTCGGGCAGGGCGACATGCTCTTCAAGCCGCTCGGCACGTCGCGCCTGCAGCGCCTGCAAGGCGCTTACGTGAGCGAGGAGGAAGTGACGCTGATCGTCGAGCAGTGTCGAGCTCAACGCGGCCAGGAGCTGGACGAGTCGTTGCTCGAGCTACCCGAGGCCTTCGCCGACGATGCGAGCGGAGGCACCGACGGCGAGTTCGATCCCGACGAGGATCCGCTACTGGAAAAGGCGATCGAGGTCGTCGTCCAGTCGCAGTCGGCGTCGGTCTCGTTGCTCCAGCGCCGCCTGCGGGTGGGCTACACGCGGGCGGGGCGTCTGATCGACATGCTCGAGCGAAGAGGCATCGTCTCGGGCTACGAGGGCTCGAAACCACGCCGCGTGCTGATCGAAGAGATCGAGCTCGATCGCGTTCTCGCGCTTCAATCCTCCCGCTAGCTCGTCGTCGCACTCTTCCGGGCTTGCGTCGTTTCCACCGGCGCGACCTGCGTGAAGTAGCGACAATAGGGGCGTGCTGCCCTACGACGACTACACCAAGCAGCGAAATGTGCGCGCTCGGTTCTCGCTCTTGGTCGCCCTTCTAGGCGCACTGTTAGCGCCCGCCGCGCTTCTCGTCCACATTCGCGTATCCGAGATAACGCTGCCGATGGCGGTCGGGGGCATTGCCGCCGGTTGCACCGTTCTCGGCTTGATCGCTCGCATTCTCGCGAAGAAGGCGCGGCTGCGCCGGGTCGTCTCGCTCGAGCGAATGGGCGGGGCGGGGCAAGCGGCTCTCGGGCGCCTGCTGGGCACTCTGGTGCTGGGAGTCGGGCTGGGCGCCTGCATTTCACTCGCTGTCTACGCCTTGCTCGCACATCTCTGATCGATCTCCGGCCGTCCGGCCCCGCATATTGTGCGGCGAATCGCAATCTCCCTCTAGAATGCGAGTCCATGTTTGAGATCGGCAGCAGCCTGCGCGAAGCGCGCGAGCGCCAGGGACGCTCATTCCCTGATCTGGAGCGGAAGACGCAGATTCGCTCGCGCTATTTAACGGCGCTCGAGGATGAGAATTTCGACGCCATTCCCGCGCTCGCCTACACCAGAGGCTTCCTGCGCGTGTACGCCGAGGAACTGGGCTTGGACGGCCAGCTCTACGTAGATGAGTTCAACTCTCGATTTTCGGTGTCCGACGAAGGGAGCGCCCCCTTTCGGAGGCGCGAAGGCCGGGCGCCGACGCGCCAATCGCGCCGAATCGCCTCGCTGGCCGTGGTCCTCACGGTCGGGGCGATAGCCATCTTTCTCGCTCTCTTCGTTTTTGCGTTCATCAGGAATACGCCAGACCACGGTGCCGCCGCCCAAACAGGCACGACGAGCTCAAACCCGAAGCTCGCGCGCACCACGACGGTGAAACTCACCGCTGTGCGCGGAGACGTCTCGGTCGAGGCGCGCACCGGCGGGCCGAGCGGATATATGCTCTTCGGCGGGACGCTGGTCAGGGGACGCAGCCACTCGTTCACGGCGGCCCGGCTCTGGATCAAAGTCACCGCGGCTCAGAACATACGCTGGACGCTTTCGGGCGGGAGCTCGGTCGACACCAGCAACCGATTCGGACCGGCGACCGTCCTCTTTACCCCCGGCGAGCACAAATTCCTCACCGGGTAGCGTCGCGCTCGTGCGAGAGCCGCCTTTACCGAATCGGTCCGAGGCGGCCATAGTTGTAACCGGTAGCGAGCTCTTGCGCGCCGAGATAACGGACGAGAACGGCCCCTTCCTGGCGCGTGAGCTGGCCCGGATCGGTCTGCGCTGCCGGAAGATCACGATCGTCGGAGACGACCCCGATCTGCTCGAAGCGGCGATCAGAGACGGGCTCGAAGCCGATCTGTGCCTCATCTCGGGCGGCCTGGGGCCCACGCACGACGACCGCACGATCGAGCTTCTCGCAAAAGCCGCCGGGAAGCAACTGGTAGTCGATCCCCGACTCGAGCGCGAGATCGATCTGGTCGGGCGCCGCTATGCCCGCAACGTCAGATCGAGCTATCACGGCTACGAGGAGGGCGTGCGCAAACAGGCGAGCATCCCCGAGGGCGCGCTTGTGCTTGGCCTGGCGGGCACCGCGCCCGGCGTGGCGCTCGAGCTGGACGGCTGCATCGCCGTCGCCTTGCCCGGCCCGCCGTACGAGCTGCAAAAGCTCTGGCCCTCGGCGCTCGAATCCCCACCGCTGCGCCTGCTGCTCGAGCGGGTACCGCCGTTCGGACGCCGCACGCTTCGCTACTACGGGTTGGCCGAGTCGACCTTGGCGGCCGCGCTAGATAACGCCGGCGGCGACGGAGGCGGTGTCACGGTGACCATCTGCGCCCGCGACCGCGAGCTTCTGGCCGAGCTCTTCGTCGATCCCGGCGCGGAGGCTCGAGCCGACGAGCTCGTCAATGCGCTCGTCGCGGCCGGACAGGACACGCTCTTTGCCCGCGACGAGCGCCCGATCGAGCAGATCGTGCTCGAACTGGCGCGGGAACGCGGTCTGACGCTGGCGACTGCGGAATCCTGCACCGGCGGGCTCGTAGGCGCCCGGCTGACCGCGGTGCCCGGCGCAAGCGACGTCTTTTTGGGCGCCGCCGTCACCTACGCAAACGAGGCAAAGAGCGCTCTGCTCGGAGTCTCGCCCGAAACGTTGCAAGAGCACGGCGCCGTATCGGCGGAGTGCGCGCTGGAGATGGCGACGGGAGCCAGACAGGTACTTCGAGCGGACGTGGCGCTGAGTGTCACAGGAATAGCCGGTCCCGGCGGCGGCAGCGCCGACAAGCCGGTCGGGCTCGTCTTCTTTTGCGCCACCAGCGAACAGGAGACGCTTGCGCAAGAGATCCGATTCTCGGGCGATCGAGACCAGATCCGCCGCTACGCGACGGTGGCCGCGCTGCACCTGGCGAGGCGCCTTCTGACCGAAATTGGGCACAGTTAGGCATGAACTCGGGCGCTAGCGTAAGCGGCGATGAGCGAATCCGCCTCTTCGTCGCCTACACGCTTGCGCCCGACGACCGCGAGCGCCTCTTCGCCTGGCAGCTGGCGGAGCTGGCCGGGAGCCGGGCGCGCCTCGTTCCGCCGGAGCAGCTCCATTTCACGATCGCCTTCCTCGGCCGGCGTCCTCGCCGGGAGGTCGACCAGATCGCCGAGATCGTCGGCAGCGCCGCCGCCGGCGCCGGGCCGATGCCGCTCGAGCTCAGCCGCTACTGCGAGACGAGGAGCGTCGGCATGCTCGTCTTCGAGGACGAGAGCGGAGAGGCTGCGCGTGTGGCGGAGGCGATTCAGCGCGGGCTGGAGGCGATCGGCGTCTACAAGCGCGAGGCTCGTCCCTGGCTTCCGCACATCACCGTTTCGCGCTTTCGCAGGCCGCCTCGCCTGCAGCCCGAGCTGCCCGTCCTCGGGAAGATCATGCCGTCCGAGGCTGCTGTCTACCATTCAGTGCTGCGCCGCGACGGGGCGCAGTACGACGTTCTCCGATCCGTCGCGCTAGGAGGTCGATGAACTTGGATCGCGAGCATGCTCTCGAGACCGCTCTCGGTCAGATCGAGCGGCAGTTTGGAAAGGGCGCGGTCATGCGCATGAGCGACCGGCCGGCCGTTGAGATAGGCGCGGTCTCCACCGGATCGCTTCCGCTCGATCTGGCGCTTGGGGTCGGAGGACTACCGCGCGGGCGCATAATCGAGCTCTTCGGGCCCGAGGCTTCGGGCAAGACGACGCTCGTCTACCACGTGATCGCCGAGGCTCAGCGCCGCGGCGGCATCTGCGCTTTCGTCGACGTCGAGCACTCGATGGATCCCGCTTATGCCAAGCGAATCGGCGTCAACATCGACGAGCTGCTCGTTTCCCAGCCCGACACCGGCGAGCAGGCGCTCGAGATCACCGAGCTCCTCATCCGCTCGGGCGCGCTCGATGTCGTCGCCGTCGACTCGGTTGCGGCGCTGGCGCCCAAGGCCGAGATCGAGGGAGAGATTGGAGACTCCCACGTCGGCCTGCAGGCCAGGCTGATGAGCCAGGCACTGCGCAAGCTGGCCGGCTCGCTCAACCGCACCGACACGATCTGCCTGTTCACCAACCAGCTCAGGGAGAAGATCGGCGTCATGTTCGGATCGCCCGAGGTCACGCCCGGCGGCCGCGCGCTCAAGTTCTACGCCTCGGTCAGGCTCGACATCCGTCGCATCGAGACGCTCAAGGACGGCGCCGAGGCGTTCGGTAACCGGGTCCGGGTCAAGGTGGTCAAGAACAAGGTCGCGCCGCCGTTCAAGCAGGCCGAGTTCGACATCATCTACGGCCTGGGAATCCCCTGGGACGCGACGGTGCTCGACGCCGCCGTGGACCGAAAGATCGTGCAGAAGTCGGGCTCGTACTTCTCCTTCGGCGACGAGCGCCTCGGCCAGGGCCGCCAGAACGCGGCCGCCTTCCTGACCGAGCACCAGGACGTCTGCCAGCAGATCCTGAGTGCCATCCAGGAGCTGGTGGGGGACGAGCAGATCGTCTCCGCTCGGCTCGGAGAGGCGCCACGGGAAGTTCCGAACGGCGCGGTCTCCGAGGAAGAGGCGAGGGAAGCCGTCAGCGCCGCCTAATCCACCCCAGGACGGAATCGAGCGAATGCCCGAGATCACCGGGCTGCATGAGGTCTCGGCGAGCGCCGTGCTCGTCGAGTTGGATGGTGCGCCGTGGCGCAAGATCCCGCTGACGGCCGCTGCCCGCGCCGGGCTGAGCCTAGGCAAGCGGCTCGAGCGCGAGGATCTGCGCCTGCTCGGGCGCGAGCTGCGTCGGGCCGAAGCTTTGACCAAGGCGACGCGCATGCTCGCCCGCCGGCCGCTTTCGCGAGCGCTGCTCGAAGAGCGATTGGAAAAGAAGGGAGTCGCGCCGGTCGCCCGAGAGGAGGCGGTTGAGGCGCTCGAACAGGCGCAGTATCTGAACGACCGCTCCTACGCGCTCGAGCGCGCCAGATCGCTCGCGGAGCGCAGCTACGGCGACGCCGCCGTTCGCTACATCCTCGAGCAGGAACGGGTCGGCTCGGAGCTAATCGAAGAGGCGATCGCCTCGCTCGAGCCGGAAGCCGAGCGGGCGCGCGCACTGCTGGCGGCCGCGGCTGATCGGCGACGAACGCTTCGCCGCCTAGTAACGCGCGGTTTCTCCGCAGAGACGCTCGAAGACTTGAGAGAGAGCGAGGGCTTCGGTTAGCGGCTTGATCGCGCGTAGCTACGCTTGACGTGTGCGTCGCTACCACGTCACAACCTTCGGCTGCCAGATGAATGCTCACGACTCCGAGCGGATTAAAGGCATGCTCGAGGAGCTGGGCCTGGGGGAAGCGCCCGCACTCGAGGACGCCGATGTGATGGTCATCAACACCTGCACCATCCGCGAGAAGGCCGAGTCGCGCCTGTCGGCGCATCTGGGGTTGGCAAAGGCACTCAAGGATGCCGATCCGGGGCGCCTGCTCGCGGTCGGCGGCTGCTTCGCCGAGGTGCAGCGAGATCGCCTGTTCGAGCAGTTTCCGCAGGTCGACTTCGCCTTCGGACCGGGCTCGATCGCGGCGCTTGGAGAGTGGCTGACGGCCGAACGAAACGGTGGAGCAAGCGGCAGCTTTGGCACCGGCGACGAGCGCCGTTTCGCCGCCGAGTTGCCGAGCAGGCGCGAACGTCCTTTCCAGGCCTGGGTGCAGATCTCGATGGGCTGCAACTCGGTCTGCTCCTACTGCATCGTCCCGACCGTGCGCGGTAAGCAGATGAGCCGCCCGGTTCCGGAGATCGTCGCCGAGATCGAGCGCCTGGCCGTAGACGGCGTGCGTGAGATCACGTTGCTCGGTCAGAACGTCAACTCCTACGGACGCGACCTTCCGGTCGGCGAGCGCATGGATTTCGCTTCGCTACTACGCGCCTGCGATCGGACCCCGGGGATCGAGCGCATCCGCTTCACGAGCCCTCATCCAAAAGACTTCCGCAGCGACGTGATCGCCGCCATGGCCGAGTGCGTATCGGTCTGCGAGCACGCGCACCTTCCGGCCCAGGCCGGCTCCAGTCGAATTCTCAAGGCGATGCGCCGCACCTACGACCGCGAGCGCTTCCTCGTCCTTGTCGCGGAGATGCGCAGCGCGATTCCCGATCTGGCGATCACGACCGACCTGATTGTCGGCTTCCCCGGCGAGACCGACGAGGATTTCGAACAGACGCTGAGCCTCGTCGAATCGGCCGGTTTCGACGGCGCCTACACCTTCGTCTATTCGCCGCGTTACGACACCGAGGCTGCGTCGCTACCTGATCAGGTGCCGGAAGAGATCAAGCGGGAGCGGATCGAGCGGTTGATCGAGCTGGTGCAAAGGACCGCACGCGATCGGAACGAGCGACGGATCGGCGGCGTCGAGCAGGTGCTCGTAGAGAGGCAGAGTCGCACCGACTCGACGCTCTTGCGCGGACGCACGCGCCGGAACACGACCGTCAACTTCGCCGGCACGGCCCGAGCAGGCGAGCTCGTGGACGTCCTAGTAGAAGCGGCGAGCTCGACTACGTTGCGCGGTACGCAGGTCGTGCTCTAGCGGGCGTGACGCTTTCGTGGCTTCCGGTGCGCATTTCGCCTCCTTTGGGACGAAGTTCCTCGATAGGCTAAAACCGGTTAGGGGAGGGGTTATCCCGACCCACGCGCGCAAAGCACGCGAAACTCGGATATGAACGCCCACCACCCAAAAGCGACAACCGAGCTCGTACGTCTCCACGGAGACGACTCGGCCGGCGCGAGCACGCCGGTGATCGCCATCTTCGGCCCCACCGCGAGCGGCAAGAGCGCCGTGGCCGCGGCCGTCGCCGCGCGAATCGGCGCCGAGCTGGTCTCGGCCGACGCGATGCAGGTCTACCGCGATCTGCCGATCCTGACCAACCAGTCGCCGGCGCGCCTGGTCGGCATCTGGCCGCTCGATCACGAGGCCTCGGTCGGCGAGTACGCAAGGCTCGCCCATGCGGCGATCGACGAGATTCTGGCGTCCGGGCACACCCCGCTGGTGGTCGGCGGCACCGGTCTCTACCTCAGGGCGGCGCTGGCCGAGATCGAGCTGCCGCCCGCTCCGGCTCCGGGCGCGCGCGAGCGCTGGCAAGCGACCTACGACGAGCTGGGGCCCGAACAAGCGCACGCCTTTCTCGCCGCCCGCGACCCGCTCGCCGCCGCGCGAGTTCACCCCAACGACAGGCGCCGCGTCGTGCGGGCGCTCGAGCTGAACGAGGCCGGGCACTCGCTGGTGCGCGCAGACAGCCGCCTCTGGTCGGGCGCCCTGCGCCACTCGACGCTCATCTTCGGCCTGGAGATCGAGCGCGCTATTCTCGAGCCCAGGATCGAGCGCAGGACGCGCGAGATGTTCGAGCACGGCGTCTCCGAAGAGGTGCGCCGTGCGCTCGAGCAGCCGCTCTCGCTCACTGCGCGCAGGGTCATCGGCTTGCGGGAAGTGGCCGAGCTCGGCCCGGAGCAAGCGATCGAGGCGATAGCTTTGAGTACCCGTCGTTACGCCGCTTATCAGCGAAAGTGGATGCGCCGCATCCCCGCGCTGATTAGAGTCAATGACAACCGTTCAGCGGAAGAGGTGGCCGATGAGATTTTCGAAGTGGCACGGTCTGGGAAATGACTATCTGCTCCTCGAGCAGTCTGAGCCGTCACTCGAGCTGACGCCCGAGCGGGTCGCCAGGCTCTGCGACTACCACTTCGGCGTGGGCTCGGACGGCATTGTCGAGATCGTCTCGACGAGCGCCGACGAAGCCGAAGCGAGAATCTGGAATCCCGACGGCTCGCTTGCGGAGCTGTCCGGCAACGGCGTTCGCATCGCCGCGCGTTGGCTCGCACGCCGTAGCGCGCGCGCGGACGTACGGATTCGCGTGGGGAAGCGCACGGTCGAGGCGCACATGCTCGGCGGGCTCGAGGTCGAGACGGAGATGGGCGAAGTCACCGTCGGCGAGCCCGAGACGCTCGATCTCGAGGGCGAGCAGGTCGAGTTCATCCCGGTCTCGGTCGGGAATCCTCACGCGGTCATCGCACGCGAGCCCGAGCGCACGGAGCTGCTTCGGCTCGGTCCCCTCGTCGAACGTCATCCGCGTTTTCCCGAGCGCACGAACGTCCAACTCGTCTACGTGGACAATCGCCACGAGATCACGGTCGCCGTCTGGGAACGGGGCGCCGGCGAGACGCTAGCCTCGGGCACGAGCTCGGTCGCGACCGCCTCGGCCGCGATCGCGCAGGGCTGGTGCGAAAGTCCCGTCACCGTACACCTGGTCGGCGGCGATCTGATCGTCTCGCTCTCGGCGCAGGGTAAAGCGACTCTCATCGGCGAGGCGCAGGAGATCTGCACCGTCGAGCTCTCACCCGAGCTCCTGATCTAGCTTTTTGTTAATAATCCTCCGATTATCTCATCGCAACTGACGCAAGGGTGGGGGAGAGATCTTGAGGATTGGGATTGCTGTAGCACTGGTGACGGCTCTGCTCTGCGGTGTTCTGCAGCTCGGCTCGAGCACCGGCCAAGCCGCCGTCTCGACCGGCTCCATCAGCGCCAAGTGCTTCAGCTACAGAGCGACTCGCAGCTCGAATACGTTCTGCGAATACCGGTTCGAGCAGCCGTTTCTGCTCACCGGGTACTCAAAGGGCGGATCGAGCATTCTCTCCTACACCGTTCAGTGCGGCGAAGACGGATCCTGGCCGCTGAAAACGGCGGCGATCGATCGCAAGGTCTGGTTCAGGCGCTCGTTCACGGTCAAGGGCAACTTCAAGCTATATGGTGGCGACGGTGCGCCTTCGGCCGCAAGACACTGCGACCCCGCCCAAGGAAAGGCCCCCGTCTTGTCCGTCACGCTCAAGATGGGCCGGGGCGTAACCAAGACGAACCTGATAGTCAGGCTGGATAGCAGCCTGCCCTGGGGGGAGTAGCCGGCCTCTCAGGCGTGGCCCTGGCAATAACGACGCGAAGTGGTAGCGCGTCGCCGTTTCGCTCGGGGTCAGTTCTTGTTCTGATGAAGAGCCGTGTTCAGCGCGACGGTGTTGCCTCGCTCTTTCACCTCGACGGCGCCCGTCTGACTGTTGCGCCAGAAGAGCAGTCCCGGCCGCCCGCTCAATTCACGCGCCTTGACGACACTGCCGCCGGGCATCGTTACCCGAGCGCCGGCGGTGACGTAGAGACCGGCTTCGATCGTGCAGCCGTCGCCGAGCGAGATGCCGCAACCGGAGTTGGCGCCGAGCAAGCAATGCGAGCCGATGCGGATGACCTGGCCGCCGCCGCCAGAGAGCGTGCCCATGATTGAAGCGCCACCGCCGACGTCCGACTCGGGCTCGATGACCACTCCGGCCGAGATCCGTCCCTCGACCATCGATGGGCCCAGCGTGCCGGCGTTGAAGTTGACGAAGCCGGCGTTCATGACCGTCGTCCCGCTGGCGAGATGCGCTCCCAGGCGAACGTTGTCCGCGTTGGCGATTCGGACGCCCGAGGGAACCACGTAGTCGGTCATGCGCGGGAACTTGTCGACCGCGCGCACCGTGAGCTCGATTCCTTGCCCGATCAGTTCCGCCCTGGTGTGCTCGAACTCCTCGCTGTCGAAGGGGCCGCAGTTGCTCCAGACGACGTTCGGCAGGAGACCGAAGATGTTTTCGAGGTTGCAGCCGTGGGGCTGGATCTTGCGCTGCGAGAGAAGATGGAGACGTAGATAGACGTCTGCGACGTCCGCAGGCTGGTCGGCGAGGTCGCCGATGAAGCAGACCACCGCGCGACGCGAGCGCTGTGAGCGAAAGGCCGGGTCGTCTTTGGGAAGAGCGGCCAGCGCCATGCGCAACGCCTCGAGGGTGCGATCGGGCTCTCCGCCCTTCGCACGGGGAGCAAGCAATGCGATCGCCTCGGTCAGTTGCTCGGGCTCGAGCTCGAAGCTGCCGCCTCCGGCCTTGCGTCCCGTGACCTTGGAAAGAACGGCGGCGCCCGCAAAGCCCTGGCCGAGATTCGTGAACGGGTAATAGCTGTCGAGCACGCGCCCGAAACGGCTGACGCTCGCCAGTCCGACGGCGAACGCCGCCGGGCGCGCGTATCCGTCCGCGGCCTCGATCTCGGCGACGAGAGAGTCGAAATCCTTGCTGCTCATCGCTCCAATGGTGTCACAAGAGTCGCTCGAACAGCGCCGCTGCCCGCTCGCACTCCTCCAGCGTGGGCACCAGAGCCATGCGTACGTATCCCTCGCCGTGCTCGCCCAGGTACGAACCCGGCGCGACCACTATTCCGCTATCGAGCAAGCGCTTTGCAAACCCCTCCGACGTTTCGCCAGCGGGAACCGCGATCCAGAGGAAGAAGGTCGCCTGACTCCCGGCCACGCGCAACCCCGCCCGCTCGAGCGCCGCGGCCATCACCTCTCGCTTGGCGCGGTAGCGCTCGCGTGTGCTCTCGACGTGAAGCTCGTCGCGCCAGGCCTTGATCGAAGCCAGCTGGATGAACTCCTGGGGCGTCGTGCCCAGAGTGGGGCGGAGCAGACGGAGAGCGTCGATCACCTCGCGGCTGGCCGCGACGAATCCGGAGCGATAGCCGGGCATAGACGAGCGCTTGCTGAGCGTGTTGAACACGACGACGTTGCGCCTATCGGGCACCTGCAGCGCCGAGGGCGGGCGCTCGTCGAAGTAGATCTCGCTGTAGGCCTCGTCCGAGCAGAGCAAGAAGTCGTGCTCGATCGCGAGCTCGGCCAGTCGCTCGAAGAAGGAAAGCGGCGCAACCGCTCCGGTCGGGTTGTTGGGGTAGTTGATCCAAAGGAGGGCGACCCGTCGCCAAGTCTCCGCCGTCACGGCGTCGATATCGGGCAGGAAGCCGTTTGCTTCGGTCAGCGGCAGCCGCATGACGGTGGCACCGGCGAAACGAGCGCCACGCTCGGGAACCGGATAGGCGGGGTCGGCGACCAGCACCAGATTCTTCGGCGGGCGCAGATCGACCACCTGGGCGAAGGTGAAGATCGCCTCCTTGCTGCCGTAGGTCGGGATCACCTCGTGCTCGGAGTCGACCGGAACTCCGTAGCGCTTGTCGCACCATTCGGCGATCGCGCGCCTCAGCTCGAGCAGCCCGATTGCCCGCGGATACTTGCAGCGCTCGGGCAGGCTGGCGGCGACCGCTTCGCGAATGAATGGCTCGGTTGCTTCGTTCGGGTCGCCCATGCCGAAGTCGATCACCTGGATGCCGCGGGCCGCAGTCTCGCGCCTGGCCTCGTCGAGGCGAACGAAGGGATAGGTACCGAATTCGTCGAGTATGGGAGTGAAACGCATCAGATCTCCTTGGAGAGAAAGCTACGAAGGACTGCGAACGAGCGCTCGATTTGCCGCACCTCGACGCGCTCGTCGGCTCGATGGGCGAAGCCCGGCGCGCCCGGGCCGAAGTTGACGGCGTCCAGCCCCCGAGCCGCGAACTCCGCCACCGGCGTCCACGCCTGCTTGGGCTCGAGCGCCAGATCGCCGATTCGGCGCAGCCGCTCGAGCAGCGCCGAGGAGGCGGGAACGTGCGCCGGAGGTGAGTTACTCGTCAGCTCGAGCTCGCCCGCGCCGGCGAGCAGCTCGCGCAGGCGAGCCTCGGCTTCGGCCGGCGTGCGCAGCGGCGAATAGCGGTAGTTGACGCGCGCCACGCACAGGTCGGGAATCACGTTCGCCGCGATCCCCGCCTCGATGCCGGTCACGCTCAACACCTCGGTGAAGGCCAGGCCGCCCTGTTCGAGCACGAGCGGCTCGGCTTCGAAGAGCGGCTTCAGCCCTTCGATTGCCACGCTGATTGCGTTCGTGCCCAGCCAGGGACGCGCCGAGTGTGCGCTTTCGCCGCGGAAGACGGCGTTCGCGTACAGGTTGCCCAGGCAGCCGGCCTGGATCTCGTTGTCGGTCGGCTCCATCACGATCACCAGCGCCGCCTCGTCCAGCTCCGGCAAAGCGGCAAACAATCCCGGTAGAGAGCTCTGCTCCAGCGGAAGCTCCTCGCGCGGGAAGAAGAGGAAGCCAGGATCGACCTCCAGCTCCGGCTCTTCAGCGGCGATCCAGCGGGCCAGCTCGACCATCACCGCCAGGCCCGACTTCATGTCGCTCGAGCCGCAACCGGTCACCGCGTCCCCGTCGATCTGGCCGGGAAGGTTCTCCTGCACCGGAACCGTGTCGAGGTGCCCGGCGAAGACGACCAGCGGGCGCCCGCTCCGCGGAACGCGCGCGTATACCGACTCTCCGTCGCCGTGCACGAGCTCGAGCCCGCCCGCCAGGAGCGAGGCCACGCGCTCGGCCAGCGCCTGTTCCGACCCGCTGGGGGAGCGGACGTTTACCAGCTCGAGCGTACGCTCGGCCAGGCGCTGGGCCGGATTCGAACCGTTCGCCACCATCTCGGGAAGCAGCCTAGCGGCCGGCTCGGTTGCCGGGGGAGCGAGCGGGCATACTACGTTCCGTGACCGCGCATCAGCCCGATCCAGCCCCGGGCGCGGAGCCCGAGCGTGGCTTCGCTCTTGCGGTCTTCGCGCACGGCGTCGACGTGGCCGGCGA
>Ga0209014_10000377_pt1 | contig 26205 bp, 28 predicted proteins | sample BarGraNGADG00212_FD_184491 | JGI IMG/M metagenome (GOLD analysis project Ga0209014, IMG submission 184491) | Arctic peat soil microbial communities from Barrow, Alaska - Barrow Graham LP Ref core NGADG0002-212 (SPAdes) (version 2) | ecosystem: Environmental > Terrestrial > Soil > Wetlands >...
GTGGAGCGCGTACTCGCACGCCCGCAAGGACTTCGCACTCGGCCCTGGTATCGCAACCTCATCTACGTCGCCGACCAGGACAACGGATATGCGAACATGGTGTTTCCATCGGTGAACGAAGCGATCCGCGCGAACGATGAGCGTCTTGCTGCGAGCGAGCTCACCGATCTCGCGCAGCGCTTCGATCTTGCGACACGTGCGCTCGTCGCTGCGCGCGCGGCACTGCAGTAGGGGATTTTCGCCAAAGCCAGAGTCCCGGCGGAGCGTAAGTCATTCCCCGACGCTGAGTTCGCACGCTTCGATCCGGCCCGTGTATTGCGTCGCCGCATTCGTGAACGTACACGAACGGATCGGTGGCGCACTTGCAAGAACAGATCGAGCCAGCGAGCAGTCATCTCTCGAACGACGAGCGCATCGCGCTTGCGGATTACGCCGCGCGCGCGTCGTGGCCCGCGGGATTTCAGATCTACGAGCGCGGCATGGCGGCCGATGGGGTGTTCGTCGTGCTGCGCGGCCGCGTGGTGCTGCGCAGCCGGGTGCGGGCCGGTCGCGGGTTCGTGCCGTGGGTGGCGACGTCGGGCGAAACGTTTGGCGCAGAGGGCCTGTCCGCGAATGCACTCTATGCCACCGACGCGCGCGCTGACGATGAGACGGAGACGCTCTTCCTCAGCACGTCGAAGCTGCGGGCTTTCGTGCGCGAACAGCCGTCGCATGCGCTCGCGCTCATCGGCCAGGTCATGGCCGAGCGCACCGTGCTGCTCGACAAGCTGCGCGAGCTCACCACCCTCTCGGTAGAGCAGCGGCTCGTTGCGATGCTCCAGCGGATGGCCTCGTACGACGGCTTCCTGGATCGCGATGGTCGCGTCGAGCTCTGCACCTCACGCTACCGCTTGCTCTGCGAGCTCGTCGGTGCGACGCGCGAGTCCGTCTCGCTGGTGCTCGGTCGTCTCACTGCCGAAGGGCTGGTGGAGCGTGCGGGAAGCACACTCTTCATTGCCCCGACCGCGCGACTGTTCGAGCGCCTGAACGGCGGCAGCGATGGCGTACTGCTGGTCCGGGCGCTCGTCGATGCGAGCCCGACAACAACGGAGCTGCAGTAGCGCGGCGTCGCGCCTCCGGCGCAGCGAAGAGGTGAGGCAACTCCGAACTTAACGACGGTTCATGGGCTTATATTCTCGTCTCACGCCCACGAGACCGGATGTCGCTCGACGCAAACTCTGCACTCTCCCCTGACGAGCTCCAGCGCTACCACCGTCACCTGATCCTGCCGAATGTCGGCGAGGAGGGTCAGCGCCGGCTCAAGGCGGCGCGCGTGCTGCTCGTTGGTGCCGGCGGACTCGGCTCTCCGGCGGCACTATACCTTGCGGCAGCGGGCGTTGGGCATCTGGGCATCATCGACGCCGACGTCGTCGAGCTCAGCAATCTGCAGCGCCAGGTGTTGCACGGCACGCGTGACGTAGGGCGGCCCAAGGTTGCGTCGGCCGAGGAGAGGCTGCGCGATCTCAACCCGCATGTGGACATCGCGACCTTTCATGCGCGGCTCACGAGCGCGAACGCGTTGGAGATCCTGCGCGGCTACGACATCATCGTCGACGGCTCGGACAACTTTCAGACGCGCTATCTCATCAACGATGCCTGCGTGCTGCTGGGAAAACCGAACGTCTACGGGAGCGTGATCCGTTTCGACGGACAGGCGTCGGTGTTCGGCACCGAAGGCGGTCCCTGCTATCGCTGTCTCTTTCGGGACCCGCCGCCTCCGGGGCTCATTCCGAACTGCGCGGAAGGTGGCGTGTTCGGCGTGCTGCCCGGAATGGTCGGTGTCATTCAGGCCACCGAGACGATCAAGCTCATCATCGGTGCGGGTGAGCCACTCGTTGGGCGACTGCTGCTGGTGGACGCGCTTCGTATGCGATTCCGCACGATCGAGCTCGCGCGTGATCCGGAATGCCGCGCCTGCGGCACTCGCGAGATCACGGAGCTCATCGACTACGACGCCTTCTGCGGGATCGAGTCGCCCAACGGGACGCCGGCAGAGGAGAGCGCGGCCGAGCTGGACGACGACGGAGATGTCGACGAGATCACCCCACGCCGTCTCGATGCTCGGCTCCGTGGCGGCGCGGCCATCACCGTGCTCGACGTGCGCGAGCCGTACGAGTGGGCTATCGCGCGACTGCTCGACGCGAGATTGATTCCGCTCAGCTCGCTCCCACGGGCGGTGCATTCACTCGACCGGAACGCGGAGATCGTGGTGTATTGCCACCACGGGACGCGGAGCGCCGCGGCAGTGGTGTGGCTCCAGGATCATGGCTTCGGAACAGTGCTGAATCTCGTCGGCGGCATCGACCGGTGGAGTCTCGAGGTCGATCCATCGTTGCGCCGCTATTGATCGCCTGTCCATGAGACCGTTCGCGTGATCCCGATCGTGCTGCTTGTGCCCGTGGTCCTGGCGGCGGCGGCCGGCGTGCTCAATCGCCGCCGCGTCATGCGGACGATCGAGCGCGAATACACCGGCCGCTTCCCGGTGGATGCGAATGGGATCGTCGCCGGCGCGGAGGGCTTCACGCTGAACGGAACAAACGGCCGCCATCTACTGCTGCTTCACGGCTCGGGCGACACTCCGCAATCGCTGCGGTATCTCGCCGACCGGCTGAACGCCGCGGGCTACGGCGTGCACGCTCCGCTTCTTCCCGGTCACGGCCGCTCACCGCACGCCTTCGCCTCGGCGACCGCCGCGGAGTATCACGACGCAGCGCGCCGGGCGCTTGCTGAGCTCAGTGCTTCCCACGCTTGGATCGGGATCGTGGGCCTCTCGATGGGCGGTGCACTGGCGGCGAAGATCGCGACCGAGTCATCCGATGTGCGGGTGCTGGTCCTTCTCGCGCCATACATGATTGTGCCGCGCGATGTGCGCGTCATCCGAAAGGCATCGTGGCTTTGGAGCCCGGCTGCGCCATATCTACGTGGTCGCGGAGAGGCGTCGGTGCACGACCCGGTGGCGCAGAATGCGAGCCACGCGTACGGATCATTCTCCGCCGGGGCGCTCGACGCGCTCGACGCGACCGCCGTTGCAGGACATCGTGCGTTGCCTGAGCTGACGATGCCGATGCTCGTCATCAACTCTGAGCAAGACAACAGAATCCCGCGGGCGCTGGCGCAGGAAACGTTGGACGCTATCAAGGCACCCGTCGAGCGGCATTGGCTCAAGGGGTGCGGGCACGTGATTACGGTGGACTACTGCAAGGACGCTGTGGCTGAACTGGTGCTGGCCTTCCTCGCGGGCCACGCCGGCTGAGTTCCGGCGCGGCACGCAAGCGAAGGGATGTGGTCAGCCGGTAACGCGCTCGACGATGTTCTCGCCCAACTCCTTCGCGGCATCGACGCCCTGACTGACTGCCGTCTGTGCCTGCTCGACCACGCCTGTGGCCACGCGCTTCACCCGATCGACGATCGAGCTCGATCTCTTCGGCGCGCTCTTCCTGGCCGGAGCCTTTTTCGGCGTGCTCTTCTTCGCGGGACTCTTCTTCGGCGCGCTCTTCCTGGCGGCGCTCTTCTTCGCGGCGCTCTTCTTCACCGCGACCTTTCTGCCGCTCTTCTTCACGGCACTCTTCTTCGCGCCCGCCTTCTTGGCGCCGCCCTTCTTCTTCGCTGCGCCGCGCTTCTTCGCCGCGGACTTCTTGGCGCCGCCGCGCTTCTTCGCCGGGGATTTCTTTGCCGCACTGCGCTTCGTGCCGCGCCCCTTCTTTTTCGCTGCCATCGCTGCGTCTCCTCTGCCGGATAGTGGCCGTCGGTACTGCGCGAATCACGTTGATGTCGCTGGCAAGTTTCGAGCGCAGACTCGCGTCCGGCGGACTTGCTACCGCATGCTACGACTGCATTCGCTGCTGCATCATACTGCGTTCGCGCAGAGCGCGGTGGAGTAATGCACATGTTGCTGGCGCAAAACATGGCGCCAGGAAGCACGATCGGCCAGCATCACATGCAGACTCGCAGCGGCACGACTGTCGGCGCGGGGTGGACACCCTTGCCGTTCAAGGCTTGTTTGCCAGCCCTTCGCGCTCCGGCGGCCACTGCGTCTTGTTCGAGTACGGCTTGCCGAAGACGGCGGCAAGCGACTCGCGCGGATCCTCGGTGCGCACGACGACGTCCAGCGAGTCGCCGAGCCGCATGACGCGCGAGAAATCGCGATAGCGCGCGTAGGAGTGAAAGAAGCCCCACGGGCCCGGCCGCGTGAGCTTGCCGAGCAGGATGTCCGGCAGCCCGATGAAGTGGTACGCGTAGAAGGCGTTCAGCGTGCGGAAGCGCGGCAGGTCGCTCTCGATGATGCCATGCGGTAGCGAGCCGTGCTTTCCCCATTGGACGTCGATCGCAGGGGTGCCGCGATCGCGCCAGTCGGAGTGCAGGATCGCGCCGTGCCAGAAGGTCCAGAGATCGGTCGGGGCGCCGCTCGAATCGTATCCCACCCAGACGACCTCTTCATCCGTCGGGACGGTGAAGGGGATCCATGAGCCGTGGACGTCATCCCGCCAGAGCAGATGGTACGCGATAATCGGCCGCGTCGGATGGACGACGGCGACCGCTCGGCTAAGTGGGAACATCTCGTCGCGCTGGATGTATAGAACGGGTGCCAGTGTACGCGCGAGTCTGGCCGCATTGTCTGTCGGATCGAGCGCTCCTGGCACGACGACAGGACGGGGCGGAATGTGTGCGCGGGGCCCGCAGGCCGACCCCAAACACAGGCCGAGGATGGCTACACCCTGAAGATCAATTCGCAAGACGATGCCCCACTGTGCTTTAGGCCCTTTGAGGGTTACTATTCGTCAAGGGCGTCCCGGCGCCTCGATAGTACCGGGTTAGTGCGAAATCATTCTGGAGGGCCAATGCGCAAGCCGCGCCCGGCTACGTATAACCCAGTGCAAGCGCTCCACCTGATCGCGAACGATCGGAACGGCTCACCGTTGAGCTGTCCGTCCTGCTCCGGGCAGATCGAGCGCACGCCCGACGACTTTCCTCCGCCTCCGCGCTCGCAGGTAACTCTGCAGTGCCGCGAGTGCGGACGCCTTGCACGCTATATCGCGGGCGCCGCGTAGGCACACTGGCGGTGGCAGTACTTCACCCGCAACACGGGGCCGAGCGATCGACCCCGTGTTGCGTTTCTGGCAGTCCGAATCGTCTGCTGCTGACCTCGGTACAAAGCCAGCTGAGCCAGCGCAACTCCGCGTGTGCACAAAACTTGCCCGATTGGATGGCACGTTCCGCCCCGAGGGCTGAGAGATCGGCACGACGGGGCATCACAGGGTCACGTGAGACGAGCGGCGGCCGGCGAGCAGCCGACCCATCCGACGCGCGATCAGGCTCCACAGCTCTGGTACGAGGTACGGTTCATGGCACGCATCAACGGCACGGTGAAGTGGTTCAATGACGCGAAGGGCTTCGGCTTCATCTCGCGTGAGGGCGGCCCCGACGTCTTCGTGCACTTCAGCGCCATCCAGGGGAACGGGTTCAAGTCGCTGGCCGAGGGGGACAAGGTCGAGTTTGAGATCGTCCAAGGGCAGAAGGGTCCGCAAGCGGCGGACGTCACCAAGCCTGAATGACCTCGTCGCCGGGACGTAGCGGCACGCAGAAACGCTGGCCTGAAGAATGATCGCCCCGGCCAGAAGGTCGGGGCGATCATTCTTCAGGTCTTATCCGGCAGTACTTAGTGCTTAAGGACTGCAATACTTAGCTCTACGTACGCGAGATTCGGCGCCAAAGAAGCCGTATGACGGCACGCGTCTAATGCCATCCTGCCGAGCACAGGCACCGAGGGCACCCGTTTTGCCCCTACTGCTGCTCGTGCCCACTCCGCGCGCCCGCCTGCCAGAGCCGATGTACGCCACACTCGGCCGCGAACTGCCGCGCGGCGAGCGGTGGACCTTCGAGCCCAAGTACGATGGCATGCGCGTGCTCGCCCAGGCGACGTCACGAGGCGCGCGGCTCGTCACGCGCAACGGCAAGGAGAAGAGCGCGCAGTTCCCCGAAGTCGACGCCGCGCTGCGGGAGCTAGCGCGCACGGCCGGGCAGACGCTGGTGCTCGACGGCGAGATCGTCGCACGCGTACACACCCGCACCCGCGGCGCGCCCGCGGTGAGCGAGTTCCAGCAGCTACAGTCGCGCATGCACCTTCGCGACGCAGACGAGATCATACGGCTCGCGATCGAGACTCCGGCGACCTTAGTTGTATTCGACATGCTGCGCGACGGACGGACGGATCTTATCACGAAGCCGTGGACCGAACGCCGCGAGCGGCTCGAAGCGTTGTTCCATCGGGCAGGCCTCAACGACAAGGCGCTCGCCCTAGGCGACAGCAGTCCGCGCGGCGCCACCATGCTCACAAAGGCGCGCCGCGCCGGCTGGGAGGGAATCATCGCGAAGCGCACCGACGCGCCCTATCAAGCCGGCGTGCGATCGCGCGACTGGCTCAAGGTCAAGCTGCAATTCCGCGCTGAGTTCGTCGTCGGCGGCTTCACCGAGCCGCGCCAGACGCGTAAGTCATTTGGCGCGCTCCTGCTTGGTGCCTACGACGCCGCGGGAGGATTCGTTTACGTGGGGCACACTGGTGGTGGCTTCACGAACGAAGGGCTGCGCGAGATGCGGGCGAGACTGGATCGTCTCGAGCGGAAGAAGTGTCCCTTCGTCACCCCCCCGCGCACGAACGAGAAGCCCCACTGGGTCGCGCCCAAGGTGATCGTCGAGGTGAAGTTCGCCGAGTGGACCTCGAGCCGCCTGCTTCGCCAACCGATCTTTCTTGGCGAGCGCGACGACAAGTCGCCGCGCGACGTGACCATCGAAGAGGTGAGCGCGCAGCGCTGGGGCAGCGGTGAGACGAAAGATGACGCCGCTTAAGACGCCAACCGGCAAATCCGCTGCGGACGTCGAATCGCAGCTTCGCGCGATCGAGCGCGAGGGGGGTGACGGCGAGGTACAGCTCGGACGTGGAGCTACGCTTCATGTCTCCAACCTGGCCAAGCAATTCTTTGAGAATGGTGTCACCAAGGGCGCAGTAATGCGCTACTACGCGCGCATCTGGCCAGCTATCGAGCGGCACGTGAAGGATCGACCTCTCGTCTTGAAGCGATATCCGGACGGAGCCGACGGGCCGATGTTCTTTCAGCAGAACGCAGGAGCACATGTACCCGACGTCGTGCGCGTCGAGACCTTCGACACCAGGGAGGAAGGTCCGAAACCACGTATCATCGGCGGCGACCTGACGACGCTGCTCTACACCGTGCAACTCGGCTCGATCGAAGTGCATCCATGGCTCTCGCGGGTGTGCGACATCGATTCGGCCGATTGCTGCCTGATCGACCTCGATCCGGGCGATGATGTGCCCTTTCCGGCGGCGGTCGCCTTGGCGCGCGACGTGCTGCAAATCGTACGGCAGTGCAAGCTACCGGCTGCGGTGAAGACGTCGGGCTCGAGCGGAATTCATCTCGTCATTCCGCTTCCACCGAAAACGATGTATGACACATCGGCGCGGCTCGCGATGCTGATCGCACGGGTTGTCGCTGCGCATCGTCCGCAGCACGCGACTGTTGAGCGCTCACTGCGCGCACGACCGGCGGGAACGATTTATGTAGATGCTATGCAGAACGCGCGCGGTAAGAGCATGGCATGCGCGTACAGTGTGAGAGCGAGGGAAGGAGCGACCGTGTCGGCACCGCTGCGAGAGCGCGAGCTCACTGCGCGGCTTCGCACCTCGGCCTTCTCGGTGAAGACGATGCCAGCGCGAGTGGCACGCGCCGGTGACGTGTGGGGAGAGGCGCTCGCGGCGAAGACGACGAAACAAGCGCTGACGAACGCGATGAAGGTGCTGGAGCAGGTTCTGGACGACGCGCCGGCGGCTGAAGAGCCGCCGCGCGGGCAGAAACGCAGTCGAGGGGGAGGTGAAGGTGCCGAACCAACCGCAGGACGCCGAGGTGCGCGGCGTGCGTGAGCAGTGGACGACGCAGGCGCTGTACTCGCGGCCGATGCCCGGGGGCGGGTACGTGCGCGTCGAGCTGCTGGTGAGTGAGCCCGCGAATCTTGCTGCCGAGCGACTGCGCGGACGAGTTGTGATGGAGCGGAGGTCGTACGCGCCGCCAGCGCTCGAAGACGAGCAACTCGTCGTGGAAGAGGTGGAGGGCGACGACGCGAAGATCGTCGTGGCCGAGCTCTTTCGAATTGCGCGAGACAACGCCGCGATCGCGCGGCGCGTGCTGCGGCGCAAAGCGGCGAGCGTCCGCGCCGGCTAACTGGTCAGCCGCCGGCAGCGCGCAGGGGCATCTCGAGCTGGCGGTCGGTACCCGTGCGTTCGGCCGAGCTGGGCGTCTCGGCGCGCGCGACGGAAGTGTGGGCGCCGAGCAGGTGCAGCGTCTGATGGTAGAAGTGCAGCGTCTGAACTGGCGCGCGAAGACTGTCGGGACCGGAGCGCGCGATGGAGTAGCCCTCTTCACGCACGCGACGCGGCAGGGCACGCGCGAGCGGATGGCGCAGCAAGCGCCGAATCTCCGTCCCGTTCCGTGCCAGCAGCGCCGCGCACAAGCCGTCCAGGTAGTCGAGCATCTTCGCCTCGAGATTGTACCTAAAGAACATATTGCTACTAATGCGCCGAGCGCAAGAGCGGCGTAGCCGCTCTTGCCGCCCGCATCGGCGCTCCGCGCCTCGCTTTTTGGCTATTGGTGACTGCAGTTGCTGAAGAGCAGAAGAGCGAGCGTAGCGAATCGGGCCAAAAAGCAGCGCGGCGAAGCCGCGCGCGGGCCGAATAGCCGCTACTCCGTAAACAGATCAAACCGCACTCCGCGCCTCGCGCCACGGCGTTTCTTCGGCGCATATCGGAAGAGCTGCGCGGGACGACCGCGCCCTTCGCTACGCCATTCGTCCGTCGGTTCCACCAAGTAGCTCGCCTGTAGTGCGCGGCGGAAGCTGGCTTTGTGGAGGTGGCGGCCGAGCAGCAGCTCGTAGACGCCTTGGAGGTCGCTCAGGGTGAAGGTCGGCGGTAGGAGATGAAAGGCGAGCGGGGACTGATCGACGCGTTGCCGCACGACAGCGGCGGCTCGATCGACGATGGTGCGATGCCGCGGCGCGAGGGCGGGAAGGGCGGCAAGCGGAAACCACTCGGCGTCTTCGGTCGGCGATACCGCACCAGTGGGCGACAGCGCAGCGATGCCAACCGACACGTCCGCGTCGCCAGGGTGGCGTCGTCCGTCGCTCAGCGCGCCAACCTGCTCGAAGAACGCGGGCGCGGCGCCAAGCAAGGCGCTCGTGATGCGAGCCGCCGCGTCCTCGAGCCCTTCGCCGGTTTGCGGCGCATCCCACGGCAACGACCACCGCTCACGCGCGCCGGCAGGCGAACGAATGAGAAGGACCGCGAGAACGTCGGATCGAGGGGAGAGAACTACGACGTCCACAGCGAGCGTCGTCCGGCGGACGGCAGGCTTCATCGGGACGAGTGGTCGGTCACGCATGTGGCGCGAATTAGTAACAATTCGCCACCAATGTCAAGGGCGTGCTGTTGGTAGGGCGCTTTTCGGCCCGCATCGGCGCGTTGCGCCTCGCTCGTCGGCCCACTTTGGCGGCGTTGCCGCCTCGCTCTTCAGCGCTGCTCCCGCAAATGCAGTTGAGCAAGATAGCGGGCGACAGAAATAGTAATAAACTGTTTCTAAATCGTGCGATCACAGCGACAGCGTGATATACGGGATTCCGTGCGCGGCGTCAACGGACGATATAACCGATGGATGTACGCAACGATCGCATGCGGAGATGTGTGGCGATTGTGCGACAGCGCACAAGGGAGAGTCGCCGAGCATGTCACACTCGCGTTGTGAGTGAACATGCTCGGCAAGGCATCATGTGGCCCTGTCGAACGTTACGGCGTTACTGGGGGCGAGGAGGCCGGCAACGGATCGCGGCGCAAACCGGTTCCGTACGGCGCGACTGACGGGATAGTGATAGGAAGCTGGCCCGTGATCGGCGCGAGGCCCAGCAATGCGCGAGCGGCAGCGCGCTGCGAGAACGGCGATGCGCTCCATGCTTCGAGAAACACCGGCGTCGCTGGCAGGTCCTGCGCGAGATACGGATTCGCGAATGAGATCAGCACGACTTTCTGTCCCGCCTTCTGCAGCCCGCCGATCAATTCGGGAAGCCCACCGGTCGCCGCCATGGTCGTCGTACTCGAGCTCGCGCCGAAGTACGACGACACGATCACGACGTCAGCACCTTCTGCGGCATGCAGCGCGTTGTCCACGATAGCGGGAAGGAGACGCGGTGTGGGGCTCGCGACATATGCACCCGTTCCACCAGAGGCCGCGCCCGCCGTTGCATCGAAAACGATCTCTGGCATCATGATCTGCGTGCGCAACTGCGGGAACGCGCGCTGGAGCTCACCGTTGAAGGTTACGCCCGCGCTCAATTCAGCGCGCGGCGCAACCGTGAAGCTCACGATCCGACTGTTGCGTGGAAGACGCCCGAGGGGCACCAGGCCGAGCGAGTCATGCACGAGTGTGATGGCACGCTCGGCAGCGAGACGTGCCGGCGTCAAGTTGGCGCTGTCGGCGACAATGCTGCGCACCTTCTCGACGTCCACGTAGCGATTGCGATCGAGTCCCATCTTGTGCTTGGCCATCAGCAGCCGGCGCACGGAGGAGTCGACGCGTGCCTCGGTGAAGCGCCCGGAGTGAACGCCAGCGACGACTGCGTCGATTGCGATGGGGACATCGGTCGGCATGAGTAGCACGTCGTTACCCGCGGCGACGGCGAGTTGGGTGACCTCTGCCATCGTTGCCGTGCCGAGCACGCCGTTCATGTCGAGCGCGTCGGTGACGAGGATGCCACGGAACCCCATCTGATTGCGCAGCAGATCGAGCATGATCCTGGGGCTCAACGTCGCGGCCGTGCGATTGGTGTCGAGTGCGGGGAGATAACCGTGGAAGGTCATTACACCGCCGACTCCCGCGCGGATGGCTTCGCGGAACGGCAGGAGCTCGACGCTGTCGAGTCGCGCCCGCGATGCATCGACGCGGGCGAGCTCGAGATGCGAGTTCTGCTCGGTGTCGCCATGACCGGGGAAATGCTTCGCGGTGGCGAGCATTCCGTTTTCCTGAATGCCGCGAATGAAGGCAGTTCCCATGCGGGCGACGAGCTGCGGATTCTCTCCGAACGAGCGCGCGGCGATGACCGGGTTCTTCGGGTTGTTGTTGACGTCGAGCACGGGCGCGAACGCCATGTGAATGCCGAGCGCGCGACCTTCGAGCGCGGTCACACGGCCCATCTCGTACGCGAGCGCGGTGTCGCGAGTGGCGCCGAGTCCCATCTGATAGGGAAATGCGGTGGCGCCGCCGAGATCGATCGCGTTTGGGATGAAGTAGCCGCCACGGGCGCGAAAGGCGGCGCCCGTCTCGAGATCCGCGCCGATGAGCAGCGGCAGAGACGCCGCACGCTGTAGCGCGTTCGTCTTCACCGCGATGTCGATGGGCCCGCCGACGGAGATGATGGCGCCGCCGAGCTTCTGCTCGCGGATCATCTTCTCCACGCGCGTCCAGGCTACGTTGTCGACAGCCGTGTAGTCGCCGAGGATCCATGGCCACACCATCTGTGCCGCCTTGTCGCGGAGCGGCATCGTGGCAAGGACCGAGTCAGCCCACGCCTCGTCGTTGCCTGCCGCGCGCAGCGTGGTAACCTGACCGGTGGCGCATGATGAAAGGGCGACGGCAGCCGCTACGGCGAGGGTGACCCGGCTGAGTGTGCGGCCGACGCGATTCACCATGCGATCGTTCCCTGCTTGGAGGTGTCCACTCCCTCGTCGCCGCCCTTCTTGAAGAGGAACGCTTCCATGTTCTTCGTGAGGAAGCTCCGCGCCTGCGGGTCCATGACGTTCAGGCCGTAGTGGTTGATGAGCATCGTCTGCTGCTTGAGCCAGAGCCCCCAGCAGTCGGTGCAGATATCCGTGACGACGCGTGCGCCGATCGGACCGGGAAATGGCGGACGCTCGAATCCGGCGCGCGTCTGGCCGCAGCGGGAGCAGGTGACTTCCATAAGACCCCTCAGGATGGCTCTGTTTTGCGAAATCCACATCAGTGGGAACTAACGTTTGACAGTCTGACCCGCTCGCCGTTTCGCGGCTGCTCGTCGGACCGTCAGACTGCAAGATCCGTCAGACCCAAGGTCGTTCAGTGTTCCACAGCAAGCTCGTCATGACGCTTCGCCGCCGACCCATAGTTTCGAGCGTACTCGATCTTCGCCAGGCCGATCAACTTCAGCGCGCGAATGTAGATCCAGCCGATGTCGAGCTCGAACCAGCGCGCCTTGAACTTGGCGCTCTTGATGAACAGGACCGGCATCCACCACCGGTGTGCCCAGGCGCCAAACTCCGGCATTTCAGGCTCCACTTTCTCGTGACGACTCAACCCGCGCGGCCAATCACAGACGCTCCGCACCGGGACGAAAACAACCACCGGGCGCCACGATCGCGACGCACGGAGCCAGAGTAAAGAATCTAACGGCCTTCTTCAGCGCTTTCCAACCGGCAATTTGCGCGCGTGCACCGGTGAGAGCGATGCGCATCCACCACGCGCCACTCGATCCACCCGTCTTCCCAGCTGACCCTTGCTCTGTGCGAGTGCAGTCCGTACCCTCCCGCACACATGTCACGACGCACGCCCGATCCTGAAAAGCCAGATGACGTGGGGATCCTCGCCCCGCCGCGAGCGTCCACGCCAGGTCGAGATTCATTCCAAGCGACTACGGCCGGAACCCGGCGCTTTGCGGAACGCGCTCCGGAGAGAAGCGAGGATTTTTATCGCCAGTTGCCGCGAAAACTCACCGTCAGCGCGCTTGGAATCGGGTCATACCTCGGCGATTGCACGGATGAGGAGGACCAGCGCTACCACGCCAGTGTGCGGCTAGCGATCAACTCCGGCGTCAACCTCATCGATACGGCGAGCAATTACCGCTGTCAGCGCTCGGAGCGCGCTGTGGGACACGCAGTGGTTGAGGCGATCGCGGCTGGAGAGGTGCGTCGAGACGAGCTGATCATCTGCACGAAGGGCGGCTACGTCGCGCTGGATGGCGAGCCGCCGCCCTCACGCGAGGCCTACGAGAAATGGCTGCACGAGGCGCTGTTCGCGCCCGGCATTCTCACCCCGGATGACCTGGTACGAGGCGGGCATTCTCTGTCGCCGACCTTTCTTGCGCATCAGCTCGAGCAGAGCCTGACCAACCTCGGCCTGCACACGATTGACGTCTACTATCTGCACAATCCCGAGGAACAGCTTCTCTCGCTCGCACGCGCGGCCTTTCGCGATCGGATACTGGATGCATTCGCATTCCTGGAAGAGCGTGCGCTCGCGGGAGAAATCGCCGGTTATGGGTGCGCTACCTGGCTGGGACTACGCGTGCCACCCGAGCACAAACAGCATCTGTCGCTGGCCGATCTCGTGACGGTCGCGCGCGAGGTGGGTGGAACGGCGCACCACTTCCGCGCGGTGCAGCTTCCCGTGAGTCTCGCGATGCCGGAAGCGGCGCGACTGCCGACACAGCCGCTAGGCCGCAAACTCGTCCCGCTACTCGAGGCAGCAGACGCGCTCGGGCTCGGCGTCGTGGCGAGCGCGCCGCTGATGCAGGGGCGTTTGGCGGGGGGACTTCCGCCAGAGATGCACGAGCTTTTCCCCTCGTGCACGACGGATGCACAGCGCGCGCTGCGATTCGCGTCATCGCTACCGGGCGTGGCGACTGTGCTGGCGGGGATGCGGCACCAGGAGCACGTGCGAGAAAACCTCGGCGCATGGGCCGCGGCGTAGGCGCTTGCCAGTGCCCCGAAGGCCGGGGTCGTGCTCCGTGAATGACGTGTTCCTCGAGCCAGCACCGCGGTCTGCGGGGTTGTGACGGACGCGACTCCACCGAGCTCGCCGGTGCCGTTGTCCCGGTCGCCGCATCATGAGCCCGACGGCACTTTCCGAAATCCCTGGCCCGACAGCGCGCCCCACGATTGGCTCGACGTGCTGCGATGGACGCGTGAGCGCCGAGGGCAGGCACGAGCTCCGACGCCGCCGCGCGGCTCGTTCGCGACGGCAACCCCTGTCGTCGCGTACCCTCGGGCGAACAGCAGCCAATACACTGCGACATGGGTCGGCCACTCGACCGTCCTTCTGCAAGTCGGTGGGCTGAACGTCCTGACCGATCCGGTGTTCAGCGAGCGCGCATTTCCCGTGCAGTGGATGGGTCCGCGACGCGTCATGGCACCGGCGCTGTCGCTGGATGCGCTGCCGCCGATAGACGTGGTGCTTCTCTCGCACAGCCACTACGACCATCTCGACAAGCCCGCCGTGAAGCGGCTTGCGCGTTCCCACGCGCATGCGACATGGGTAGTCCCGCTCGGTCTGGCTGCATATGTGCGCGGCTGGGGTGTGCGGAAAGCGATCGAGCTGGATTGGTGGCAACAGACGGAGGTGCGGGGACTCGGCGTGACCGCAACTCCCGCGCGCCATTTCAGTGCCCGACGGTTGGGCGACCGCAACAAGAGTCTCTGGTGCGGCTACGCATTGGAGATTGCTGGACGCCGTGCCTACTTCGTCGGCGATACCGCGTACCATCCCGAGTTCGGCCAGATCGGGTCGCGGTGCGGTCCCTTCGACTTCGTGATGATGCCGGTCGGGGCGTACGATCCGCGCTGGTTCATGCACGTCATGCACGTCGATCCCGAAGAGGCAATACGCGCGTTCACCGACTTGCTTGCGCCCGCGGGCGATACGCCGCCGCCCCTCATGCTCGGCATTCATTGGGGCACTTTTCGCCTCACTGACGAGCCGATGGATGAGCCTCCACAACGGGTGGCCGCACGATGGCGAGAGCTGGGACTCGATGCGGATCGGCTCTGGATCGCGAAGTTCGGCGAAACGCGCCGCTGGTGACAGACGAGGGCGTCAGTTGTATACTACATGCGGCAGGCGTCCACACGACCGAAACAACGATGAGCGAGCACAACTCGACGACGTGCAGTACGACGACGACGTCCTCGACGAGGGGCGCCGCGGTCGCGTTCGAGTAGAAGCAACGCTCTCGCTCGCATGCTTGGCTACGCTGGCGAGATGGCCGACGTGAGAAATGAAGCGGCTGGCGCGCGCTACCTGGCTACGACGCCTGGCGGGATCGGCAATCTCGGACCGGGGCTCGACGTGCTTGGCTGTGCTATTGCCGGTCCGCGGGACGAGGTGATCGCTGAATGGAGCGCGACTCCCGGCATCACGTTGCTCGATTCTGGCCATCCCGATCTGCCACGCGCGCCAATGAAGCATACCGCGGCCATCGCTGCTGCCGCGGTGCTGCACGAGGCGTTGAGAAAGGGACTCGCTCTGCGGGAACCAGGCATTGCGTTGACCGTGCGGAAGGGACTTCCGCTGTCGGGCGGCCAAGGCGGCAGCGCCGCCTCCGCCGTTGCCGGCGCCGCCGCGGCGAACGCACTGCTTGGCGGCGTGCTCGGGACGAACGCGCTGCTCGAGTGTTGTCTCGTCGCCGAAGCAAAGGTGGCGGGACGTCATCTCGACAACATCGCGCCGGCGCTGCTCGGCGGCATCGTGCTCGTCCGGTCTATTGATCCCATCGACGTCGTGCGACTTCCGGTGCCGACCGGGCTGCGACTGGTGCTCGCGCATCCTGCGCAGCGGCTCTCGACCGCGATGGCTCGTCGCGCTCTTCCATCTGCCGTCGCCTTGCCGACGGTCACGCACCAACTCGCGCAGGTCGCGGCGATGGTCGCGGCGTGCTTCACTGACGATCTGGCGCTCTTCGGCCGCGCACTCGACGATCGCATCGCCGAGCCGGCGCGCGCTCCGCTCATTCCTGGTTTCGCCGACGCCAAGATCGCTGCGCTCGACGCCGGCGCCATCGGCGTGTCCATCTCGGGCGCCGGGCCGACGGCGTTTGCCATCGTTGACGATCTGGAGCGTGCGATGCGAGTCGCAACCGCGATGCACGAGGCATATGCTCGTCACGACATCGTGTGCACCACGACCGTCACCGAGATCGATCTAGAGGGAACCATTGTGAGCGCGCTATGACCGTTCGCTGCCCCGACTGCAGCGCCGTCCTCGACGCATTCACATCACAGTCGACCTGCTCCGCGTGCGGCGGACTGCTGGTCGTCGAGCATGATCCCGCGAAGAGCGGTGGCGAGCTGCGCGCCCTCTTCGACGGTCGCGCCGCGAAAGCCGCGCGCTGTGTGGACGCTCTCGAGCGTTCCGGCGTGTGGCGCTTTCGCGAGCTCGTACTCGACGCCAACGACTTAGAGATTGTAAGTCACCCAGAGGGGAACACACCCGTTCTCGCTCGCGAAGCCGTCGCGAAATTTGCGGGCGTCGACGCCTTGCTGATGAAGCACGAAGGCCACAACCCGACCGGCTCATTCAAGGATCGGGGGATGACCGTCGCGCTCACTCAGGCGCGCCGCATCGGTGCGCGCGCCGTCGCCTGTGCGTCCACAGGAAACACGTCGGCGTCGTTGAGCGCGTACGCCTCACAGGCCGGGATCCCGTCATTCGTCTTCGTGCCCGAGGGGCGCGTCGCAGCGGGCAAGTTGGCGCAGACCGTGGCGTACGGTGCGCGCACCCTCCAGATCCGCGGCGACTTCGACGACTGCCTGCGACTCGCGCGCGATGCGAGCGACAAGCTCGGCGTGTATCTCGTGAACTCCGTGAATCCCTTCCGCATCGAGGGCCAGAAGACGATCGTCTTCGAGCTCCTTCAACAGCTCGAGTGGAACGCCCCCGACTGGATCGCGTTGCCGGCCGGCAACCTCGGCAACACCTCCGCCTTTGGAAAGGCACTCGCCGAAGCGTTTGGCTTTGGGCTCATCGACCGCATTCCACGACTGCTCGCGGTGCAGGCGGCTGGCGCTGCTCCCTTTGCGCAGGCATACGCCGATCACTTCGCCAGACGCATCAGTGTTCGCGCCGAAACGCGCGCGACGGCAATTCGTATCGGCGACCCCGCGTCGTGGGATCGGGCCGTTCGCGCGATCGCGGCGACGAATGGCGTGGTGGAGTCAGTGACGGACGACGAGATCTTCGCCGCGAAGGCGGTCATCGATCACTGTGGCGTCGGGTGCGAGCCCGCGAGCGCGGCGAGCGTGGCTGGCGTGCGCGCGCTGGCGGCGCGAGGCCTCATTCGGCGTGACGAGCGTGTCGTCGCCGTGCTCACCGGTCATCTTCTCAAGGATCCCGGCTCTGGTGCGACGTCAGACGACCAGAGCAGCGGCGCGCTCACGCCAGATGAGGCGCTTGCGCTGCTAGAACGCGCTGTTTTCGCATAGGGAAAAAGGTGCGGATTCTTCTACCGCTCCAACGCCGCCGTTCAGGGTACCCAGTCCGCGAGAAACAGATTTGTCTCGCCCGGCTTCGCGTCGTGCCGGTTGGATGCCCACACGAGTTTCCGCCCATCAGGGCTGAACATCGGAAACCCATCGAAGCTCTCGTGTGTCGTAATCTGCTCGAGGCCAGTACCGTCGAGATTCACGAGAAAGAGATCGAAATTCCCGCTACGCGGCTGCCTGTAGTTCGACGAGAAGATCAATCGCTTCCCGTCGGGCGTCCATGACGGTCCAAAGTTCGCGCCGCCGAGCTGCGTGATCTGGCGCTGGTCACTTCCGTCGGCGTTCATCACCCACAACTCCATCCGGTTGGGCCGCACGAGACGCTGCGCGAGCAGGTCGCGGTACACGGTCAATGAATCGCCGGTCGGATGCCAGGCACGATAGACGATCTTCGTGCCGTCGGGCGACCACCAGGGGCCGCCATCGTAACCCGGCGTCGTCGTGAGCTTTCGCAGATCGCTGCCATCGATATTCATCGTGTAGATGTCGAGGTCCCCGTCCTTCAACGAGGTGAAGACGAGCTTCTTCCCATCCGGCGAGACGACGCCTTCCGCGGTGTAGACGCCGTAGCTCGTGAGCCGGTGCAGCTCACTGCCGTCGGGGCGAGCAGTGTAGATGTCGTACGGATCGAGACGCCACACGTACCCCTTCGACGGATCGGGCTTCGGGGGACAGTCGCGCTGCTCGGCGTGCGACGATCCGAAGAGAATGCGCTGATCGTTCGCGTAGAAGAAGCCGCAGGTGGTCTTGCCCGTCCCGGTCGACACGCGATGTATGCCGGAGCCGTCGATGTCCATGATGAACTCCTGATCGCAGGCGCGTCCATCGCGAGTGCTCTGGAAGATCAGGCGACTGCCATCGGCGCTGAAATACGCTTCGGCGTTCTCGCCGCCATTGGTGAGCTGCCGGAGGTTTCGCAGATGTCGCTCGCCTGCTTCGGGAGCCACCATCGTCAGGCCAGACCGTGGGTGCGAGCAGGAGACGGAGCTGGCGGCAGCGGTGCCGCCGGCCAGTACGAGAAAGAGTAGAGGGCGCATGTGCGAACAATGTAAAACGGGCGCCCCCGACAAGGGACGCCCGTCATTCCAGATTGGCTACCGCGTGATCACGGAGTCCGTGGCTTTCCGGCCGACAGATCCGCCGTTGCGGGCTTGGATTCCTTCGCCTGCGGCTGCGCGGCCGCAAGGATGAAGAGGTCCTTCTGCGTGCTCCCCTTCTCCATCAATTCCAACGCCTTTCGCAGCGGTGCGTCGAACATGAGGTCGCGGCGCTTCGCGGTAGAATCGCCGCCTACGAGCTGCGCGACGCGCTCGTCAAGCAGACGATCGACGTAGCGCGACGCGCCATCATACTGCACGCGATCGAGCTTCACGCCCTTGGCCACCAAGCGGCGATACAGCTCATCGCGCCACTCCGGCTGCACCCTGAAGTCCTTCTTCGCGCCGCGTGACAGCTCGAGCGAATAGTCGTACAGTGTGACATACACGTCCTGCGACTTCGGTGCGAGCGCCTTGGCCAACGTCTGCTCGGCCGTCGTTAGCGTGTCATCGCGCACGAGCACGTCGGGAGCCACGCCGCCACCGCCGTACACGATGCGGCCCGCATCCGACCTGTAGGCCGGTCGCGCCTTCTTCTTCGCCTCGGTCTCCAGCGAATCTGGCGCCGACTCGACGAAGTGACCGTTCACGTACTTCCGCTCACGCTGGATGCTGCGGCCGCTCGGCGTGTACCACTTCGCGGTCGTGATCTTGAGCGCATAACCGCCGTCGAGGGGGAAGAGCGTCTGCACGAGACCCTTTCCGAAGCTGGTCTGGCCGACGACCAGCGCGCGGTCATGATCCTGCAGGGCGCCCGCGACGATCTCGCTCGCGGAGGCCGTGTACTCGTCCGTCAGCACGGTGACGGGTAGCGTCGGGAAAGCCGGACTGCCACGCGTGCCGAAGCTCTGCGTGTCGTTCGAGCGGGAACGGACGCTCACGATTTCCTGTCCATTCTTCAGGAACAGATTGGACATCGTGATGCTCTGATCGAGGATGCCACCTGGGTTGCCGCGCATGTCGAGAATGACGCCCTTGATGCCTTCCTTCTGGAGGTTGGCCACGGCCGTCTTCACTTCCTCGGACGACGTCTCGTTGAAGCGCTGCACGGGCACGTAGCCGATGCGGTTGTCGAGCACGATGGCGTACGGAACTGCAGGGATGTGAATTACCTGGCGCGTGAAGGTCGTGCTGATCGGCTCAGGCACACCGGGGCGACCGAACTTCACGGCGACCTTCGTGCCCTCCTTGCCGATGAGATAGTCGGAGACCTGTTGCGTCTTCCAGCCTCGGATCGAGAGAGTGTCGACGTAGAGAATCCTGTCGCCTTCGCGTACGCCAGCCGCTTCGGCCGGAGTGTGCGGGAAGACCTTGCTGATCGTGATCGCGCCCTGCTGATCTTCGATCTGCATGCCGATGCCGGCGTACTTGCCGTTCGTCTGCTGCGAGAAGCTTGCGAGTTCCTTGGGCGAGAAGAGCTCGCTGTACGGATCGTTGAGCTCCTTCACGAGTCCCTTTGCCGCTTTCTCGTAGAGCGCGGCCGAGCTCACGGTGTCGACGAATCGCTGAGAGACCAAGTTGAGCACCTGGTCGAGGACGCGGGCACCGTCGGTGGTGCTGCGATTCTGTATGAGAAATCCTCCCGCGACGACAGGAAGGAAGATGAGTGCGATGAGAGCGGTACGACGACGTTGCATGACTTACCCGGCTGTTGGGGAAAACCGTCCTGTTTGAATACGTCGCGCTGGGCCCGAGTGTTCCGTCATTGCAGGTCTGATGCTCCAATCACGAGCTTCCACTCGTCGTGTCGGGGCGCTCGAGTTCGCTTTGGTCCCAGAGCGCTCGCCAGGTCACCAGCCGGCCTTGTCGAAAGCGCTTTCGGCTGAGCCGAATGCCGAGTGGCGTCAACAGGATAGTGTACGGTTCGCCGCCGATCTCGATTTCCCGCCGGAGTGGTTCAGTGAGCTTGGTGGTCATAACCGCGACCCAAGCATGTAGTCCACGAACCATTCGCGTTGCTGCTGCCTGATCACCGCATTCCTCAGCACTCCCGCTGCGACGAGCATGTCGTGTGCCGGCTGCAGCACTCGCTGCAGGTGCGAAGGGTACCGCTGCGCAAGCGGCATCTGCTCCGCGAGCTTGTCGAGCGCGATGCGCCAGGTCAATCGCTCCTCGGCTCGGGCCACCTCGAGCAGCCGGTACAGCCGACGAGCGACGGGTGACGCGAGCGACCAGTAGCAGGGCGCGGAAAGGCTCACGACATGGTCCGCCGCAAGATTCTCCCGCACTACCGCCGAGAGCACCACGCGAGCGACGCCGGGCTCCGCTGTCGAAATCGGATGAAAGAGCAGAAGCTGCTCACGATCCTTCGTCCGTCGCCGCTCGACGGCCACCGCGGTGAGCAGCGTGAATCGCACGTCGCTCCGTCCACCGCCAGCCATGCTCTCGTACGCGCCCTGCGACTCGAGCGTCGTGCGCTCGAACCGGCCGAGCGCACTGCGGAGCTGCTCGTACGTGCGTCCATCCACGCGCCGCCCCATCGCGCGCAGGAAGGCGTGCAGGGTGAACGAAATCGCGCCGTCGGCCGGCTCATCCGCCTCGTTGAACCGTCGCAGCAACTCGATGTAGACGTCCTGGTCGAACGTGCCCGGCATTCTGTCCCCAGGACTCGGCAACACACGCCAGCGATGACCATGTGCGTCGGCGAATGCGATCGTGTCATCCTCCGCCGAGTCGCTCAGCCGGAAGAGGGGAAGCGCTTCGAGCGACCGGTCGAGCCGAATCGTCCGTACAGCAGCCCGTCGCCGCGCCACGACGCTCATGCCGCGGTCAGCGTACCGGAATGGTCTGTCCGTTCACCGCGCGCGCCTCCTCCGAGCACAGCCACAGCACCACTTTGGCCACATCCTCCCGCGTGACGTACGCCGCGTCGGGCCCCATCGCCGCGAGATTGGCCGCCGTGCCAATGGAGGTGGGCGCGACCGCGTTGGCGCGTACGCCGCGCGGCGCTTCCTCCTGCGCGATGGACTGCATCAGTGCCACGAGCGCGCTCTTCGACGATGCATACGCCGACATCCCTGCCGTGCGCCCGCCAGGCAAAACGGCTTCCGACGCGAAAAACACGAGCGCGCCCTTCGACGCTCGTAGCAGCGGGAGAAAGGCTCGCGCCGTGAGGTACGCCGTGGTGGCATTCAGTGCGAACTGGCGGTTCCAGAGGGCGGAATCGCTCTCCACGACTGGCCCGCTGGAGACGAATCCTCCCGCGAGGTGGACGAGCGCGTGCACCCGCCCGCCCGTCGCGTCGCGAACGCGCTCCGCGAGCGCCGCGACGGCATTCTCGTCCGTGAGGTCGACGCCCAATCCAGCCGCCCGGCGGCCACTCGCCACCAGCGCGTCGGCACGGGCGCGCGCTTCGCTTTCCTGACGATCCACGAGAAAGACGCGGGCTCCCAGCTCCGCGAATGCGGTGGCGACTGCCTCTCCTACCTGCCCTTCGCGGCCCACTCCGGTGAGCACGACACTGCGACCAGCGAAATCCATGCGGCTCCTGTTGGGACCGGCCCTCGGCGCGTCCTCGCAAAACCGGGCTCGACCTCGTGGCATGAAGTATGTGATGGCGAGAGCACAAATGCGAAAAATGCTCAGGGTCAAGCGTATCGGCGTCGTGCTCGGAATTCTCGTGGCCGGCTCGCTCGCGCTCGTCGGCATCCTCTCGATCACCCGCGGGACACCGGTCAAGGCCGTCGTAGCCATCGGCAAGAAGACGGGCCCGCCGGCCGTCACGGATTCACTCTTCTCGCGAATGACGGAGCTCTACACGGGACTCCACATGACGTCGGGGAACGCCGCTGAGCAGGTGAACAATGGCGACGTGTACCCGCGACTCTGGAAAGACCTGCGCGCGGCGAAGCAAACCATCACCGTACAGATGTACTACTCGCAGCCGGGCGCGGTGACGGACACGATGGCTGCCGTGCTCAAGGAGAGAGCGAAAGCGGGTGTGCGAGTGCTGTTCGTGCTCGACGCTTTCGGGTCGATGAACCTGAAAAAGACGTGGGCAGACAGCCTTGTTGCCGCCGGCGTCGAGGTCGGACTCCTGCGACAACTGCACTGGTACTCGCTGCACAATGCAACGGACCGCTCCCATGTTCGCGTCGTCGTCGTGGATGGCGAGATTGGCTATACGGGCGGGTTTGGTCTCGCCGACTACTGGCTCGGTGACGGGAAACACAAGGACCAGTGGCGCGACACCAACGCGCGCTTCGAGGGACCGTCCGTTATGGGGCTGCAGGCGGCCTTCGCGGCGGCCTGGGCGGAGTGCACCGGAGAGCTCATCGCCGGCGATACCTTCTTCCCCAAGAAGGCCTTCACGACGATGGACGGCGGCATGCAGGCGGGAATCTTCTTTGCCTCGCCGACGACGGGCAGCACGCCGGCCGAACGATTCGTCGCGCTGTCGATCGCCAGTGCTCGGCGCACGCTCTACGTCACCAACTCCTACTTCGTCCCCGATGACGACTTCCGAAGGATGCTCGTCGATGCACACAAGCGCGGCGTAGACGTTCGGATCCTCACGGTGAGCAGGGAGACGGACGTGAAGACGACCTGGTGGGCCGGTCGCTCACGCTATGAGGAGCTGCTCAAGGCCGGCGTGCGGATCTACGAGTATCAGCCGGCAATGATGCACTCCAAGACCTTCATCGTGGACGGCATGTGGGGCTCGATCGGATCGATGAACTTCGACAATCGCTCGCTCGCCTTCAACAACGAGTCGAGCTTCGTCTTTCTCGACGCCCCGTTCGGCACGCAGATGGACTCCACCTTCGCGGACGATCTCACGCGCTCCAAGGAGATCATTCTGTCCGAGTTCGTGAAGCGGCCCTGGTACAACCACGTAATCGAGACCGGCGCGGGGCTGCTCTCGCGCCTGCTCTAGCGGATATCCGCGCGTCCGAGCGCGGCGCGCACAGCCTCTCGCATCGCGACGAGCGCTTCGTCGCGTGCCGCAGGCGAATCGTCGCGCACGTGAATCTCGATGCCGTCGGCCACGGGGACCCGACGCCAGCTTGCCGAGCGGTCCTCGTCGGTGTTGCGCACGGCGACGTCGGCCTGGGCGCCGAGTGCAGGGGCGAGCGAGGCCGCCACGCGGCGCTCGAGCATGTCGCCGGTGACCTCCGTCATCTCGCTCTTGATCAGGTTCAGCGTGGCGCCTTCGCGCTGCCGGATCTTGATCGCGAGGAGCTGGAGCAGATGGCGGTAGTTGTACGTCGCCGCCGTGCCGGCTCCCTCCGGGCGATCGAGCAGACCGTTCGCCACATAGAACCGGACCGAGCGCGCACTCGGCGACACGCGGGCGGAAGCGTTCGTTGGGCGAATCCCGGCAGCGTCGACGAGCGCGGTCACGTGCGCCGCGAGCCCGCGAGCGTTCCAGGGGGCGTGGCGCGAATGCGCGCGTAGCAGCGCGACGGGAGAGAGAGTCGGTTCCGGCATGGCGGCGGAAGATAACAGTCGCCTGCAGCCGCTGCGATGGGAATGACTCCGCTGCCGGTTGACGTCGTCAGGGAAGGCCCGTACCGGCGATGACGGTTATTGTGAGATGCGCGTTACGCAAGCATAGTGACGTAAAACGCTGCTGGTAAACAACTTACGAATGAGAGACGGTAGATTTTGCGCACCATCACGTTGCGGGAAGGATGATCGTCGCGGTGGTTCCGAGCTCTGGCGCGCTCTCGATCGAGATCGTCCCACCGTGCTCCTCGATGATGCGCTGGCAGAGGGCGAGCCCTATGCCAGTGCCGCCAGGCTTGGTCGAGAAAAAAATCTCGAACACGCGCGGAAGCACCTCGGCGGGAATCACGGCGCCGCCGTTGTGCAGGCGGCAGCGCCATGCCCCGCTCGCGAGCACCGTCGTGTGGAGTGTGAGGCTGGTCCCCTCGGGCGCTGCGTCGCTCGCATTCACGAGCACATTGATGAACACCTGCGCGAGCTGCTGCGTGTCGATCGCGTAGCGCGCCGGTAATTCGGCCCGCGTGCGATGCAGCAGCAGAGCGCGACTTTCGAGCCGGCCGCGCTGATTCTCGATCACCTCGTCCCACACCGCGTCGGGATCGCCCGGCTCCAGATGAATCGGGTTCGGGCGACCGAACTCGAGCAGCGCGGTCACCATGCTCTTGAGTCGCTCGACCTCGTGCAGGATGCGGCCGACATTCTTCTCCACGACCGGATCGTCCTTCACGCGAAAGCGAAGCAGTTGCGCAGCCGCGGAGATGCCGAAGAGCGGATTGCGGAGCTCGCGAGCGAGGCCGGCCGAGATTTCACCGATCGCCTTGAACCGTCGCTTGTCTTCGCGCGAGCGGTGGCTGGGCGTGATGTCGACGGTGGAGAAGACGTAGCCTGTGATCGCGTGCGCGGCGCCCAGCGCGCTCAGCTGCATGAGGAAGATGCGCTCCTCGGTGGGGGAGCTGCATGGAAACTCCCAGCTCGACGACGTCGCGCGTCCCTCGCTCAGCGTGGCCATCGCCGCTTCGACCTGTATGCGCACGGTCGGATCGGTGATCGCGTCCCAGATCGACGCGCCGAGCACGGCGCGCTCGTCACAAAGCTGGGGCGCGCCGTTCGACTGTGCGAACCGCGACCAGGACCTGTTCAGAAAGGTGATCCGCCCATCGAGATCGACCGTGTAGATGGTGATCGGGAGGGCGTCGAGCACTTGGCGCTCGAGCGGTTGCATGGCCGGATATTAGGGGTGGGCCGCGCAGGAAGGAAGCAAAGGCACGACGGGGTGTGCCGGACTGGCCACACCCCGTCGTGCCTTTCGAAGCGAACGTCCGCTACCGGCGTCCCGTCCTGGCTCCCTTCTTTGCCGGTCCCTTCCTGGCGACGGACTTCCTGGCCGGCGCCTTCTTCGCGGCCTTCTTTGCCGGCCCCTTCCTGGCGGCGCTCTTCCTCACCGGGGCCTTCCCCTTCCGGGCCGCGCCCTTTTTGGCTGGTGCTTTCCTGGCCGAAGACTTCTTCGCAGGCGCCTTCTTGGCCGGAGACTTCTTGGCCACCGCTTTCTTCACGGTCGTCTTCTTGGCTGGCGCTTTTTTGGTCGGAGTTTTCTTGGCCGCGACCTTCTTAGCGGGAGCCTTGGCAGGTGCCTTGGCCGCAGGCTTCGTCGCCGCCTTGGCGGCCGCCTGACCGCCGCTCATTCCGCCGTCGAACGCCGAACCGCGATTGATGGACGGCTTGTTGCCCGGATCCTTGATCGCGGGGTGCGTCGAAGCGGTCACTGGAGCTTTCGCGCCGCCCGAGCCCCCCGAGCCGCTGCTGCTACCCGAACTGGGTGATGGCGGCAAAATGGGCCGGCCGCTGCCGCCCGACTTGGGCGCGCGCGCCACGATGAGCGGGCTCTCGTCGTCGTCATCGTCACCCTCCACGACCGGCGTCGCGAGACCCTCCTCATCGTCATCGTCGGCTTCGTCGGTGCTGTCCCACAGCTCGCTGCTGTCGTCCTTGTGGGTGGTCCACCCTCCGTCCTCTTCGTCGTCGTCGTCGTACGACGACGATCCGCCGCCTCCGCCGCCGTAGCCTAGATCATCGACGTCATCGTCGCGATCTGAGAATCGGAGCTCCTCATTCAACTCGTCACCGCGCGGCATTACCGCCTCCTCTGGAGATAGGACAGTCGGACCTGAATGTCGACTAGATGTTGCGGTCCCGGGTGCATGTCGTGTGCCCTCCGGGTCGCGTCCTCGCTATAACACAATCATCCTTGTAAGGCCGTGCGCGGAATCCGTCAAGCAGATGCCG
>Ga0209014_10000381_pt1 | contig 25985 bp, 18 predicted proteins | sample BarGraNGADG00212_FD_184491 | JGI IMG/M metagenome (GOLD analysis project Ga0209014, IMG submission 184491) | Arctic peat soil microbial communities from Barrow, Alaska - Barrow Graham LP Ref core NGADG0002-212 (SPAdes) (version 2) | ecosystem: Environmental > Terrestrial > Soil > Wetlands >...
GGCAACTCTCTCCGTCGCTGTTGCGGCCCTGACCCTGCTCTTCCTCCGGCCTCGCGAACTGCACGCGCAGGCGTCCCCCCTCGACTCCATTGCCCGCCTCGCCATCGCCCGCAACCTCGGCGTGCAACAGTCGCGCGAAGCGGAGCAGCAGGGGGCACTGGGCGTGCGCCAGGCGCGCGGCCTCTTTCTCCCCACCCTCGGCGTCGAAGCGCGCTACTCCGAACTGGAGGGGGCCATCGACATCGGCGATGCCATCAATCCGGCGTACGCGGCGCTCAACCAGCTCATCGGGCGTAACCAGTTCCCGACGAACGTCCACCAGACCCTCCCGTACAAGCAGGAGACCAAGCTCCGCTCCACGCTGCCCCTGTTCAACGGAGCGCTCTTTGCCAACCTCGCGGCCGCCCGCGCCATCCGCGACCTGCGCGGCGCCGAACGCGCGGTTGCCACGCGCCGCCTCGATGCCGATGCCCGCATCGCCTACCTGAACTACGCCCGTGCCGCACGCGCGGTGGAGATCTACGACGCCACGCTGACGACCGTCGCCGAGAACCAGCGTATGGCTGAGCGCCTCGTCGGCGCCGGTTCGGCCACCGGCGACGCGGTATTTCGCGCGCGCGCCACGGTGGCCGACGTGCAGCAGCAGCGCGCCGAAGCGGTGCGATTGCGCAACGCCGCACTGGGAGCACTCAACCTGTTGCTCGACCGTGACGCCGACACGCCCGTGACGATGCTCTCCGATACGCTCCTCCCCGAACCGCGCCCGCTCACGCTCGACGAGGCGCTCACGGCCTCGCTGCGTCGCGAGGAGCGTGCGCAGACCGTGGCCGGCCTCGCTGCCGCGCGCGCGCAGGGTCGCGCCGCCGCGGCGGCGTTCATGCCCAGCCTCGCGCTGGCCGCCGACTACGGCGTACAGGGCGCGGACTATCACTTTGACCGGGCGCACGACGCAGCCATCGCCAGCGTGGTGCTGCAGTGGAACCTCTTCAACGGCGGGCAGGATGCCGCGCGTCGCGAGCAGGCGGCATCGGCGCACCGCACGATGGCTCTGCGCAGCGCCGAAACCGTCCGGATGATCGAGCTGGACGTACGGACGTCGCATGACGCGTTGGAGGTGGCCAGGCAGGGCCTGGTGGCCGCGGCGGCGCGACGCGATGCCGCACAACGCGCGTTCCAACTGGTCGATCGCCGCTTCGGCGAAGGACTCGCGTCGCACCTGGAGTGGAGCGACGCGCGGTCCCAGTTGACCGCATCCGAACTGAACCTGGTGCTGAGCAGGTACACCCTGGCCGCGCGGGCCATAGACCTCGAGCGCGCGGCGGCCCTGCGTGCGATTCCCCAGTAAGCGTCTTCCCTGCCCCCCGGCGAACACAGACCTATGAACTCGATATCCAGGCACGTCCTTCTTCTTTCGCTCACCTTCGCCGCCGCCTGTGGCAAGCCCGCCGAGCGCGCATCCGCCGCGGAAGTCGGCATTCCCGTGCGACTGTCCGACGTCACCCAGGGCGGCGGCGCACCGGTGATCACCGCCACCGGCACGCTCGGCGCCAAGGACGAGGTGATGCTCTCCTTCAAGATCGGCGGCATCGTGGACCGCGTGCTGGTGGATGACGGCGCCCGCGTGCGTCGCGGCCAGGTGCTGGCCGTCCTCGACCAGCGCGAGATCGACGCGATGGTCGCCAAGGCGACGGCCACCGCGGAGAAGGCGCGGCGCGACGCCGCGCGCGCGGAACGGCTCTTCAAGGACTCCGTCGCCACGCTCGCGCAGGTGCAGGACGCGCAGACGGGGCGCGACGCGGCCGAGGCCGACCTCCGCGCTGCACGCGTGAATCACGAATACGCCACCGTGCGCGCGCCGGCTGATGGCGTCGTGTTGTGGCGCTCGGCCAGCGCGGGACAGCTCATCGGTCCCGGCGCGCCGGTCATCCAGTTTGCGTCGCGCGCTCGCGGCAGCGTGCTGCGCGCCGGGATTCCTGATCGCGACGCGGTGAGCGTGAAGCTCGGCGCGCCGGCGCAGGTGTCTTTTGAGGCGGTGCCCGGCAAGGTGTTCACGGGGCGCGTGTCGCAGATCGGCGCGTCGGCGGACCCCCGCACCGGTCTCTACACCGTTGAGGTGGCACTCGAGGGCGTGTCCACGCTGCCGTCCGGGCTGGTGGGCAAGCTGACCATCGGATGCATCGCCGCGCCCGCGACCAAGGGGGCGGACACCGGCGCGCAAAGCACCTCGTCACCGTGCGCCGAGCCGGCAGCGAAGGGCGGCAAGATCCCGGGCGGCGTATCGAGCATTCCCGCCGAGGCGCTGGTGGAAGGCGATGGCGACAGGGGGACGGTCTTCACCGTGGATGCGGCCGGAAAGCGGGCGTATCGCGTGGCCGTTACGCTGGTGGGACTCGACGGCGACAGGGTGCAGGTGCGCGGGCTCGACGGTGTCACGCGCGTGGTGAGCGTGGGCGCCACCTGGCTCACCGACAGCGCGCGCGTGGAGATCAAGCCGTGAAGCTGGCCGAGTTCTCCGTCCGACGCTGGCAGTTCACCATCCTGATGTTCCTGATGCTGGCCGCGCTGGGCGTGGCAAGCTGGATCAGGATTCCGCGTGGTGAGGATCCCATCTTCCCCATCCCGATCTTCAACATCGTCGCCGTCTACCCCGGGGCGAGCCCGTTCGACATGGAGCAGCTTGTCGTCGACAAGATCGAGGACAGGCTGGGGGCGCTGGAGCAGGTGAAGAAGCTGACGTCGAAAGCCGAGGACGGGCTGGCGGTGCTGCAACTCGAGTTCGAGCCCGGCGTGGACGCCGACCGACAGGAAGACGCGGTACTGCGCGAGATGAACGCCCTTCGTCCCGAACTGCCGGCGGGATTGGCGCGGCTGCAGATCACCCGCGCGTCGGGGACGAACGTCAACATCCTGCAGGCGGCCGTGGTCAGCGAAACGGCGCCGTACGCGCAGATGGATTCCATCGCCAAGCGCATCCAGGACCGGCTGGAGCGCGTGGTCGGCGTCAGGAAGTCGGAACGGTGGGCAGCGCCGCAGCGCCAGGTGCAGGTCTCCCTGGACCTCGACCGGCTGGCTCGGCTGGGCGTGCCGCCCATGCAGGTGATGCAGGCCATCGGCAGCGACAACATTTCGATTCCCGGCGGCAGCGTGGACGCCGGCACGCGGCGCTTCAACCTCGTGCCACAGGGGCGGTACCGCACCGTCGATGAAGTGCAGCAGACGGTGATCGCCGGCGGGCGCGCCGGCGTGGTGCGGCTCAGGGACGTGGCCGACGTGCGCTGGGGATACGGCGACCCCGTGCATATCGGGCGCTGGAACGGCCAGCGCGCCGTGTTCGTGACGGCCGCCATGCAGGAGGGGTTCAACATTGCGCGCGTGAAGGACGCCATGTGGCCCGAGTTGGATAAAGTGGAGCGGGAACTCCCCAAGGGCATGAAGCTGGTGCGCGGCTTCGACCAGGCGGCCAACGTGGACCACCGGCTGTCGCGGCTGGGCAAGGACTTTGCCATTGCGCTGGCGCTGGTGCTGCTGACGCTGCTGCCGCTGGGAACGCGCGCCTCGCTGGTGGTGATGGTGTCCATTCCGCTGTCGCTGGCCATCGCCGTCACGCTGCTCGACATCACGGGATTCAGCATCAACCAGTTGTCGATCGTCGGCTTCGTGATCGCGCTGGGGTTGCTCGTTGACGACAGCATCGTGGTGGTGGAGAACATCACGCGCTTCCTGCGGGCCGGGAAGTCGCGGCGCGAGGCGGCAGTGCAGGCCACGCGGCAGATCTCCGTGGCGGTCATGGGAGCGACGGCCACGCTCATCTTCGCCTTCCTTCCGCTGATCTTCCTGCCCGGGCTGGTGGGACGGTACATCCGAAGCCTGCCGATCGCGGTGCTGTACGCGGTCATCGCGTCGCTGTTCGTGAGTTTCACCATCGTGCCGTGGCTGGCATCGCTGGTGATGCCGGCGACAATCGAGAAGCGCGGCAACCGGTTCCTCCAGCTCCTCGAGGGGGGCATCCAGAAGACCTATGCCCCACTGCTGCACCGTGCGCTCGGCAACCCGCTGCTCACGCTGCTGCTGTCGGCGGCGCTCATCCTCAGTTCGCTGGCGCTGGTGCCGTTCGTCGGCTTTTCGCTGTTCCCCAAGGCCGGGACGCCGCAGTTCCTCGTGGACATCGAGACGGCGGAGGGAGCGTCCATTGAGTCCACCGATGACGCGGCGCGCTTCGTGGAGCAGGTGCTGCTGAGGCATCCCAACGTCCGCGGCTTCTTCACCAACGTCGGCAAGGGAAACCCGTTCGTCTACTACAACGCGGCTCCTCGGCAGGAGTCGGCCAACGCGGGCGAACTGTTCGTGCTGCTGCACGAGTACTACCCCACGCAGACGCCCCTGATGATCGACTCGTTGCGCGCGACGCTCAGTCGCTACGCGGGGGCCCGCATCGAGGTGCGCGAGTTCGAGAACGGACCGCCCATCGACGCACCCGTCGCCATGCGCATCGAGGGCCCGGACCTCGACTCGCTGCGCGCCGTGGCGGCGCGCGTGGAGCAGGTGATGGCGCGTACGGCGGGGACGCAGTACGTGCGCAATCCGGTGGCCGTGTCGCGCACCGACCTCTCGCTGCAGGTGGACCGCCAGAAGGCGGGGCTGCTTGGCGTGGCCACCGCCGAGCTGGACCGCACGGTGCGGCTGGGCGTCGCCGGACTGGAGGCCGGGAAGTTCCGCGCTGCCGACGGCGATGAATATCCCATCGTCGTGCGCGTGCCGCGCGACGGGCGCCCGACCAGCGCCATCCTCGACCGCATCCAGGTGGCCTCCACCACGGGGGCCATGATTCCGCTGAACCAGCTGGCGCATCTCGGATTCAAGGGGTCGCCGACGCTGATCACGCACCACGACCAGCAGCGCGCGGTCACGGTGACGAGCTTTGTGCGCACCGGGTTCAACACCGACCGCGTCACCAAGGACGTGCTCGCTTCCCTGCAGGCGCTCAAGCTGCCGGCCGGCTACCGGCTGATTCCCGCCGGCGAGATCGAGAGCCGGCAGGAGAGCTTTGGCGGCATCGGCGCGGCCATCATCGTGGCCGTCTTCGGCATCCTCGCCATCCTCGTGCTCGAGTTCCGCACATTCAAGAGCACGCTGGTGGTGGCATCGGTCATTCCCCTCGGCATTGTCGGCGGCATCGTCGCGCTGTTCCTCAGCGGCAACACGCTGAGCTTCACGGCGATGATCGGCTTCGTGGCGCTCATCGGCATCGAGATCAAGACGTCGATCCTGCTGGTGGACTTCACCGACGAGTTACGTCGGCAGGGGTACGCACTGGACGAGGCCATCCAGCGCGCCGGCGAAGTGCGCTTCGTCCCCATCGTGCTGACGTCGCTCACCGCCATCGGCGGTCTGCTGCCGCTGGCCACGCAGGGGTCATCCCTCTACTCGCCGCTGGCGTGGGTGATCATCGGAGGGCTGGTGTCCTCCACGCTGATTGCCCGGCTCGTCACGCCGGTGATGTACCGGCTGCTGGCGCCAAAGCTGGAATTCACGGAGGAGCATCCGGTTCCCACTGCCTAGCTGGGCCTCGCACGGAGACCGTCTCTCACGGAGACCGGAAGAGCCTTCCCGTGAGAGCTCTCCCGTGAGCGCGTTTGTCAGTCGTCCGCTTCGGCGCACTCGCATATGTAGTGCTCGATGCACAGCTGGATTTCCTGCGCCCGGTCGGTGCGGTCGGTCGGCACGACGATGCAGTGATCCACCAGCGCCACCAGCGGCCCGCCGCCCTTGGCAGACAGCGCCAGCGTGGCCACACCCCTGGCGCGCGCCGCCTCGGCCGCGCGCAACAGGTTGGGCGAGTTCCCGCTGGTCGTGTGCAGGATCAGCAGGTCACCCCGATGGCACAACGCTTCCACCTGCCGCGCGAAGATGGAGTCGAATCCGTAGTCGTTGCCACCGGCCGTGAGCATCGAGGTATCGGTGGTGAGCGCGATGGCCGGATAGGCACGACGCTCCTTCCTGTATCGCACCACGTACTCCGTGGCCATGTGCTGCGCGTCGGCCGCGCTGCCGCCGTTGCCGACAAAGAACAGCGTGCCACCTCCCTGCAGCGTAGCGCGAACCATCTGCACGGCGCGCTCGATGTCGCCCTCCAGAGTGTTGGCGGCGCGGGTGGCGATTTCGGCGAGTTCCCTGAGATGGCGCATCGAGACGGTGGACGGTGGACGGTGGACGGTGGACGGTGGACGGTGGCGGACGGTAGCGGACGGCCTGCAGCGGACAGCTTACGGCGTACAGCATAGAGCGTACAGCATAGAGCGTACAGCTTCTTTTCGGAGCTACACCTGCGCGGCGAGTTGGGCGATCCGCTTCATCGAACGCTCGGCGAGCGCAACCAGCCGCTCGGGGTGATCGGCAGCGGCCTCGAACGCGTACGTCACGCAAGCGTCCGCCGCCAGCAGGTCCACCGCGGTCTCGCGCCGCTTGGCTGACGCCGAGAGCACCCGTTGCAGCAGCTGTTCTCCTGCGGCGAGAAGCGCATCCGGCAGGGCGAGTGCCTCCCACTCCGGGTGCGCGTCCACCATCTCGCCAATCCGGGCGCGCAGCGCGTCCGGAGCGGTGGGCTCCCGGGTGTCGAGCCAGGAGCGGAGTGCGTTCACCCGAGCGCCTTCTCGACGACGGCGCGCGCGCCGGCAAGCGCCACCTTCAGCGCGCCGTCGTCCGCAAGGCCCGCCTGCGCCATGTGCGGCTTGCCGCCGCCACGACCGCCGGCCAGGGCGGCAATCTCCTTCACCAGCCCCCCCGCATTCAGGCCCCTCGCCCTGAGCGCCTCGCCGACGACGACGAGCAGCGTCCCCTTGCCGTCGGTGACAGCGCCGAGCACCGCCACCCCGTCGGGCATCTGCTCGCGCACCGCATCACCCACCGTCTTCAGCGCCGCGACGTCGGCCGCATCCGCCATCGTGATCGAGACGCGGGCGCCGTTCACCAGTTCGGCGACGGCGATGATCGCCTGCACCGCGCTGCCGCCACCCGATCCCCTGAGCGCCTCCTCGAGCTTCTTTTCGAGTACCTTCTTCTCTCCCAGCAACGCCTCGAGCCGCCTGCCGATCGCGTCGATGCCCGCCGCGTGCACGTTCACCTTCAGCTTGTCGGCCACGCTCTCGAGCGCACGCTCCTTCTCGCGCAGGCTGGCGAACGCCTTGGGGCCGGTGACCGCCACGATGCGGCGTACCCCCGCGGCAACGCCCTGCTCCGTGACGATGCGCATCAGGGCAATCTGCCCCGTGTTGCGCACGTGAGTGCCGCCACAGAGTTCAGTGGAGATCCCCGGCACGTCCACCACGCGCACCACGTCGCCGTACTTCTCGCCGAACAGCGCCATGGCGCCGAGCGCCACGGCGTCGGCGTACTTCTTCTCGGTGATCGTCACGTCCACGTTGGACCAGATCGCCTCGTTCACCCACCGTTCGATCTCCTCGAGCTGCTCCGGCTTGATGGGCCCGTGATGCGTGAAGTCGAAACGCAGACGATCGGGCTCCACCACCGAGCCGGCCTGGTGCACGTGCTCGCCCAGCACCTTGCGGAGCGCGGCGTGCAGCAGGTGCGTCGCCGTGTGGTTCCGCTCGGTGTCGCGACGGCGCATGCTCGGCACGCGGGCGGTGCAGGCGCCGAATTGCAGCTGACCGGTCACCGTGCCGATGGCGGCAATGCGCCCAGCGAATTTCTTTACCTCGTCCACCGTCACGCGCCATCCCTGGCCCACGATCTCGCCATGGTCGCTCACTTGGCCGCCCGACTCGGCGTAGAACGGCGATTCGCGCAGCATCACGGCCACTCGCCCATCGGGGAAATGGCGCACGGCGGTGACGATGGTCTCGATCTCGATGGTCTCGTAGCCGACAAACCGCCCGTGTTCGTCGTCGCCCCCGCCCGCCCTCTGCCACTGGGAGTCGTCACCGATGTCGTCAGCCACCACCACGAGGCCGCGGCTCTTCCGCTCTTCCTGCGACTGCCGGCGCTGCGCGCCCAGCGCCGCGTCGAATCCGGCAATGTCCACCAGGTAGCCGCGCTCGCGCGCCATCAATTCCGTCAGGTCGATCGGAAAGCCGAAGGTGTCGTACAGGCGGAAGGCATCGTCGCCGCTGATGGTGCCGCGCAGCGCCGTGGCCCCTTTCGTCGAAACCAGGGGCGCGAGCGCCTCGAAGCGCGCCATGCCGCCGTCGATGGTGGCGAGAAAGCGCTCTTCCTCGGCGCGCGTCGTGTCGAGCAGGTGCTTGCGGCGCACCTGCAGCTCCGGATAGACGTCGTGCATCGTCTCGATGACCTTGTCCACCACGTGCACCAGCGTGGGCTCACGCCGCCCCAGCAGCCAGGCATGCCGCACCGCGCGACGCAGGATGCGCCGCAGCACGTAGCCGCGCCCTTCGTTGCTCGGGAAGACGCCATCGGCCATCAGGAAGCTCACCGCCCGCGCATGGTCGGCGATGACACGGAACGACGCCGGGTCCACCGCACGACCGTCCGCGCCCATCGCCGTGCCGACTTCCCGGCCCGGCTTGTACGGATACGGAATGCCCACCACCTGCTCCACCCGCTCGATGAGCGGCAGGAACAGCGACGTGTGGTAGTTGTTGGTCACGCCGCTCATGACGGCGGCAATGCGCTCGAGGCCGGCGCCCGTGTCCACCGACGGTTTCGGCAACGGCACCATGGCACCGTCCGCCTGCCGGTCGAACTGCATGAATACGAGGTTCCAGATCTCGAGGAAACGCCCCGCCTCGGCGCCCTCGACAAAGGCATCGAGCGAATAGTCGGTGAGGTCGGTGCGCGTCCATTCCCCGCTGGCCCCGGCCGGGAAGGCCCAGTCCCTGGTCAGGTGCGCCAGGTCCACGTAGATCTCGCTGCACGGACCGCAGGGGCCGGTGTCGGCCATCTGCCAGAAGTTGTCTGCGGCGCCCAGCCCGTAGATGCGCGTGTCGGGGATGCCCGTGATCTCCTTCCAGAGCCTGCGCGCTTCGTCATCCTCGTGGAAGACGGTGACGCGCAGGTGCTCCTTGGGGAGCTTCAGTACTTCCGTGACGAACTCCCAGGCAAAGCGGATGGCATCGCGCTTGAAGTAGTCGCCGAACGAGAAGTTGCCGAGCATCTCGAAGAACGTGTGGTGCCGCGCGGTGTGCCCCACCTGCTCGAGATCGTTGTGCTTGCCACCGGCGCGCACGCATTTCTGGGACGTGGTGGCGCGGCGGCTGCCTTCCGGAGGTTCTTCCATGCCGAGGAAGACCCTCTTGAACTGCACCATCCCGGCGTTGGTGAACAGCAGGGTGGGATCGTCACCGGGAACGAGCGATGACGACGGGCGTATGACGTGCGCGTTGCGCGCAAAATAATCGAGAAAGGCCTGGCGGATGTCGGCTGCGTGCATAGTGCCACCAATCTATCGACGGCAGTCGTCCTACGGCAGACAGTCCTGCGACGCCACTAGCCCCGTCGGGCGGCGTGCGCCGCGACGACCACTGCACCCAGCAGCACCACCGCCGTCAGCTGGTGCAGGGCGGCAACGGCCACCGGCACCGACAGCAGGAGCGTGGCGATACCGAGTCCCACCTGAACGCTCGCCACCAGCGCCACGTTCCGCTGCGCCGTCACCACGGGCTTCGGTGCGTTGCTCCTGACGGCGCCAATCCACAGGGCGAAGGCGACGAGCACCGTCGTGATGGCCAGCAGCCGGTGATGGAACTGCGCCGCCACGGGGTTCTCGAAGGCGTTCGCCAGGAACCCGGCCTGCATCCAGTAGCCCGGCGGCACCAGTTGCCCACCCATCAGCGGAAAGGTGTTGAAGATCGTCCCGGCGCGGAGTCCCGCCACGAATCCGCCGGTGAGGATCACGCCAAAGGTCCAGATGGCGAAGGTATCGGCCAGCGCGGGCCACCATCCCGCCCCCGCGGTATCGCGGGAGGTGTCGCCGGCGCGCGCACCGTCACGCGCGGCCCGCAGCGACGCCGACGTCCAGAGCGCCACCACGAGGATCACCAGCGCAAGCCCGAGGTGCGCCACCAGGCGATACTGGCTGACGTTGCTGCGGACGCTCAGCCCCGAGGCCACCATGTACCAGCCCAGCGCACCCTGCGCGGCCACAAGGACCGGAAGGGCGGCCAGGCGCACGCGGAGGGCCGAGGGAAGCCTCCGCCGGGCCAGGAACCAGAAGTACGGCACGGCGATCACCATGCCGACGAGCCGCGCGAGGATGCGGTGCACCCACTCCCACCAGTAGATCCCCTTGAACGCGCCGAGGGTGATACCCTTGTGGATCGTCTGTGCCTGCGGGATCTGCAGGTAGCTCTGAAACGCTGCACCCCAGTCGGCGTCGTTGAGCGGCGGCAGCACGCCGGAGAGCGGCTTCCATTCCGTGATGGAGAGGCCACTCTCGGTGAGGCGGGTGATGCCGCCGACGACCACGGCCAGCGCGACCGCGGCGACGGTGGCGTCGAGCCAGGTGATGAGCAAGCGGTAATCGGAGAGGCGGCGCGGCGAATCGACCATGATGCTACGCCGTGGCGTCGGCCTTGGCGAGCAGGGTGCGCACCACCGCAGCGATGTCCTCGCTGGCGTAGCCCCGGCGCGCCAGGTAGCCGTAGAGTCGACGCTTCACCGTCTCGCGATCCTGCCCGCCCAGCGCCGACAGCTTTTTGCGGGCAGCCGCTTCCAGCAGCGCGCGCTCATCCACCGACTCCTCGTCCATCACATCGGCGATGGCGGCATCCGCCATCGCCCGCTCCACACCGCGCCGAGCCAGTTCCTGCGTCAGGCGGCGGCGCGACATTCCCTTTCCCATCGCGCGGGAACGGGCAAACGCCCGGGCAAACTGGGAGTCGTCGATGGCCCCGATCTCGGTGAGACGCGCGACGGCGTCGGCGACATCGGCGCGCTCGAACCCGCGCTGCAACAGCCAGCGCTCCAACTCGTGCGCGCTGCGCGCGCGGCGCCCCAGGGCGGCAGCGGCACGGTCAAACGCGTCGATCTTCCGGGCCGCCACCAGCAGCCGGTCGCCGGCAGCCTCATCCAGCGTGGCACCGACGGCCAGCTTGGCATCGTGCACGTACGCTGCGCCGACGACGGCGACACTCTTGCCCTCAACGTGCACGGCGTAACGCCCCAGCTTGCGGGGATTCTCGCGCAAAGCCGTAATCCTGCCACACACCGTGGACGGCAGCCGATCGACGTTGGACCCGTCGTCCTCGGGCACGACAGCAATCGGTTTGGGACGGCCAAACATCAACTACACCTCTCAGCAGTGAGCGTACAGCGTAGAACGTAGAGCGTAGAGCGCACAGCTGCGCCACGAACACCGATCCCGCGCGTACCAGGAAAAGAGCACCGGGGGGCCACCCAGGTGCAGATCGGGGATTCCGGGCCCCGACCGTACACCAAGATCGACCCCCCGGCGCTAAATCACGGGGCGCTGACGACGGCCACTATTCCTCGGCCGCGTCCTCGCCCGCCGGGGCCAGTCCGATACCGAGCACGGCCTTCACCTTCGCCTCGATTTCGGCCATGACCAACGGATTGTCCTTCAGGAACATCTTCGCGTTCTCCCGGCCCTGCCCGATACGCTGTTCACCATAACTGTACCAGGCGCCGGACTTCTCGATGATCCCGTTCTCGGAGCCGATGTCCACCAGCAGCGAGACGTGGGAAATGCCTTCCGCGTACATGATGTCGAACTCCGCCTGCTTGAATGGCGGGGCGACCTTGTTCTTCACCACCTTGACCCGCACATGCGAGCCGATGACGTCTTCCTTTTCCTTCACCGGACCAATGCGACGGATGTCGAGGCGCAGCGAGGCATAGAACTTGAGGGCCTTGCCGCCCGTCGTCGTCTCGGGGCTGCCGAACATCACCCCGATCTTTTCGCGCAACTGGTTGATGAAGATGACCGAGGTCTTGGAGCGGGCAATGGCGCCCGTGAGCTTGCGCAGCGCCTGGCTCATGAGGCGCGCCTGCAACCCGAGGTGGGAGTCCCCCATGTCGCCTTCGATCTCGGCCTTCGGCACGAGGGCCGCCACCGAGTCGATGACGATGACGTCCACCGCGCCCGAGCGCACGAGGATTTCGCAGATCTCCAGCGCCTGCTCGCCCGTGTCGGGCTGCGAAATGAGGAGCTTGTCGACATCGACACCCAGCTTCTTGGAGTACTCGATGTCGAGCGCATGCTCCGCGTCGATGAAGGCCGCCGTGCCACCCGCCTTCTGCGCGTTGGCGACGACGTGCAGGCAGAGCGTCGTCTTGCCCGACGATTCCGGCCCGTAGATCTCCGTCACGCGGCCGCGCGGGATTCCACCCACGCCGGTGGCCGCATCGAGATTGATCGCACCTGTGGGAATGACTTCCACGCGCACCGCGGCACGGTCGGCGCCCATCTTCATGATGGCACCCTTGCCGTACGACTTCTCGATCTGCGAGATCGCGAGACCAAGCGCCTTTTTCTTTTCGTCCAACTGCGCGGCGGATACGGCCATGAACTCCTCGACAGTGCTGGGGCCGGTGGCCCGTGGAAGCAATCTACCCCGTGAAACGGACGGGGCTATCCCCGAAAGAAAAGCGAAAGTCCGACACCGAAGAAACTACGAAAGGCACGAGCAATTGCAAGGGGCAAGATATGCAAATGCTATGCTAACGTGTTTCCGAACAACGAGTTATCAACACACGGCGCAAACTGTTGCAATTGCATACGTTAGGCGGTTGCGCGGCTTGCCGGAGTCCAACGAGAACACCCGAATTTATGACGACCTGTCGCATTTCACTACAGTGTGAAGGCGCCTTCAATGTGGCGAACCCAGGCAACGCGATGGCGGAGAAGGACGCCGATCACATCGAAGCGGTAGGTCACGTCACCATCAGCGCGGTTCTTCGCAGTCCACTCGCGCGCGCTGAGGCACAACGACCGCCGCTTCTGCGCGTGCACCGCCTCAACTGGATCGCCGAACTCCAGTGCGGCGCGCGTCTTCACTTCGACGAACGTGACGATGCCATCGCGCGTCGCGATGAGATCGATGTCGCGATGCCCGCTGCGCCAGCGCCGCGCGAGCATGGTGTAGCCGTGGCTCTCGAGCCAGCGCTCGGCGATGCGCTCGCCGAGTTCACCGAAGGTGTTCGTGGTCTTCGTCATGCGGGGGACCCTACGCGCACCCGATCAGGCGTGCGTCACCGTTCGTGCGCGCCGCGCATCATTCCGGCGCATCGTGGACTCTCACGGAGACCAGAGAATCACGAAGGTCGCAGAGAACGGCCAAACACATGAGGGGGTATGGCGGAGAGTACCGTCCGCCACACCCCCTTGAAGAATGTTGCCGTTCTTCGTGCTCTCCGTGCTCCACCGGTCTCCGTGAGAGCTAACGAACGAACCTGCTTCTCAACCGGTCGTCGCGCCTCGCCGAGGCGGCGAGCTACTCCCCGCAGATTCGCGCGATATCGTCGAAGCCCATCAGCACGTCGCGCGGCTTCGAGCCGTCCGGCGGTCCGAGAACCCCCGCCAGATGCAGCTGGTCGATGACTCGTGCTGCGCGGCCGTATCCGATCTTCAGCCGGCGCTGCAGCAGCGACGTCGATCCGCCCTGGTTCTGGATGCAGACCTCGGCCGCCTCGCGGAAGAGCTTGTCGCGGTCATTGTCATCGGCGTCGGTGCCCTCGTGCCCGCCCCCGGCCTCGAGCGCTTCCTGGGCCCGCACGCGCTCCAGGATGTCCTGTTCCTCGGCCGTCGGCTCCGCGTGCATGAAGCCCTGCGCCTCCAGGGCCGCCTTGCGGGCCTCGCGCCGGTCCGAATACCAGTGCATCAGGCGTTCGGTGTCCTCGTTGCTGAGGAACGCCCCCTGCAGGCGGGCGGGCTCGCTCTTGCCCGGCGGAATGAACAGCATGTCGCCATTGCCGAGCAGCGACTCCGCGCCCATGCCATCGATGATCGTGCGGCTGTCGATCTGGGATGCGACGCGAAAGGCGATGCGGCTCGGGAAGTTCGCCTTGATGAGCCCGGTGATCACGTTCACGGACGGCCGCTGCGTTGCCAGGATCAGGTGGATCCCGATGGCACGAGCCTTCTGCGCGAGCAGCGCCAGCGGCGTCTCCACTTCGGCCGCGCAGGTCATGATCAGGTCGGCCAGCTCGTCGATGACCACTACGATGTACGGGAGCACGCCGCCGCGGTACTCGCGGGACTCGAACGCCACACCGAGGTCCTTGGGCGTCAGCAGCCGGGCACCGTCACGCACCTTGGTGTTGAAGTCCTGGATGTTGCGCGCCCCGTTGGCGGCGAGCAACCGGTAGCGGTCCTGCATCTCCATCACCGCCCACTTGAGGAGCGCGGCGGCGTCCCGGTTGTCAGTGACGACCTTGTGGCGCAGGTGCGGCAGCACGTTGTAGACGCTGAGTTCGACCATCTTGGGATCGATCATCAGGAAGCGCAGCGTCTTGGGTGTGTGGCGGTAGATGAGCGACGTGATGATGGTATTCACGCAGACGGACTTGCCCGAGCCGGTCGCGCCGGCGATGAGCAGGTGCGGCATCTTGGCGAGGTCGGCCACCACCGCGCGCCCCTCGAGATCCTTGCCGAGGGCAATGGGAAGCGCGAGCGGCTTGGTGGCATAATCGCGGCTCTCGAGGAGTTCGCGAAAGATCACCATCTCGGGCGTCTGGTTGGGCACCTCGACGCCGACGGCACCCTTGCCGGGTATGGGAGCCACGACGCGAATGGACTGCGCACGCATGGCGAGCGCGAGGTCGTTGGCGAGGTTGGCGAATTGCCGGACCTTCACGCCCGGGGCGGGCTCGATCTCGAATTGCGTCACGGTGGGGCCGCTGGTACGGCCCACGAGCTCGCCATCCACACGGAAGGTGCGGAGGGCGTCCATCAGCTTGAGCCCGGCCGCGTCGAGCTGCGCCTTGTTGGCGTCGACATTGCGCGGCATTGGGGGCGTGAGCAGGTCCGGCGACGGGAGTTCGTCGGCGAGCGGATCGAGCAGTTCGCTGGCGTCGATCTCGGCGACGATGCCTTCGTCGCGGCTCCGCTTTTTCGACGGTTTCCCGGCGTAACTCCCGATCAGAACGGATTCTGGGGATTTCGGGGATACTTCCAGAAGTTCGAAGACGTCGAGTTGCGGCGTTGCTCCGGCGCCGACAGGCGCCATGCCTTCCATCAGCGAGAGGTCCAGCGCCGGCATTTCGCTCGCCAACGGTTCCATCCGTTCTGCCTTGGTGAGCGAGGGGTCAGCGGCTGACTCGCGGGGGCCGGCGGAACCCAGGACGGCGCGGATGGGGTTCCAGTTGAGCGCGACGGCGGAGAGCGCGCTGAGAGCGAGGGCGACCACCACCCAGGCGCCGCCGCTGCCGATGGCCTTCACGAGGTAGAAAGCGGCGAAGGAACCCCACAGGCCGGCGAGCGGATCGACTTCGGCGGCCACGAGCTGGCCGCGCACGAGGGCGGCGACCACGGGCACGACGGCGGCGAGGCCGATGGTGAAGGTCAGCCAGCGGCGGTCATCGGTGTCGCGGATGCGCCCGAGGAGGCGCAGTGCATGCACGGCGGGAATGAGCGGTACGATGATGGCCGAGAGCGCGCCGACAAGCGTGAGTACACCCCAGCGCAGGCACGCGCCCACGGGGCCGAAGACGGAGCCGGAGTCGACGCACGACTGCGAGGAGTACGCAGGCTGCGCGACGAGCGCGCCGGCAACGAAGACCGCGCCAAGCAGGAGGGCGATGCCGCCGATCTCGCGCTTCAGGTGTGCGCGGCGGGCCGCCTTGGCGATGGCGGCGGTATGGGCCGGGTCGGCCGGCACATCGGCTTTCTGCCTGGGCATGCGCCGGCGCGCGCGGGGTGGCGCGTATTCCTGGTCCTCGTCGGCGTCGTCCAGCGCGGCTCGGCGCCGCATTTTGGGAACGACGTCCAGCTCATCCAGCGACGAATCGTCCGCGCCGGGCGCGCGGGACGACGCGGACCGCGTCGAGCGCGCCACAGGCTTCGAGGTCGGCGCCGAATCCACGGTCCCGAAGGAATCGTCCGTGCTGAGCGTCGCGGAAAAGCCGCGGGAAGTCTTCGCCATAAGCCTCATCGATGCACGCGCTCGCGCGCGCGCCGTCATTCAGGATGAGCACGTCACCAGCGCTGGCGCGGAGACGTCGGACGAGGCGCCCGGCACAGGCGGCATCCTCGAGCGCGAAACCACCTTCGCGACCTGAACAGACGACGGCGATGGACGCGCCAGCGCGGAGTTCGAACTCCAGCGCCGCCACGACCACCGCACAGTTGACGTATGAGGCGAGAATGAGGTCACGTGGCAGGCTCTGTGACGGGGCCGAGTGCGGGGTGCGGGGGCTTGGTGAGGGGGAGCGAGTGGAGGCGGAGCGAAGGGGGATGGGGAACACGCCCGCCGCGCCCGTAACGGCGATTGCGGTCGTGCCGTTGGTCGTGGTCCAAATGATGTCCCTGCCCTGCACCACGGCGCTGGTGAACTCGCGGGGCGAGTTGCCGAGGTCGAAGCCATCGGGCTTGACCGCATTGCGTTCGCCCGCCAAGAGGGCGGACGGAAGGCCTGGGACGGCGGAGCGGGCGTCGTCCACCGTCGTGCAGGGGATGATGCTCCGCGCACCGTTGGCCAGGGCGTAGGCCGCACTGGACGTGAAGCGGAGGACGTCGATGACGACGACGACATCCGCACGGCTGGATTCGGGGAGGAGGTGGACGCTTAGTAACACGAGGTTGGGTGCGGGGTGCGGGGGTTTGGTGAGGGGGACGAGTGGAGGTGGGGTAAGGGGCTGGGGGGCCTTCCCTTGCCCGTGGCGCTCCTTCGATGCATCGCGCAATGGCGTGGTGATGCGAACGTCGTAGTCCCACCGTACCCTGCGCGCATGGAACCCTCAATCATCGCGGAACTCGTCGAGTGGGAGCAGACGGTCTCGCCCGCAGAGACTGCAGATCCGTTGTGGAAACTGCACGCGTATCGCCTGGCGCGATACCAGCTGCATTGTTGCCTGACGGACATTCAGGAGGCGCAGCCGCCGCTCAACCGCGATGGCGCGGACCAACTGCGGCGCGCGGTCGCTTCGATCGGCGTCAACCTCGCCGAGGGCTACTCTCGACGAACTCCGGGGGACAGGGCGCGGTTCTACTCGTACGCACTGGGTTCGCTGCGCGAGGCCGCCGTCTGGTACCTAAGCCTCGCCGGGGTGCTTCCCGTGACCTGCCTGTCGCACAGGCTCGGGCTGATCGCGCAGGAGCGGCGGCTGTTGCTGGGGGTGCTGAACGCGGTCAATCGGGCGACGGGGGTGGCGGTCAGGAAGTAGGCGGGGACTTTACGAAGGGAGGAGTTCGGAGTACGGGGGTTTGGTGATGGGGGAGAGTGGAGGTGGGAGTATGAGTAGAGGGGGCGTTTGCTCGCCCCTCCTCAATCCCCCACCTCCACTCGTTCCCCCGCACCAAACCCCCGCACCCCGCACCCTTTACTCAAACAGATCCTTCCCTTCCGTCTCGAGAAACCGGGTATGCACCTCGCCGCGCACGAAGTCGGGGTGGCTCATCACCTTGCTCAGGAACGGGATGGTGGTCGTCACGCCCTGCACGATGAACGTGTCGAGTGCCAGACGCATCTTGGCCACCGCTTCGGCGCGGTCGGCGCCGTGAACGATGATCTTCGCAATCAGCGAGTCGTAGAACGGCGATACCGTATACCCGGCGTACACGTGCGTGTCGGTGCGCACGCCGTTGCCGCCCGGCAGGTGGAACACCTCGATCTTCCCGGGCGACGGCTGGAAGTTCCTGAACGGGTCCTCGGCGTTGACGCGGCATTCGATGACGTGCCCCCGCAGCGGGGGGGTCTCCTTCTCGCGCATCGGCTCGCCGGCGGCCACGCGAATCTGCTCCTTCACCAGGTCGACGCCGGTGAGCATCTCGGTGACCGGATGCTCCACCTGGATACGGGTGTTCATCTCCATGAAGTAGAACGACCCGTCGGTATCGAGGAGCATCTCCATGGTGCCGGCGCCCACGTAGTTGATCGACTTGGCGCCGCGTACGGCGGCCTCGCCCATCCGTTCGCGGAGCGCGGGCGTGAGGGCCGGCGAGGGCGCCTCCTCGATGAGCTTCTGGTGCCGGCGCTGCACCGAGCAATCGCGTTCGCCCAGATGAATGACGTTGCCGTGGGTATCGCCGAGGATCTGGAACTCGATGTGGCGCGATCGCTGGAGGTACTTCTCCACGTAGACGTCGCCGTTGCCGAAGGCCGAGAGGGCCTCGGTGCGGGCCATCTGGAAGGACCGGGCGAAATCGTCGGCATCGCCGGAAACACGCATCCCCTTGCCGCCGCCGCCGGCCGAGGCCTTGATGATCACCGGAAAGCCGATGCTCTGGGCGAAGGCGAGCGCATCGTCCACGCTCTCGACGGGCCCTGGCGTGCCGGGGACGACGGGAACGCCGACCTCGATCATCTTGGCGCGGGCAGCCGCCTTGTTGCCCATCACGCGGATCTGCTCGGGAGTGGGTCCGATGAACGCAATGCCGCTCGCCGCGCACGTCTCGGCGAACTCGGCGTTCTCGGCGAGGAAGCCGTAGCCCGGATGGATGGCGTCGGCACCGGCGATCTCCGCGGCGGCGATGAGGCGCGAGATCTTGAGGTAGCTCTCGCGGGCGGGCGCGGGGCCGATGCACACGTCGTCGTCGGCGAAGCGCACGTGCAACGACTCCCGGTCCGCCTCGCTGTAGACGGCGACCGTCTGGATGCCGAGCTCGCGGCAGGCGCGGATGACGCGCAACGCGATCTCGCCGCGGTTAGCTATGAGAACTTTCTTGAACAAAGGGAGTGACGGTAGACGGTAGATGGTAGACGGTGGACGGTGGACGGTAGCGGTCGATGACGGATTCGGCCGTCTACCGTCCACCGTCTACCATCTATTGCGTGAATGCATCCCAGCTGGTGTCACTGCTGCCGGCGATGCCCTGCACCCGCAGCGCGAACTCGCTGGGGTTGGTGGAGTAGAAGAGCGCGTTCTCGTACGAGATGACACCCTTGGAATACCAGGACATCAGCGACTGGTCGAAGCTCTGCATCCCGTACTGCACCGTGCCATCCTTGATGAGGTCGGGGATGTTGAGCGACTTGGTCATGTCGCGGATGTTGTCCTGCACGGCCGCCGTGTTGATGAGCACCTCGGTTGCCGGCACGCGCCCAGGGCGGTCGGCACGGGGCACCAGGCGCAGCGACACGACCGCCTGGAGCGCCATGGACAGCGAGAAGCGGACGTCAGCCTGCTGGTGCGGCGGATAGAACGACAGTACGCGATTGATGGTTTGCGTGCAGTCGGTGGTGTGCAGCGTGCTGAACACCATGTGCCCGGTGTCGGCCGCCTTGAGCGCGATCTCGAGCGTCTCGAGGTCGCGAATTTCGCCGATGAGGATGATGTCGGGGTCCTGGCGGAGCACGCGCCGCAGCGCCGAGGCGAACGAGCCGGTATCGAGCCCGACCTCGCGCTGGTTGATGTTGCAGTTGATGTCGCGGTGCAGGAACTCGATGGGGTCTTCGATGGTGATGATGTTCGCGTGGCGCGACTCGTTGACGTGCTGGATCATCGAGGCCAACGCCGTGGACTTGCCGGAGCCGGTGATGCCGGTGACGAGCACGAGGCCGCGCGGCTTCATCGCGATCTCCTCCAGCACCGGCGGGAGATTCAGGTCGCGGATAGACAGCGCCTGGAAGGCGATGGCGCGAAAGACGAAGGCGATGGTGCCGCGCTGCTGGTACATGTTCACGCGGAAGCGGCCGATGCCCTGCACGCCGATGGCGAAGTCCGCCTCCTTCTCGGCGTCGAACTCACGCTTTTGCTTGGGGGGGCAGATCTGTTCGCCGATGGACTTGAGGTTTTCGGGATTCAGCGCGGGAAGGTCGAGCGAGGACAACTCGCCGTTGAGGCGAGTCATCGGCGGGCGCCCGACCTTGAGGTGCAAGTCGGAAGCACCCGACTGCACGGCCGCCTGCAGGACGAGCTTGTAGTTGTACGGCGGCGCGGGGGCCGCGGCGTCTCCCCCCACCGCGGCGGTGGCCGTCGAGGCCCGGGCCGGGACTGGGGCGGCGGGAGCCGGGGGCGATGCCGGCGGAAGGGGCCCGGTGGGATCAGCCATTGGGGTCGACGCGGAAGAGCACCTGGCCATACTCCACCGGGTGCGCGTCGGTGACGCACACTTCCCTGACGGTTCCAGTGACCTCGCACTCGATCTCGTTCATGATCTTCATGGCTTCGATGATGCACAGCACCTGGCCCCGCGTGACGGCGGACCCCACCGATACGTACGGCTTGGCGCCCGGCTCCGGTGCGGAATAGAAGGTACCCACCATGGGCGACTTGACCTCGATCAGCTTCGAAGCGGCCTCGGCCGGCGCTGCGGAAACAGCGGGCGCGTCGACAACGTGCAACGGGGCCGCGGCCGGGAGCGCCACAGGGGGCGCCAGGGGAATCGCGGCCCGCGCCACCGCCGTCTTGCTTATCCGGATCTTCATCCCCTTGTCGGAGGAGATCTCGATCGTTTCAACCCGTGACTCGTCGATCATGTCGACGAGTTTCTTGATGTAGCGAAGGTCAATCATCTGAGAATGGGGCTAGAGGACGACAGAACACGACAGAGTGCGACCGGCGCCTGCAGACACTCTCTCGCTCAGCCGATCACCATCAATTCCCTCGGGAAACTCGTCAGCAGTTCGGGCCCTTCGCTGGTGAGATGCACATCGTCTTCGATGCGTACGCCTCCCCATCCCGGGCGATAAATGCCAGGCTCGATCGTCACCACCGCCCCTTCGGGCAGCGGCGCGTCGGCGATCCTGGCCAAGCGGGGTCCCTCGTGCACTTCGAGTCCGATTCCATGGCCGAGTGAGTGCCCGAAGGCACCCCCGTACCCGCGGCGCTCAATGTAGCCACGCGCGAGCGAATCGGCATCCCGGCCCCGCATTCCCACCCGAATGCCACCCGAAGCGGTCAGGTTGGCCTCGCGCACAATGTCGTGAACCTCGCGCATCTCCGCGTTCACGCTTCCCAATGCGAACGTGCGGGTGATGTCGCTGCAGTACCCGCCGAAGGTGGCTCCGAAATCAATGAGCAGGAACTCGCCGGGGCGCAACTCGCGCGCGGTGGCCCGGGCGTGCGGCAGCGCCGAGCGCTCGCCGGCTGCGACGATGGTGTCGAAAGCCGTGCCGTCACTGCCGAAATCGCGCAGGTGGTGCTCCAGGATGCCCGCGACCTGGCGTTCGGTGAGTCCGGGACGGACTTCGCCGAGGGTGCGCTCGAGCGCCGCCTCGGCAATTCGCACCGCCTCACGAATGAGCAGCAACTCACCCGTGTCCTTCCGTTCGCGCAGGGTCTCCACGACACCGAGAGCGGCGTGCCAGTGCCAGCGAGCACCAAGGTCGGACAGGCGTTCGAAGTCTTCGTGCCGCAAGTGCGAGGACTCGAAGGCGATACGCGACCCGCCAGGCATGGCCTTGAGCGTCTCGCGCAGCCCGGCCCACAGCGACGCCGGTTCGATGCGTACCAGGGCGTGGTCGCCCACTTCGTCGCCCACCTGCACCGCATAACGGAAATCGGTGAGGAGGATGGATGGGGACTCGCCGGATACCACCAGCAGGGCACTCGAGCCGGAGAACCCGGTGAGGTACCTGATATTCGGGAGCGACGTCACGAGGAGGGCGTCGAGACCGCCTGCGGCGAGGGCGGCGCGCAGGGCACTGAGACGCTGTGGACGAGGTTCCATGTCGCACCGGCGCGGCGCGCCTAGGCGCGGAGCGCCCCCACGAGCCCACGGAGGGCAAGCTCGTATCCCGCGGCGCCGAAACCGCAGATCACCGCGCGCGCGCCAGCAGCGAGCGTGCTGTGCCGGCGCTCGGGCTCGCGGGCGTAAATGTTGGTCAGGTGCACTTCAGCATACGGAATGGCCACCGCCGCGAGCGCGTCCTTGAGCGCAATGCTGGTATGCGAATACGCCCCGGCATTCACGATGATGCCGTCGGCCGCGCCGCGCGCCGCGTGAATGAGGTCGATGAGTTCGCCCTCGTGGTTCGACTGCGCGCAACTGACCGTCACGCCCAAGTCGACGCCCTGGGCGACGAGCGCCCGTTCGATGTCGGCGAGCGTCGTCGTGCCGTACACCTGCGGCTCGCGCGTGCCAAGCAGGTTCAGGTTGGGCCCGTTCAGGACGAGGATCTTCACGAGCCCTTGAGTCCCTTCAGCCAGTCACTGAACTGGGCTATATCCTCTTCACCCCTGCCGGGAGCAGCAGGCTGTGACGGGGTGGAAGAAGGGGTAGAGGCATCCTCGGCGCCGGCAAAGAACTGATCGAAGCGGAGCTTGGTCGACTGGCGCTCGACGGCCGGGGCCGTACGCGCCGTGCCGCCTTCGTCGTGAAAGACGGATTCGAGCGAGATTTCGTCCGTACTGGCGTACGTTGGCTGTCCCTTGACCGTCGCCGCCGGCGCGGCGTCGAAGGCCGCGGCCACCGTGGCGGCGGCCCCTTCATCGTCAGCGGCCACGCTGCCGGCTCCGAAGAGCTGGTCGATGGACCCACCGTGCACGGGCTCCTGCGCCGGCTCCTGCGCCGATTCCACGATGCCGGTCCCAGCCGCTTCTCCCGGAGATGCGCGACGATGGGCAATGCGGGCAAATACCTCGCGCGCCGTCGGCCCGACGGGCGCTGGCGGGCCTGCGGGAGCCACCGCGGGAACCGGGGCTTCGAGAGGCACGGCCGGGCCAGCGTCGGAGAGCGCTTGGACGTCCTCGGGCGCCGCTGCCGGCTCGGGTTCCGCGTGAACCGCATCCTCGGGAACCGCCGGGATCTCCCTTGAATGCCGCAACTCTTCCGCTTCGGCTGCCGCCTCGATTTCCTGACTGATGCCGTCGATGGCCATGCTCGAGCGTGAGCCGTGCTCGAGGTGACGGACGCGCTCGGCGAGACTCGCGTCGCCCGGATTCTGCGCGCTCAACTGCCGATAGACTTCGAGGGCCTCCTGGTGAAAGCCCTGCTGCAAATACAGCTCAGCCATCGTCTCGGTGACGAACGGCGGCGGCGTGGACCCGGCATCCGTCGATGCATCGCGCGGCGTCTCGTCCAGCTCACGGCCGACGAATGCGTCGGCCACGAAGCCCGGCTCGCCGGTGACCACGGGTCCGTCGTCCCCGCCGACGAACACATCGGAGATGGGCGGACTGCCGAAAAGCGCGTCGAAGTCAGCGGGCGTGGCCGGCGCGGCGGGCGCTGATGCAACAGCCGGGGTGGGCGTGATGTCGAGTTCGTCGCCGAACATCGGCTCGCTCTCGTCGGCCGCGACCGTGGACGCCTGCTCGGCGGGAGGTTCGACATTGAAATCGGCGTCGAGTCCGTCGGGCGGCGGCGCTTCGGCGGGAGAGAGATCGAGGCTCGCATCGGCGGCCGCGTACGGTTCGGGCTCGCCGGCACCCGAGTCGGGGAACGCGGTGTCCGTGCGGGGCAGCCCCTCCGTGAGAACCGGCAGGGGTTCGTCCGCGGCTGTCGGCGCAGAAGGCGCCAGCGGCACGGCGCCGAGTAGATCGGACGGCGGAGCCGACTCCTCGCCCAAGTCGAGGTCGAGGTCCATCAGCCCGATGCTGGCTCTCGACGGAATCTGAGGCGGCACCTCAGCGGGTACCGCAAAGGGCTCCGCCCCGGCAACGGACTCGGCAAAGGGCTCCGGGAGGGGATTGGCGGCGGGCACGACCTCCATCGTGATGACGGGCGTCGGTGCGCTAGGGTCGATGAACGACAGCTCTGCCGACGTCGGCGCCTCGACGGCATACTGGGGTGCGGGCGGCGGCGGTGGCTCCGCGACGACGACGACGGATGGAGCGGGCGGGGGCTGCTGGAGATCGGCGATGAGCGCGATGACTTCATCGTTGCGCGGGTCCGCCTCGAGCACGCGCTGATACCAGTGTATGGCGACCGCGGCGTCGCCCTCGGTCTTGCCGATGTCCCCAAGGTGCCGGAGGGCGATGAGATTCTCCGGATCGAGGTTCAGGGCGGCCTCGAACGCGATCTTGGCCTCGCCGGCGCGTCCCGATTCGTACAGCGCCTGGCCATAGACGATATGCCCGCTGAGATGCCCGGGCTGTTCGTCGAGGTGCATGCGGCAGAGATCGATGGCCGCATCGAGCTCCCCCGCCTTCCGGTATTCATTGGCGAGTGGCGCAAAGAAGCGACGAGGGTTCTCCTCGTAGCGTTTCTTCAGCTCGTCGACACGTGCAGACGCAGCGCTCATCGGGTCGGGTCAGGGTGCGGAGGAACACAGCGAAGATACCACGTAGCGCGGAGGGCCGTCAATCAGAAGTACCATCGTCACTTGATCTTAGACCGGCTCCACGGGTACACTTCTTGGTTGAGATCAAGTCGCGTGACCCACTGCCGCGGTGAGCGGCCGGATTGCTGGTCGTCCGCAGGGGCATCGCGTCGTCCATTCACATCACTTCTGGGAGTTGCTGCGCCGTGCTGCAAGATATGCGGAGCGCCGCGAAGTACATCTGGATCTTCATCTTCGTCGCCTTCGTGGGCGGGTTCCTGCTCGCGGAGACCTCGGGGCTTCTTGGCCGTTCGGCCGTGAGCACTTCTACGGTGGTGGCGACGGTGAACGGCGAGGACATTCCCTACATGGTCTGGGCGAACACGTCGGCGGCCCTTGCCCAGCAGCAGGAACAGCAGCAAGGACGCGGGGTGTCGCTGGACGAGCGGGCGGAGATCGACGAGCGGGCCTACAACCAACTCGTGAACGACATCCTCCTCCGTCAGGAATACGAGAAGCGGGGCATTGTCGTCACGGATGCGGAAGTGATCCAGACGGCCCAGGTGTCCCCGCCCCCGCAGTTCGAGCAGAATCCGGAGTTCCAGACGGACGGCCAGTTCGACCTGGCGAAGTACCGGCGGTTCCTGGCCAGTCCGCAGGCGCGTCAACAGGGCATCCTGGCGCAGCTCGAGGCGTACTACCGCGACGAGATTCCGAAGCAGAAGCTGTTCTCGCAACTCGCGGCCGACGCCTACGTGAGCGACGCGCGCCTCTGGCAGATGTGGCAGGACCGCAGCGACTCGGTGGCGGTCTCGTTCATCTCGTGGCTGCCGACGGACGTCATGAACTACGACAAGGGCATCACCGACGCGGACGTGGCGAAGTACTACGCGGAACACGCCAAGGAGTTCGACCGCCCGGGGCGCGCCGTATTGTCGCTGCTGAGCATCTCGCGGACCCCGACGGCGAGCGACAGCGCGGCGACGTTCGTCCGGGTGCGGGCACTGCATGAGGAGCTGGTGAAGGGCGCCAAGTTCGACGAGGTGGCCAGGCGCGCCTCCGACGATACGGTGAGCGGCGCGCTGGGCGGCGACCTCGGCAAGGGCCCCAAAGGGCGTTTCGTGAAGGAGTTCGAGGACGCGGCGTGGAAGCTGAAGCCGGGCGAAGTGTCGGTGCCGGTGAAGACGGCGTTCGGCTGGCACATCATCAAGGTGGACGAGCGCAAGGGCGACACGCTGTCGCTCCGTCATATCCTGGTAAAGGTGCGCCAGAGCGACTCATCGGCCGTGCAGACCGACCGCCGGGCCGACGAGCTGGCCAAGACGGCGGCCGCCGCGCTGGAACCGTCGAAGTTCGACAGCGCCGCCAAGACGATGGGATTGCTGGTCTCCCAGATCGTGGTGCAGGAAGGCCAGCCGGCGCGCTACCTGAACCAGCCGGTGGCGAGCGTGAGCGCGTGGGCGTTCGGCGGCGCGCGCGTGGGCGAGTCGAGCGACCTGTTCGACGACGAGGGCAAGTACTACCTGGTGCGCCTCGACACACTGCGCCCGGGTGGCGTACAGCCGCTGGACGCGGTGAAGGCCGAAGTGCGCGAGGCGATTGCCTCGCAGAAGTCGCTGGATGACAAGATGGCGGCGGCGAGAACGGCGGCGATCGCGGCGGCGGGCAGCTCGCTGGAGGCCGCGGCGCAGGCCG
>Ga0209014_10000383_pt1 | contig 25885 bp, 28 predicted proteins | sample BarGraNGADG00212_FD_184491 | JGI IMG/M metagenome (GOLD analysis project Ga0209014, IMG submission 184491) | Arctic peat soil microbial communities from Barrow, Alaska - Barrow Graham LP Ref core NGADG0002-212 (SPAdes) (version 2) | ecosystem: Environmental > Terrestrial > Soil > Wetlands >...
GGTCACCCTGCGGTGCGCGGACACGTGCAGGGCATAGCGGGTGCAGTCATCCAGCCAGGTCAGAACCTCGACGTCGACACCAGCCGTGCCGTCGAGGTTGCCGCCGATGTTCTGTGACGGGTTGTTTCCGTTGGAGACCACGGCTCCGCTGATCGTATTGCCCACGATGTCCACACCCCCGTGGTTGTTCACGGCGACGAGGTTCCCCGAGATGGTGTTTGCGGAGCAGCCGGTGGCGGGGTCGCCGATGATGACCGGCGCTGCCGCACTCGCCACTGAGACGCTGCCGGTGGTACTGCCGCAGACGCGAACCGCGCCGGGACTCGCCGCGTTGATCGACGAGATGATGCTGTTCTCGACGTCAACGGTCATGCCGGCTGAAACTACAATGGGGCCGCTGATGTGCGCGTTGTCGATGCAGACCACGCCGCTGCGGGCGATCAATGAACCGTGCGTGCCGGTGATCGTCGACGCGCACGACACCGTGATGGAGGCTGGGGTGCCCGCGGTGGCGGGCAGGAAGTTCGAGTCGCCAGCGTAGGTTGCGCTCACCGAATGCGTTCCGCCGCCGAACGTCGTGTGACCAGCCGCCTTACCGCCAGTGAGCGGCATGGTTGTGGTCGGACTCGAGGCTCCGTCCACGTAGAACCCGACACTCCCACTTGGTCCTGTGGGCCCGTGGAACGTCCCCGACGGCAAGACGGTCGCCATGATCGTTACCGGCGTGTTGACCGACGGGGACGCAGGCGTCGACACGAGGGTCACCGTGGCGGGTGCTTTGTTGACGACGATTGTCTGGTCAACCGGCGGTGCCGGGGCCCACTGCACGCCGTCACCTGCCTGGGTCGCCTCAACCTGGCAGTTCCCCGCCCCGTTGACGGTCAACGTCGCCCCGGATATCGCGCACGGCCCGTTCGTCACTGTGAACGACACCGGCAGGCCGCTGGTTGCGGTGGCCGACAGTCCGATCGGCGCGGTCCCGTAGGTCAATAGTCCGGGGTTCGGGAAGGAGATCGTTTGCGGCGCCGGGCCCGCGACGGTGCTCACCGTCACCGTGTTCCAGACATTCGGCATCGTCGTGAGCGGCGAGAAGCCCTGAGACTCGATGCCGTCGCCGCAGCCGATGAAGCACTCGTGCACGAAGAAGGAAACCACCGCGGTGTCATGTGGCTCGGGATAGGAGAAGCTCAGCGCGCCAGCCGTGTGGGCGATGAACGCCGACGTCTCGCAGTCGCCGGGGGTCGAGATCGTGTGCGGCGCGGTGTCGGCGCCGAAGTCGGCACCCGGACCGCCTAGGTCAATGTTCCCGAACGTGCCGTCGCTGGTGTCTGGGCCGCTGAACAGTGTGGTGACCGGATCGGTCCGATCGGTCTTCTCGATGCTCTGATGACCCGGCGACGGGAGGTTGCGATACACCGTGTAGCTATCCATGCAGACGGTGAACGGCGACGGCACGCCGATGTCGACCGATTGCGGCATGTCGATGTGATAGTTCTCTGTCGCGAACCACTGCGTGGCGATGGCACCGCCGCGATACGGGCTGACCTGGCTCCCGGCCGTCCGGCTGAAGTAAGACGTCGTCGTCGCGATGCTCGCCGAGGCGGCAGCGGGTTGCATACGTAGCGCGTTTACTCGGACTGCTTTGGTGCTGCCGTACAACGACACGGCCGTGACACTCACCACCAGTAGACCGGAAAGCAGGCTGTCTAGGAGCGGGCGTCGTGCTGACCGGCAACGTATGGTCCACTTCCGACCTGCTAGGCGCGACACGGTTCTCATACCCCAGGTGACGCAAGCAGTGCGGTCGGAGGTTGCTCGGGTCGGGAAATGTGCCGATCAAAGCGGACAGAACGGCCCAATCTTCTGGTTAGGACGACATGCCCTGAAGCTCGGCCATCGTGGCTGTCTGCGAGGACATCCTGGCGCTCGACCCGGACGCGCGGATCGAGAAGTGTGAGCGTGTGCTTCGCCGCCAGCAGGTCGGTCGGGCGGCCTACGCGGCGGAGCGGACAGACGACCGTTGCAGATCGCCGTATCCGAGCTTCGTCAGCAGCAGGGACATGGGGCACCAGCCGGCCGCGACCATGAGTAGTTGGTTGGCGCCGACCATGGCAGGGATCAGCAGGAACCACGGGCTGAACAACGCCGAGAGCAGGACGCCGATGAGGGTGACCGTCCCGGCGATCAGGAACAGTATCCGTTGGATGGGCCATCCGCGGTTCGGCGTGCAGGCTGCGGATGTGGTCATGCTTGCTCCTCGGTGGTGAGGGTGATCGCCACAGTCGGCGGCTCGTGGAGCGTGTTGTGGACGGTGCAGTGCGACGCGACGGCCAGGAAGGCGTCACGACGCTCGGCGGGCAGGCCGGGCGGAGGCGTGATGCTTATCGAGATGTCGCTGACGCGGGCGGGCCTGCCTCCGAGCGTGTAATCGGTCGAGACCGCAAGCCCTTCGGTGGGCAGGTCGTGGCGGTCGAGGTAGCGACGTGCGTAGAAAGCGACGCAGCTGGCGAGTGCTGCGACGAGCAGTTCGGTCGGAGTGGGGGCCGTGTCGGTACCGCCGGCGTCCAGGGGCTGGTCGACGATGACGGTGTGGCCGCGGATCTCGATGACGAACCGATCGCCGCCGAGGTAGCCGACGGTCATCGAGTCGCTCATTCCGCGGCGCCGGCGAGGTCGGCAAGAGCCTTGTTGAGCCGCTCTCGAGCCTGCGCGGCGACGGGTTCGAGGGCCGGGTTGCCGGTGGCGGTGACCATCACTCCGGGGTCCATCGCCTCGACGAGGGTGTGCTCGTCATCGAGGGTGCGGACGACGACGTTGCACGGCAGCAGTAGCCCCAGCGACGCGTCCACGCTGAGTGCCTGGTGTGCGAGCGGTGGGTTGCAGGCGCCGAGGATGAGATACGGCGTCATGTCGATGTCGAGCTTGGCTTTCATGGTGGCTGCGACGTCGATCTCGGTGAGCACTCCGAAGCCCTGTTCGGCGAGGGCCTCTCGGGTGCGGGCGACGCTGTCGTCGAAGCCCGCTTCGAGGGTGACGGACATTCCGTATTCGGTCATGGTCATTTCCTTCCGGGAGGTCAGTGGGAGAAGTGAACGCGCGGCAGGACTCGGTCCAGCCACTTTGGCCGGTGCCAGGCGCTGTGCCCGGTGAGTCTCAGCACGACCGGGAGCAGGATCATCCGTATGCAGAGGGCGTCGAGGAACACCGCGACGGCCAGGATGATGCCCATCTCCTTCGGTGCCAGCGGCCCGGACAGCGCGAAGGTCAGGAACACCGCGACCATCACGCCGGCTGCCGCGACCACCACGCGACCAGAGGTGCGCAGTGCCATCCGCATGGCGTGCTGCGGGTCGCCGGTCGCGTCGTAGTGCTCACGGGCAGCCGAGAGCAGGAACAGCGTGTAGTCCATCGCCACGCCTGACAGCATGGCCCCGAAGAACAGCGGAGCCCAGGCGTCGACGAAGCCTTGCGGTTCGAAGTTGAGCAGACCGGACAGATGGCCGTCCTGGAAGATCCACTTCGCGACGCCGAACGCTGCCGCGATCGAGGCGAGGTTGGTGACGACGCCGACGAAAGCGACGAGCGGGCTGCCGAGCGCGACGAGCAGCAGCAGGAAGCCCAGCCCGATGAGCAGGCCGAACACCAGCGGCGTGCGGGATGAGAGGGCTTTCTCCAGGTCGTGGTTCTCCGCCGCGGCTCCACCGACCAGTGCGCCCTTCGGCAGTTCCGACCGCAGCCGCCCGATGGTGGCACCGGTGGCCTTCGCCGAGGCGTCTGTTGTCGGGATCGCGAGGGTCATCGTCCAGCCGTTCGAGTTGCCCGCCGGCATCGTGGCCGCGATGCCGGTGTCTTTGGCGAGGGCGTCGGTGGTCTGTGCCTGCGCAGTCGTGGGGGTCAGCACGGACAGGGTTCCTGGCGCCCCCGGCCCGAACGCGTCCACGACCTGGTTGTAGCCGGCGCGGGCGGTCTGGGTCTGCGGGATGATCGCGATGCTGGGCATCCCGGTCCGCAGCGACATCACCGGCCAGGCGAGAAAGCCGAGTATGACGAGCACCAGGCCACCGGCGACCCACGGGCGGCGGTGCAGCAGCGCGCCCCAATGGTGCAGCGCCCGCTCCAGACCGACGACCGTGTGGTGCAGGTGCGGGTGTGCGCCGTTGTACACCTCACTCGCCGGCGCCACGGTGACCCCGGGGGCGACGGAAGCGGCACGCTTGGCGGAGCGACGTTCGGCGCGGTCCAGCGCGCCGGGCAGGCGGATGCGCCCAGAGTCGACACGCCGCCCGAGCCTGCCGAGCACGGCCGGCAGCAACGTCAACGTCGCGGCCAGCACCGCGATGACCGACAGCATGATCCCCAACGCCATGCTGCGGAACGCCGGGCTCGGCACCAGCAGCACCGTCGACAGCGACACCAGCACGGTCAGGCCACTGAACGCGACCGCCTTGCCCGCGGTGCCCATCGTCTCCGCGACCGCCTCGATCGACGCCTTGACCCGGTCCGGTTCATCCGCACGCCGATGCAGCGCCGCCCGGAAGCGGACCACGATGAACAGCGCGTAGTCGATACCCAGCGCAAGAGCGAACATCATCGCGAAGTTCATCGCCCAGATGCTCACCGGTGCAATGTGAGTCGACAGCACCAGCGCACCGGCCGCGGTCAGCAGACCGACCAGCGTGAGCATCAACGGCAGACCAGCAGCGACGAGGCTGCCGAACGCGATCACCAGGACCAACATCGTGACCGGCCAGGACAACACTTCGGACTTGATCATCGCCGAGTGGTTGACCTTGTTGAAGTTCGACCACAGTGCGCTCGACCCGGTCAGATCCACCGAGACGTTCTTGCTCGACAGTGCCGTTATCGGCTTGGTGAGGGCATCAGCAGCGCGGACCATGTTGTTGGCGTCGGCCTTCGCGCCCGCCTGGATGATCGCGGTCCGTCCGTCCTTCGACATGCTCACACCGGGCTGCGGCGCCACCACCGTGCTCACCCGCGAGTCCGCCGTCAACAGGCGTGTTGCCTGGGCGATCGCCTGCTGGGCGACTGGGTCGCCGGCGATGGGGCCGACCTTGTCATGCACCACAACCTGCAGAGCTGTCGAACCCAGCCCGGCGAAGTCCTTCGAGATGAGAGCACGCGCCCTCACCGACTGGCTGCCACTGTCCTGCCAACCAGCACCCGACAACGCCGACTCGACCTGCGGAGCGAACGCACCGAACACGCCCAACACGAGCAACCACCCGATCAGCACAGTGCGCAGATGAGTACCCGACCAAGCGCCGAGGCGAGCCAACACGCCCGGAGCGTGCTGCTTCGGCGCCGGCGGTGAGGTCCGGTGCGAGACGGTGGAGGTCACGGTTGCTCCTCGGTAAGTCAGCGGGCGAGTTCTCATCCAAGGTCTCCTCGGAACGAGTCCGAGCGACACTCTGAGGATACACATACCCCTACGGGTACCTCAAGATGACGCCGTTATACCCCCATGGGTATATTCTAGAGAGGAGGAGCCATGGTTCAGCTCCAACCATCGCCTACGGGAATGGCGCCCGGAAGCCCTCCGTTATACCCACACGGGTATATGTTGATGACAGGAGATGCCCATGACCACGACCGCACTGACCGCCGACACGTTCGAGGCCGCTCTGAAGGACAACGACATCGTCTTCGTTGACTTCTGGGCATCCTGGTGTGGTCCGTGCCGGATGTTTGCGCCGGTGTTCGAGAACGCCGCCGGCGATCATCCTGACGTCGTGTTCGGCAAGGTCGACACCGAAGCCGAACGTTCGCTCGCCGCGGCGGCCGGTATTCGCTCGATCCCCACACTGATGGCCTTCCGTGAGGGCGTACTGGTCTTCTCCCAGCCGGGCGCGCTCCCTGCGGCGGCGTTCGAGGAAGTCATTGCCGCGGTCAAGGGTCTGGATATGGCCGATGTCCACGCGCAGGTCGCTGCTCACACCGGCTGACGATCGAAGGCGAAGAGAGACTGAGATGATCGACGAGGGTCGTGACTGCGAGGCGATCGTGACGCAGGTCGCCGCGGTGAGCCGCGCGCTGGACCGTGCCGGCTTCGCGATCATCTCCACCGGGCTCAAGCAGTGCCTGATCGACAGCGGTGGGGCCGACAGCGTCGACAGCGACAAGATGCAGAAGCTGTTCCTGTCCCTCGCCTGATGACCCGCACCGATACCTCTGAATATCGTGTCCAGTAGGGAGCACACTTCATGACTCGCGTGATCGTCCTGGGCGCCGGGATCTCCGGCCACACGGCAGCACTTCACCTCCGCCGGCTGCTCGGCAAGAAGCACGAGATCGTCGTCGTCTCGCCCAACTCGAACTACAACTGGATCCCGTCGAACATCTGGGTCGGCGTCGGGCGGATGACTACCAAGCAGGTCAAGTTCCCGCTGGCACCGGTATACAGGCGGAAGAAGATCGACTTCCGGCAGGCCAAGGCGGTCGCTCTCTGGCCCGAGGGCGAGGGTGAGCAGACACGCGGCGCGGTCGAGATCGAGTACACGGCGCCGGACCGCAAGGGTGAGCGGGAGCGCCTCGAGTACGACTACCTCATCAACGCCACCGGCCCGAAGCTGAACTTCGCCGCGACGCCAGGCCTCGGCCCGGATGGCGGCCACTCGTTGTCGGTCTGCACGGCCGAGCATGCCGAGCACGCCGCGGCAAAGTTCGCCGAGGTCATAGCGGCGCTGGAGCGCGGGGAGCACCAGCGGCTGGTGGTCGGCGTCGGTCACGGAACTTGCACCTGCGAGGGCGCGGCGTTCGAGTACGCGTTCAACGTCGAGCACGAGCTGCGCTCCCGGGGCCTGCGTGATCGCGCCGAGGTCGTGTACCTCACCAACGAGAACGAGCTCGGAGACTTCGGCGTCGGTGGGATGTCCTTCGCGCAGAACGGGTTCGTCACCACCAGCCAGCTGTGGACCGAGTCGCTGTTCAAGGAACGCGACGTCAAGGCGGTAGTCGGCGCGCACGTGCAGCGGGTCGAGGACGGCAAGGTCTTCTACGAGACCCTCGCCGGCGAAGAAGGCATGCTGGCCTTCGACTTCGCCATGCTGCTTCCGCCGTTCCGGGGCCAGGACATCAAAGCGTTCGACCGCGCCGGTGACGACATCACCTCGGAGCTGTTCGCCGCGAACGGCTTCCTCAAGGTCGACGCCGACTACAACCCCAAGCCGTACGAGCAGTGGAAAGCCTCGGACTGGCCCCGCACCTACGCCGTACCGAAGTACCCGAACGTCTTCGGCGTCGGCATCGCCTTCGCGCCGCCGCACCCGATATCCCGGCCCCGGACCTCACCGAACGGCACCGTCATCACCCCGTCACCGCCGCGCACCGGCATGCCCTCCGGCCTCATGGGCCGCCAGGTTGCGTACAGCATCGCGGACATGATCAAGACCGGCGCCTCGGTGCCCACCCACACCGCGTCGATGGCTGAGATGGGCGCCGCCTGCGTCGCCTCAGCCGGCGCCGGCATGTTCAACGGCACCGCAGCGTCCATGACGATGTACCCGGTCGTACCGGACAACGAGAAGTTCCCCGGCTACGGTCGCAGCCTCAAAGACACCACCGGCGAGATCGGCCTGGCCGGGCACTGGATCAAGCACCTGCTCCACCACCTGTTCATCTACAAGGCGAAGGGCCGCCCCGGCTGGTCCTTCATCCCGGAGTGAGGCACCCGATGACCGACAAGCGTTCACCCGCCGCACCGGTGCCACCGGCCCCGCACACTCCCCTGGTCGGCGAACTGACCGACTCGATTGCCCCTATGCCGACCACGCGCACGATCCGTGCGCGCACGTTCCTGCCGTACCAGGCGTACCGGTTCGGCCGGGTGAACCTGCGGATGCTCAAGATGATCCGACGCTCGCACGCGCACTGAGCACTCCGGAGACCCTCAATGAGGGCAGCGGGAGTCGCTGGTACCTGCGCGTCCCTGGTGGAACTCCCAGGCGTCGGAGACCATCTCCGAGACGGTTCGGCTCGGCCGCCAGCCAAGCTCTCGATGGGCGAGGCGACCGTCAGCAACCAGCCGTGCCGGATCGCCGGCGCGTCGTGGCCGGTCGAGGGTCGCGACCTCGCGGCCGGTGACGCGCGCGACCGTATTGATGATCTCCAGGACGCTCGTCCCGGTGCCGGTGCCCAGGTTGAAGATCGCATGGTTGGCGGGCACCGCACACGACAGCGCGCGGACGTGAGCGTCGGCGAGATCACGCACATGGATGTAGTCGCGAATCGCGGTGCCGTCGGGAGTCGGGTAGTCGCGACCGAAGATCTGCAGCGGCGGCCCTCCATCGGCGGCGAGCAGGGCGTTCGGGACGAGGTGCGTCTCGGTGCGGTGGCGTTCGCCGAACCCCTCGTAGGAACCCGCGACGTTGAAGTAGCGCAGGCTCACCGCCGCGAGGCCGTACGCCTTTGCGTAGGAGGACAGCATCATGTCGACGGCCAGCTTGCTGGCACCGTACGGACTGGTCGGCCGTACCGGCGTTGCTTCGGTGATCGGCATGTCCGGCGGCTCACCGTAGGTGGCCGCCGTCGAGGAGAACACGATCCGCGGCACCGCCAGGGCGCGCATCGCATCGAGCAACGCAAGGCTGCCCAGCACGTTGTTGTGCCAGTACAGCTCCGGGCTGGACGCAGACTCGCCGACCAGCGACTTTGCGGCGAAGTGAACGACGCCGTCGAACCCCGTTGCCAGGGTCGAGGACGCATCGGTGATCGACGCCTGGACGAAGCGGGCTCCGGGGGGCACAGCGTCGGCGTGACCGGTGGACAGGTCGTCGAGGACGGTGACCTCGTGACCGGCGGCGAGCAGGACGGCGGTGGTGACGCTGCCGATGTAGCCGGCACCTCCAGTGACGAGCAGACGCATGTGGCTCCTAGGCGCGCGACGCGACGGCTGGCTGGCGACTGCGCCTCACCATACTGCGCGGTGTGTCGCGGTCCGACCATCGCGGCTTGCTCGTCACGGTGCGGATACAGCGACCTAGCGTCCGCTGCCTCGGACGAACAGTCGGCTCCCAGCAGATATTGGGGAGCTCTTGAGGCGCACATGAGGCTGCCGTGACGTATGTCAGTGCATCGTTGTGGCTATGACCAGACGACCCAAGACACAGTCCCTAATACGTCGTACCACCGCTGCCGGGATAGGCGCGGCCGCAGCGGCCGGCGCTATCTCGGTCGCTCTGATGACCGGCGTCACCCACACCGCCACCAACGCCGCATCGACCTCGACAACGAAAGCGGCCACGCCGTCGGCGTCTGTGACGACGTCAACGACGACCGCCGGCTCGAGCTCCACAGCCGGGGTCGCGGCCGCTGTAACGACCACTGCGGTCGCCGCGAGCCACGGGTCGTAACCGACGTCGCTGCAACGGGGTCGACCGGGCGCGGCAATGGTCGAAAGTCCATGCCGACAACGAATGAGGCGTCGCGGGCGGTCGTGCCGTCGGCGGCACGACCGCAGGATGATTCGACACGCCCGCTGACCTCAAGGTCGGCTGGGACGTTCGCCCAGCACTCCCATGAGCCGTTGTTCGAACCACGCGTATGCGTCGCGCATGTTGCGCAGCCGGTCGTCGGCACGTCCACCCGCCGCCTGCAGGGCACGGTCGGCCACCTCTCGTAGCTGCGTCAACGCCCGCAGCCGCACCTCGAGCGTGCCGTCCCACCCGCCGGGCCGCAGGCGGTAGTAGCTGCGCCGATCTCCTGGGCGAGCCGTGCGTTCGAGCAGTCGCGTCGCCACCAACATTCGCGTCGCGGTGCTCACCGCGCCGGCCGACAGCTCGACGCCCTGCTGGATGTCGCGAGCCGACTGTTCCGGCGGGTCGCACACGACCATCCACCCGAGCACTCGCGCCACGCCTCGCGGCACGCCGACATCCTTGCCCAGAACGCCCAGCTCCTCGACGAAGCTCTCGCGCCAACTTGCCGGCGAGGCACGCAGGACCGCCCGGCTGGGCGTCATTCCGGGGCCAGGTCGCGGCGGCCGAAGAAGACTCCGCCCACGATCGCGGCCAGCAGGCCCGCGCCGAGCAGGACTCCCCCGCTGGCCCAGTTCGGATCGACGGCGGGCGCGGCTGCCATGTGGTGCAGCACCGATGTGTCGAGCAGCCAGTGGTTGGCGTTGACGACCCCGCCGATGATCTCGACGAGGAACGACCACGCCAGCAGCCCGTACGAGACGGTGGCGACGCCCCGGGGCCACAGCCCCAGCGTCAGCACCCCGACTCCGAGAACGAACACCGCCGGGGGTACCAGGTTCAGACCGGCCTGCAGCAGGGTCGCGAATCCGACGCCTGCGTCTTGGCTGGCCGCGCCGACCCAGGTGGCCAACCCGGCAACCAGCCCGGCGAGGATCAGCGCAACGGTGACGATCGCCAACCTGGTGGCCAACCAGCGCGAGCGCGACACCGGCCGCACGAGAAGGTTGTCCAGCCGGCCCTCGGCCTCCTCGCCGCGCGCCGCGCCTGCCTGCCCTGCCGCGATCAACGAGACCAGCAAGGCGGCGATCAGGAACGTCACCGCAAGATAGGCGCTGGCGCCTGCACCCCGCCCGCCCAGCCGGTTAATCGCCTGCTGGAACAACGCGTTGTCGGACAGGGCCGTGCCTACCGACTTCGCGATCACTCCCATCATGAGTCCGAGGCACGCGATCCCGATCGCCCAACCTGCGAACAGCGGCCTGACGAGGCGAACGGTCAGTCCCGTCGGACCGGTGAGCAGACGCAGTCGGGGCCGGGACGTGGAGCGGTCCAGGAACGTGCTGGCGCCGAGGTCGCGCCGGCCTGCGAGATGTATCGCCAATCCGGCCGACACGAGGATCAGGCCGCCGATCGGCAGCAGCCATACCGGGCGGGTCGCGTTCAGCGGCCGCAGCTCCTCCACCCAGCCGAGCGGTGTCGTCCAACGAAGCCATTCGAGACCGGTGCCGGAGTCGGCCATCATCCGCAGTGCGTATGCGACGCCCAGCACCGCGCCGGCGTACGCCGCCGCCTGCCGCCGGGTGGCCGCCAACTGACTGGCGAGCGCCCCGATGCAGACGAACACGGCGGCGGCGGATACGAGCGACACGGCCAGGAACAGCACCGCTTCCGGCGCGAAGTCGACCTTCGAGGATCGTCCGACCGCGACCGAGACGACCGCGGTGACCGTCCAGAGAGTCACCACGCCGACGGCGAGGCCGGCGATTGCCTGCGCGGTGGCCCGACGACGGGTGGTCTGGCCGGCGAGCAACGCTTCCCAGCGCCCGGCTTCCTCCTCACCACGTAAGAGCTTCGTCCCGATCAGCAGCCCCCACGCCGCCCCGACGATGCTCAGCACCCCGAGGGTGCGCCACGCGGTGAAGCCGGCCACGGTGTCGATGTGGTGCGCCGGCCCGATGATGGCGTTGATACCGAAATTCGACCCGAACTGCGCAGCGAGCAGCGCACGCGCCTGCGGCGTCTTGTACGCCGATGCGTAGCCGAGCGCCGACGCCGTCACGTACAGGGCGAACACTGCGCCCCAGACAGCGCCGGACCGAACGGCCTTGCCGGCGGTCAACGTCGCCACGACTGTCGCCGGCGATCGACCTGGCCCGCGCCGGCCTCGGTCAGCGGGCATCGGCAACCACTCCGTCGGACCCGTAATGAGCCAGGAACAGCTCTTCCAACGACGGCTCGCGGCTCAGGAGTTCGTGCACGCCGCACGCGGCCAGCACCTTGAGCAGCGGCTCGACCGAGCCGCGGACCTGACACCGAACGACACGCCCGTCCGTCTGCACGGCACTGACCCCCGCGACTCGGGACAGATCCGGGACCGAGCCGTCGAAGGTCGCCTCCACCGTCAGGGCCGATAGGTGCCGAAGCTGTGCCATCGTGCCCATCTCGACCAGGCGACCGGCGCGCAGGATCCCGACCCGGTCGCACAGCGCCTCGACCTCGCTCAGGATGTGCGACGACAGGAACACGGTTTGACCGCGTTCCTTGGCCTCGTGGATGCAGTGCCGAAACGCCTGCTCCATCAGGGGATCGAGGCCGCTGGTCGGCTCGTCCAGGACCAGCAGATCCGGCCGGGTCATCAGTGCGGCGATCAGGATGAGCTTCTGCCGGTTGCCCTTCGAGTACGCGCGCACCTTCTTCGACGGATCGAGAGCGAAGCGATCGATCAACTCGTCCCGGTACGCCTCGTCGACTGCGCCCTGCACCCGCCCGAGCAGATGCAGCGTCTCGGCGCCCGTCAACGACGGCCACAGATTCGCCTCGCCGGCCACGTACCCCAGGCGGCGGTGGGCCTGCACTGCCTGGCGCTGGCTGTCCAGGCCGAAGATCTCCGAGCGGCCCGCGGACGGTCCGATCAGGCCGAGCAGCAACCGGATCGTCGTCGTCTTGCCTGCACCGTTGGGGCCGAGGTACCCGACGACTTCACCGACGCTCACATCCAGATCCAGATCGGCAAGCGCATCCACCGTCCCGTACCGCTTGGACAGGCCCTCCGTCCGAACCGCAAGCTCCGCCACGTGACAATCCCTTCGTCATTTCAGAGATTATTGAAACTTGGCGTAGCACCGGCAGGGTCGAAGGACCCCGCGCCGTGGGACCCGCGGGTCGAAGGATCGAACCGTTGCCTGTGAACTCACTGGGCAGCGCCGGGCCTGGGCACGTTCACGGCGATGAACAGCGCCTCTGCTACCACGCACTCCTCACCACCGGCCGAAATCGTCCCGGTGGTCCGGATCTTTCGGCCGTCGACGCTGATCTGGCGGCAAGTGACCGTGAGCGGCACGAACAACGGAGTCGGGCGCCGGTACCTCAGCGTCAGTTGGGCCGTCATCCCGGATGTGCCCGCGACGTGATTCGCGACCCCCAGGCTGTGATCGAGAAGAAGCGCCGAGACACCGCCGTGGACGTACCCGGGCGGACCTTGGTACGGCAGGCCCAGCGTGGTCACGCCCGTCACGGATCCGTCCGCTGCCGAGCGGAGCAGCAGCGGTGGAGCAATGGCGTTCTCGGGGCCTGTCACGGGGTTGTGGCGGTTGATGCCCTGGCCGGCCCACATGTCGACCATGCGCTCGGCGACGGTCGGCGCGTGCTTCTCGAGGTAGTCGGCGACGTCGTTGAGGCGGTCGGCCACTTCGTCCATCTCGGCGGCTGAGTTGTTCCCGGCGTGCAGCAACGCTGCAATCACTCGGCGTGCCGCGGTGACGGCGTGGTCGACGCCGTCGTTGCGTGGCACCGGCGTGAGTTCCGGGTCGAAGTCGATGTGTCCGCTCATCCGGCCACGCTATCGGGGCAGCGGACCGGACCTGTACCAGTTCGCGCCCCCGAGCGATGCACAGATCTGGTTCAGGCACTCCGTGACAACCGGCATGCCTGCCCTGGTTCAGATGAACAGGAGCTGCGCTCCTTCGGTCTTCTCGATGAAGTCGGCGGCGCTGATGATGCCCTCGACGTCGTCGTCCAGGTCTTGCTTCGTGAGGTGGTTCATGTCCGCGGACATCCGGCAGGCCCAGAGGTGGCCACCAGAGGCGACTATCTGATCGAGGAACTCGGGCACCTCGGGGACGCCGACGTCCGCGATCGATTTCTTCATCTTGGCTGTGGCCATCGCGGTCATCCCTGGGACGCCGCCGAGGCCCTGCGGCATGTGCGTGGCCGGGTTGCCCAGGATGGTGAACTTCAGATCGTGCATGCGGGACTTGGTGATGATGTCGAAGCCCCAGAACGTGAAGAACAGGTCGACCTCGACGCCTTCACCGAGGGCCGCGTTCGCCAGAACGAGACCGGGATAGGCCATGTCAAGGGTTCCCTTGGAACAGATGATGGCCAACTTGCGACCGGGTCCTGCCTCGTCGTCGAAGGACGGGATGATCGCCGGCGCGGGCACTGCTGCAGTCATGTCGGTCTCTCCGTTTCGCTGGTCAGACGCAGCCGTGTGGCTTTGGCAGACCTGCTATGTAGGCCATCTTCTTGGCCGGCTTCTTGGGAAACAGCTCGAACAGGCTCTTGGTCGGCACGCCGCCGACGGTGGAGACCCGGCGGATGGTCGCGGTCTCGCCCTGCTGCTTGTAGTCCTCGCGAAGGAACCGGATGACCTTCCAGTGTTCGCCGGTGAGATCCACGCCGATGTTCGCGGCGAGAGTCTTCGCGAGGTCCTCGTTCCATTCGTCGAACTCGGTGAGGAACCCTTCGTCGTCAACGTGGACGGCGTGACCGTTAAGGTCGGTGACGGGCATTGTTGTCTACCTTCCTTCGTATCTGTGGAGCCACGACGCAGCTGCCATCACTCATCAGCCCACGTGCGTTTGCCAGCCATAGACATGAGCGTGGGCACCGGGAGCGAGTGGCCGGGCAGCAGCAGATGCCAGTAAGCCCAGCGGAATCCGAGCTTCCCCAAGTGGTTGGTGCGGGACTCGTCGAGCAGACTGAACGGGCCGACCGCGGGCACCGGGTACTTGCCGGGAAGTGGCTGGGTGTCGTAGTTGAAGTCGATCAGCAGACCCTTGCCGTGGCCGGACTCGATGAAACAGTTCGCGTGACCGTCGAAGGAGTGGGTCATCGGACGGCCGAGAATCAGCTCCATGAAGTTCTCGACGAAGATCTCGACCGAGAAGTGCGCCACCGAGCCGGCCTTGGACGCGGGAATGTCGGACGCGTCACCGAGGGCGAAGATGTTCGGATGCTTCTTCGACTGCATCGTGTGCTTGTCTGCTGGAACGTAGTTCAGCTCGTCACCCAGGCCAGAGCGCCCAACGTAGTCCGCCCCCATGTTCACGGGAATCGTGACGAGCAGGTCGAACGGCACCTCACGCTCGTCCATCGAAACGATGGTGTGCGCGTCGTCGTCGATCCGGTCGATCATGAAGTCGGCTTCGAGCCTGATCCCGCGTTCCTCGAGCATCCCGCCCAGGTGCTCGGAGCAGACCGGCTTCGTGAAGGCGCCCTCGAGCGGCGTCACGTAGGTGATGTCCACCCGGTCACGCATCTTCTTCTCCTCGAAGAAGGCGTCGGCGAGGAACGTGAACTCCAGAGGAGCGACGGGGCACTTGATGGGCATCTCGACGATCTGGACGACGAGTTTGCCGCCCTCCCAGGTGGACAGCTTGTCCGCGAGCGCCGTGGCGCCCTCGAGGGTGTAGAAGTCGAAGATGCTGCGACGCCACTCGGGTCCCGTCATCCCAGGCGTCTGATCGGGACGGGGCGTCGTGCCCGTTGCGATGATCAGGTAGTCGTATGCGAGGTTCCGGCCGTCCGCGAGGCGCACCGTGTTCGTCTCGGGCTCGACCCGGTCGATCTCGCCGAGCACCAGGTCCACACCGTCGGCGATGAAGTCACGTCGAGGCTTGACGAGTTCGTCCGGCTGGTAGACACCGAACGGCACCAACAGGTATCCGGGCTGGTAGTGATGGCTGTCGTTCTGGTCGACCACGGTGATCTGCCACTCGTCGCGGTCGAGCTTTCGACGGAGCTTGTTGACGGTCATCGTCCCCGCTGTACCGGCTCCGAGTACAACCACGCGTCGCATGAGCCCACCCTGCCTGTCCTTTTTCCGGCTCCCTCAGGACTCAGGGTCGTACATCCGATATGCCGCGATCAGAGGCCAAGGTCCTACCCCACGGGGTATTACGACCACGCTTCCGTTGCGTGGATCGGCAGACTAGTGCGGTTCGTCGACGTCAGCCCTGCTGGCGGCGTCATGCATCTCGAAGGCGCCAGACGCCCAGTCGCCGAGCTCGTGGGTGACCTCACGAACCGCGCCCGTGATGATCGTCGCGATGCGGCCCACGTGCGACGCGGCCGATTCGGTCAACACCTGAAACGTGTCCTTGCCGATCTCGAACTTCCCGACCATCGAAACGTCCTCGTCCCTATGCGGCTACCGAAACGTTGTCAGGGACAACGGTAACGGCTGGTGGCGTGCCCTTCACTCCGACGAGGCCGAACGGCACAGCAAGCCGGAAGATCTTCGCCCATGTCGAGCCGAGCTGCCTGGACAGTCGGCCGGAGTTGTACGGCAGTCCGTACTTCTCACACAGCGCTCGGACCTCGCCGGCAATCTGAGGGTATCGACGCGCCGGCAGGTCGGGGAACAGGTGGTGTTCGATCTGGTACGACAGGTTGCCGGACAGGATGTGGAACAGCTTGCCGCCGCTGATGTTCGCTGACCCCATCATCTGCCGGACGTACCACTGTCCGCGCGTCTCGTTCTGGGTCTCTTCCTGCGTGAACGTGGCGACACCGGACGGGAAGTGGCCACAGAAGATGATCGAGTACGCCCAGACGTTGCGCACCAGGTTGGCGGTGGCGTTCGCCGTCAGGGTCGAAAGGAACAGGGGTCCGGTCAGCGCCGGGAACAGGACGTAGTCCTTGAGCGTCTGCCTTCCGGTCTTGCGCCAGATTCCCTGCCACAGTTCCTTGTTCTCGGACAGCTTTCGCTTCCCGGTGATCACGTGCTCCGTCTCGAGATCGTGCAGCGCGACGCCGTACTGGAAGAACGTCATCAGCAGGAAGGCCCACACCGGGTTGCCGAGGTAGTACGGATTCCACTTCTGGCTCTCATCCATGCGCAGGATTCCGTAGCCGACGTCGCGATCCTTGTCGAGGATGTTCGTGTACGTGTGGTGCAGGTAGTTGTGCGAGTGACGCCATTGGTCACCGGGGCACGCCGTGTCCCATTCGAAGACCTTCGAGTTGAGCGCCGGATCCCGCATCCAGTCGTACTGGCCGTGCATGACGTTGTGGCCGATCTCCATGTTGTCGAGGATCTTCGACAACGACAGAGCGGTCATGCCTGCCAGCCAGAAGGGCGGCAGGAAGCCGAGGTACAGCGAGCCACGGCCGGCAACCTCCAGCCCGCGCTGCCATTTGATGATCTTGTAGATGTAGTCGCGATCCTCGGCGCCAAGATCGTCCACGACGCGCTGTCGGATGGCGTCCAGCTCGCGACCGAGCTCGTCGATCTGCGCGTCGGTGAGAGCGACTCGTTTCGTCCGGGTCATCACAGTCTCCATAAGGTCAGGGGTTCGAAGGTCAGGGGTCAGATGTCGAGTGCTACATCGCCGACGGGGACGGAGATGCACAGCTGGACCTCGGTGTCGGGGTCACTGTTCGTCTCGCCGGTACGGATGTTGCGGGTGCAGCCGCTGGTCTTGACCTGGGTGCACGAGAAGCAGATGCCCATGCGGCAGCCGTGCTCAGGCCGCAGACCCGCCTGCTCCGCCTGCTCGAGCAGGGTCGTGCCCGCGTTGGCGACCGCGACGTCGCTGCGGCCGAACGTGAGCGTGCCGGTCACCGCGCCGTCGTCGGCGGCGATCGGCGGCGGCGTGAACTCCTCGGTGTGCAGGCTCTGGCCGGCGCCTCGAGTGTCGAAGACTTCGCGGACACTGGCCATCAATGCGGGCGGCCCGCACAGGAACGCCTCTGCGTCCGAGTACCACGGCGCCACGGCGTCGAGGTGCTCGTGCCGGAAGTAGCCGTGCAGGTCGCCGCCGCTCGTCTGAGTCGTGTAGGCGACGACCACGTTGACGTTCGGGTGCTGCTCGCCGATCTTCTGCAGGTCGTCGCGGTAGCAGACATCGGCCTCGGTGTCGGCGTAGTGCAGGAATGCGACGTCGCCGCGGTAGCCCTCGTCGCAGAGTGTGCGCAGCATCGAGAGCACGGGGGTAATGCCGCTGCCACCGCTGATCAGCAGCACGCGGTCGGGCCGCTGGTCCGGCAGCGAGAACACGCCATCGGCCTGTGACAGCCCCACCACCAGCCCGGGCGTCGCGTGGGTGTTCAGGTACTGCGACACCAGGCCGCCGCGGTGAGCCTTGACCGTGAGCTCGATCCGGCCGTCTCTGCGGTGCTGTGAACACGCCGGCGAGTAGCACCGGGTCCGGCGCACGCCGTCGATGTCGATGCTGACCTGCACGAACTGACCGGCCCTGAAACCACGCCATTGGCGGGTCGGGCGCATGGTCAGGGTGACAGTGTCGGCCGTCGACCTCCGCACGTCGGTGACCTCGGCGCGCATCTCCCGCACCGTGAGCATCGGGTTGACGAGCTCGAGGTAGCGATCGACTCCGTGCGGCGTGGCGAGGGCCTCGAAGAGCGCGACCGGCGAGAACCGCCGACGCGACCCGGACTCGAGCTTGCGCGGCTGGGTCAGCCCGGTGAGCTTGACGGCTGCATCAGCGGTCACGTTGCCTCCTTCACACGAACCGATCGCGGCTCGATTTTCAGTGCACGTCCGTACACTCAATAGTGAAGCGAGGTGGGCGTGCGCCTGTCAACTGGGCGTACCGACACGTGCTGGACGTCACGTAGCGTCAAGAGAGAGTGAACAGGCGTACTGTTTTTGCCGTGACCGAGGTACGCAGCCGCGCTCAGCGCAAGGAGCGCACGCGTCAGAACCTGCTCGACGTCACCCTGCGCCTGATCGCGCAACGCAGCCTCGCCAGCATCTCTTTACGGGAGGTGGCGCGCGAGGCGGGCATCGTCCCGACCGCGTTCTACCGTCACTTCGAGTCGATGGACGCGCTCGGCGTCGAACTGGTCGACGAGAGCATGCGGCCGCTGCGGCAGATGATTCGAGACGCACGGCGTGGGCGAGTCGGGCACGGCGACATCATCAAAGGCACGGTCGAGATCCTGGGTCGACAGGTGCGGGCCCATCCTGACCAGTTCCGCTTTCTCAGCCGCGAACGCTATGGCGGCATCAGCGCGGTTCGCCGTGCCATCAACACCGAACTGCGCCTGTTCACCAGCGAACTCACGGTCGACCTCGCCAGACTCACCGCCGGCTCCGACTGGACATCGGACGACCTCGAGATGGCGGCCGATCTGATGGTGTCGGCGATGCTCGCCACCGTCATGGAACTGCTCGAGGTCGATCAGCGGCACGCCGAGGACGAAGCCGCCATCCTCGACCGATCCGAACGCCAGCTTCGGCTGATCGCGCTCGGCATGGGCGCCTGGCGCAGCAACCCTCAGGCCTGAGGCAACCCCGCCGCGACCTCGTCGACCGCCTCGGCCAAGGTGGCGTCGAGGTCGGTGACCCCGCCGGCACTGTGCGTCGACAACTCGACCTCGACCCATCGCCAGCGCAAGGCGAGATCGGGGTGATGGTCGAGTTCCTCGCACTTCGGCGCGAGGCGATTCACGAACTCGACGGCTGTGGCGAAGTCGACGAACTCGATCGATCGGGACAGCTTCTCGGTGGTGCCCGTCCAGCCTGCGTGCAGAGCGGACAACCTCGTTTCGACCTCGTCCTGAGTTAACACCCGCGGCGACATGGCAGCTCCCGGTTAGTGTGCCCACCGACAACCGTAGTCAGGCGTATAGCCTCTGCACTCGTGGCTGATCGTCTGGTGTGGATCGATTGTGAGATGACCGGGCTCGACCTGCGGCGCGATGCGCTGATCGAGGTCGCGGCCCTGGTCACGGATGCCGAGCTGAACCTGCTCGACGAGGGACTGGACGTCATCATCCATGTGCATGACGACGTTCTCGACACGATGGTGCCCTTCGTGCGCGACATGCACGCCTCGTCTGGCCTGACCGAGCAGGTGAGGTCGTCGACGATCACCCTCGGCGAGGCCGAGACGATGGTGCTCGACTACATCAAGACGCATGTCCCGGAAGCGAAGTCCTCTCCACTGTGCGGCAACTCGATCGCCACGGATCGCGGGTTCCTGTCCAGGGACATGCCCGACTTGGACGCGCATCTGCACTACCGGATGATCGACGTGTCCTCCGTCAAGGAACTGGCCAAGCGCTGGTATCCCCGCGTCTACCAGTCGCAGCCGGCCAAGGGGTTGGCGCACCGCGCACTGGCCGACATCCACGAGAGCGTCCAAGAGCTGGCGTTCTACCGGCGCACGGTGTTCGTGCCCCCGCCGGGGCCGACGCTCGACGAGGCCAGGTCAGCCGCGAATCCTGTGTGAGGCGCCGCTGACGTGCAGGTAGACTGGCCCGGCTCGGCGACACGTCGTCGACATGGTGGGTGTAGCTCAGCTGGTAGAGCACCTGGTTGTGGTCCAGGACGTCGCGGGTTCGAGCCCCGTCACTCACCCCAAGACGGCGCACGCCGTTGGTCATCCGCCGTTCGAGGCTCGGACGATGATCACCAGTGTCGCGAGCCCGTTCAACGTCGCATGCACGAGGATTCCCGGCGTAAGCCGATCGGTCAGGCGGACCAACACGCAGTTCACCAGCCCCATCACGCCGACGGCCAGAGCAAGGGTCACGGCTCCCGCGAACGTCGCGACCTCGTAGGTGTGGAACAGCCCGAAGATCAGCGTCGAGGCGAGGGCGGCGGGCCAGAACCCGACCCGGCGCATGAATGTTCGCAGCAGGAGGCCGCGGAACATCACCTCCTCCGTCAGCGGGGCGCACACGACGGTGAGGACGACCAACAGGATCGCGAGGGCAGCGGTGATGCTGTGCACGCTAAGGTTCTCCGACTGCTGGCCGGCCGCGCCGTGGGTCAGGCCGTCGGCGACGGTCACGATCGTGACCCGCGCCGCGAACGCGATGCAGATGCCCGCGCCCGCGTGGCCGAAGTCGGCGGCAACCGGCCGGCGCCATCCGAAGGTGCGTCCCCAACCGCCGTGGCGCGCCGCTACGTCCCGGCCCGCGAGCCAAATCGAGAGGGCAAGCAGTCCCTCGACGAGGACGTCGGCGATGATCGCGAACGCCAGGACACCGTCCGCGGAGTGCGGACGGATCAGGTGTGTCGCGGTGGTGCCCGCGACCACCAGCCCGACCAGCGCCGCGCACGGAAGGACGACCGGGCGCCAGCCCCACGGTGCGGGATTCTCGGTGGCGAGCCGCGCCGCCGTCGCATCCAGCGGGGGTCGCGGGTCGTGACCAGGAGGCGGCCAGTACGGGCTCCACTGTGGCGGAGGGGGGCCGTACCACGCGTGCGTCACCGCAGGAGCCTCTCACCGGGACGCCCGCGACGCGCCCAAGCACCGACCCGGGCGCTGCGCCGAAGTCGGACTATTGGCAGACTGGACACCATGCGCGAACTGTTTGCCGTCGTCATCTTTCGGGCGAATGCGGCAGCCACTCGGCACCTCCCGCTGCCTGTGGCCGGCGCGGTCCGATGATCGAAATGCGTGAGTTCACCGAACTCGAACAGCTGTACCACGCTGGTAGCCTCACCGAGGCCGAGCACGCCGAGGCACGCCGCAAGCTGGAGGCCCGGTCCATTCCCTCGGCGGGGCTGACGGCCCACGCCGTCGAAGTCCGGCCGCGCACCCGACCGGCGCACCGTCGGCCTGTCCGGCCGACTGCCCGGCGCTGGCCGTGGGTGGCGCTGGCGATGTTGGTGGTGGCCGCGGGCGTGGTCGCCGGGGTCATAGCGATGCAGGGCAGGAGTCGGGCCGCGTCGCCGGGCCCCGTCCAGCACGCGTCCGCCACCTCCGGCACCGGTGCCGCGGCGGCACAGTCCCGCGCGAGCCAGCCTGCACCGGTTGTCGTCGGGTCACCGGTCAACTCGGCCCTCACGATCGATGTTCACGGCGCCAACGCCCAGATCACCGTCTCGCACCTGGTGGCCGCCGAGAAGAACCCGCTGACGGCGCCGGCAACCACCGTCTACTCCGCGGCGGTGACAATTGTCGGCGTGTCAGGCTCGTTCGCAGTCGATCCGTCCTACTTCAGTGCACGGTCAGCGTCGGGCGCCTCGATCCCGGTCACCCTCGGCGCGGTCGACACACCCCTGACGCTCGCCACCGTCGCACCGGGCCACCAAGTCACCGGGACGATCGCGTTCGTCGTGCCGCGCAGTCAGCAGATCGCGGCGATCCTGTTCACGACACCACTGGGTGAACAGCTCGGCCTCTGGTCGACGTCCTGACCCGCCGAGAACTGGCCTGGCGGGGTCGGTGCGCGATCGGGTCCGACTGCCGTCGCGGGCACCCGGCAGGCACCTCGGCGGGTCGATTCCGGACCTGCGGGCCGTGCTAAAGTCTCTTGCGCGGCCCACCCCGGTGGGCCGGTTGCTTGTAAGGCGCCGCTAGCTCAACTGGCAGAGCAGCTGACTCTTAATCAGCGGGTTCGGGGTTCGAGTCCCTGGCGGCGCACCAGAGGCCCAGAGACTGGGCCCTTTGTCTATCAGCCCCTTGTCGGGCCACACTTTACCCACATAAAAGGATCGGGCGGCAGAAGCTAGGTTGGTCGCGCTAATTGCGACCGCGGCAAGACGTTGAAGCGGAAGATAGAGGGGGAGCAAATCGGACAGCCGGCTGGACGGCTCAGGTGCCTCCAGCCCCCGTACGCGCTGCAATGTGGCTTGCCGTTGTCTCTCGTCACTACGCACTGTTCTCCACTGGTACCGGGACCAAACCGGGACCGCCAGTCGGCCAGTTTCTCACCCGGCGTGCCACACGACTGGGCGTCGCTGATTCCAGATTCCACGCATCGTTACCGGCCTAGGTGGCTGGTGTTCAACGGACCTATTTTCGCGCCGTGAAGGAATCGGACATTTCGCGAAGCGCTGATGCGGCCGTGAGAAGCCGAACGGCGGCCGGCGAATCAATCCAGGTCCACCTGAGCGGCGAAGTTCAACCCGTTTGTCACGCTCGGAGCGAAAGACACCAGCCACCTAGTGTGTCGCGTCAGGAATTCGTGATGTAAGTCGTAGAATTGTCTGGTGGCGAGGACCGGGCGGCCGAAGGCCGAGTTGACGTTGAGCGATGACGAGGGTGAGCAGTTGCTGCGCTGGTCTCGGCGGGCGAAGTCGGCGCAGTCGTTGGCGCTGCGGTCGAAGATCGTGCTGGTCTGCGCGCAGGGTCTGGACAACAAGCAGGTCGCGGCGAAGCTGGGGATCGTGCCGGCGACGGTGAGCAAGTGGCGGGCGCGGTTCGTGGCCAAGCGGCTCGACGGTCTGCTTGATGAGCCGCGTCCGGGGGCGCCGCGCACGATCGCCGATGAGCAGATCGAGGCGGTGATCGTGGCGACGTTGGAGCGCACCCCGAAGGACGCGACGCATTGGTCGCGGGCCTCGATGGCCGCCGAGACCGGGTTGTCACGTTCGACGATCGGACGGATCTGGAAGGAGCTCCGGCTCAAACCGCATCTGGCCGACACGTTCAAGCTCAGTAGCGATCCGTTGTTCATCGAGAAGGTCCGCGACGTGGTCGGGCTCTATCTCGACCCGCCCGAGCGGGCGCTGGTGCTGTGTGTGGATGAGAAGAGCGGCATCCAGGCGCTGGACCGGTCCGCGCCGGTGCTGCCCATGATGCCGGGCATGCCCGAGCGTCGCACCCATGACTACGTCCGTGCAGGGACCACGACCCTGTTCGCTGCGCTGGACGTGGCCTCCGGTCAGGTGATCGGCTCGCTGCACCGGCGTCGCCGCGCGATCGAGTTCAAGAAGTTCCTAGCCAAGATCGACACCGAGGTGCCGGCCGAACTGGACGTGCACCTGGTCTGCGACAACCTGTCCACCCACAAGACCCCGGCCATCGCCAGATGGCTCGACACGCACCCGCGTTTCCACATGCACTTCACCCCGACCAGCTCGTCCTGGCTCAACCAGGTCGAACGCTGGTTCGGGCTACTCACCGACAAACAACTACGCCGCGGCGTCCACAAAACCGTGCCCGCGCTGGAGAAAGACATCCGGACCTGGGTCGCCACGTGGAATGACAACCCGCGACCCTTCGCCTGGACCAAGACCGCCGACGAAATCTTCGAACGACTCAACGCATATCTTCAACGAATTCCTGGCGCAGGACACTAGCGCTCCTTTGTGTTCCAACCTCGATCGACTCGACCAGCGTGCGTACCCATCAGCACGCGGCCGGTGCGCGCTTCCACGAGTCCTCGACGCTCACAGGGGGCTCGGTCGAATTACAAGGATCTGCCCGGCGAGCCTGTTGATCACGCGTTGGGCCGCTCGCGAGGCGGCTGGACGACGAAGATCCACGCACTCACCGATCAGTGGTGCAGCCCGGTTGTCATGCTGCTCTCGCCCGGGCAAGCGGGTGACAACCCGATGCTCGCCCCATTGATCGCAGCCCATCATGAGCAGGGCGGAGCCCGGCTCCGGCTGCTGGCCGACAAGGCCTACTCGCACGACTCGACGCGTGCCTGGCTGCGCCGAGCGAAGATCGCACACACCATTCCCGAGCGCAGCGATCAGATCGCACGACGCAAGGCCAAGGGATCGCACGGCGGCGGACCACCCAGTTTCGACGTCGCTACCTACCGGCGGCGCAACACGGTCGAACGCGGTTTCAACCGCTTCAAGCACTGGCGCGGCATCGCCACCCGCTACGACAAGTACGCCCTGACCTACCTCGGCGGGCTCACCCTGGCGGCCATCGTGATCCACCACCGCACGCATTCACCAGACGCGACCTAGGTGAAGGCCGACGTCCGGGTCGGTCGCCTCGAACGACCCGGTGGGCGTCCCGTCCGCGGCTGGTCGGTGAGCATCGCTTGGGACGTTTGACCCTTGGCAAGTCGCTGCGTTGCGGTGCCAACTGGAGTGGTGGACCAATCCGCGGGGTGAGACGGAGGACCTCGTCAGCCCCACAGTGGCCGCGAGGACCGAGGTCGGTGCCGCGGTGTGGATTCAGCGGGCTACTCGGAGGGGGAATCGTGGCTGTTCGAGAATCTCGGCGCAGGTGGTTCGGAAGTGCGCCCGCCGAGCGTCCGGAGGGGAATGACACGAGGTTGAAGGCGCCGTTGAGCTATTGGTCGCCCATCTACGGCCAGTTCTTTTCAGCCGATTGGGAGGAGTTCCGGAAGAAGCAGAAGCAGCACGCGTGGCGACTTGAGCAGTACCTCGGTGATGACGAGGTTCCGTGGCTTGCGGCGGCGTGCGGCGGTCATTTCGACCGGGGCTCGTTCGCGGCCACCTCAGAGTCGCTGATATTCATCCCCAAGACGCACAAGCCGGAGGAAGCGAAGAGCCTCGGACAGCGGTACCTGGTCCATCGCATTACCGATCTTGCGCAGGATCGTGGGTGCATCGTCTTCGCCTACGAGGGTGCTGTGGTCAAGATCCCGTTCCCTGAGGCGTTTTGGCCGCTCGTCTTGAAGTTCCCCGGCATCGTTGCGGGAGCCGTTGTCGTCCAATCTGACGAGCTGCAGGCGGCAACAGCAGCCGGCCGGACCAAGCAGCTCTCGGTCGGATGTCTCGCCGGGACAACGAAAGAGGCAGTAGGCAGTGCGCTCATGGCGAGAGGCTCGGCGAGCTACGCGAAGACGGTCCACGAGGTCGTGTTCCGCGCACCGACCGACGCAGCGTATTACCAGAAACTGGTGTGCCCGGTGTGCGGGACCGAGCTGTGGGTCCAAGTGGAGAGTGGCGAACCCGAGCTTCGCCGGTTCCTGCCCGAGCGTGGGCTGATGTGTGACGCCGAGGGCGTTGAGGAGGTCGTCGCCGCGACGAGTGCCGTGGCCGGCGCGGCCGTGAAGTTTCCGCGCCACAAGGTCCTGGACAGGCGCGGACGTCCCGGGTTCGACAAAGCGATCTGGCTGGCGCCGACCGCGCTCAAGACGAGCGGTCCGGCAGCCGGAGCGCCGTAGACGGTGATCGTCGACTGCCAGGCCGAAGATGCGGTGGTGTGGGCTCGGGCGCGGCCGGCGCGCCGAGTTCCGTCCGTCTATGCACGGTAGGTAGCACCAACCGATCCGCCGAGTTGGGCTCGTGGAACGCGTGTGTCGCCTCGAGCACCTGTCGCGCGGACTCGATCGCATTCCAGCGGACCTGCGAGGTGTGATCGTGTGCGTAGCGCAGCGCCTTGATTAGCGCGCCCGGTTGATCCTGGCGGCTGAGCATGCGCAACCCGTCAAGGTAGTCCTGTCCCGTGCCAGAACCCGTCGCGACGGCGCCCAGGCCCGCGGCCGGTCGTTCATGCGGCTCGGTGATATTCGTTGATGAGTTTGCCGAGTAC